>Ga0315907_10007857_pt1 | contig 11045 bp, 10 predicted proteins | sample LakEriMetagenome_3_FD_203525 | JGI IMG/M metagenome (GOLD analysis project Ga0315907, IMG submission 203525) | Freshwater fungal communities from buoy surface, Lake Erie, Ohio, United States - Buoy 12 MA123 | ecosystem: Environmental > Aquatic > Freshwater > Lake > Lake biofilm | place: USA...
ACAGCCGGGGTGCTGATGCCGCCCATCTGGCTCAGTATCTGCAGGAGGCACGCTGGCTGATTGCCGGTATCGCATCGCGCCGCGATACCCTGCTGAAGGTGGTGAAGGCGGTGGTCCGCAAACAGACACCCTTCCTGGAGTCCGGTCCTTCGGCCCTGCAGGCCATGAGCATGCGCGAAATCGCCGAACGTATCGGCCTGCACGAATCGACGGTATCCCGTGCCTGCAGCGGCAAGTGGCTGGCCACACCGCACGGCATGATCGAGCTGGGCAGTCTGTTCGGCTCCGGCATCACCGATGATTCGGGAACCGTTCAGGCTGCCGGCGCCGTCCAGAGCCAGATCGCCGACCTGATTGCGGACGAGCCGGCCGGCAAACCGCTGTCGGATGCCAAGCTGGAGCAGCTGTTGGCGGCCCGCGGCCTGCCGGTAGCGCGCCGGACCATTGCCAAGTACCGGGAAGCGCTCGGCATTCCGCCTTCACCTCTCCGGAAAAAATCGGTGTGAACGGCCGTGCGGGCTTGATTCTTTTTTAACACCGCCTGTGCTAGTTTGGAGATGAACACCAAAGAAGGAGGTCACCATGCAACTGCACATCACCGGACACCAGGTCGACGTCACCGCCGCCATCCGCAGCTACGCGGAAGATAAAATGGCCCGCATCGGCAAGCACTTCGACCATCATCTCGACATCAAGATGATCCTGTCCGTGGAGAAGCTCGAACAGAAAGCCGAAGCCACCCTGCACACGCCCGGTAAAAACCACTTCGCTTACGCCACCGCACCCGACATGTACGCCGCCATCGATCTGCTGGCCGACAAACTGGACCGGATGGTGGTCAAGAACAAGGAAAAAATGAAGGACCATCACCGCGGCGAAAGCGCGGCAAAGATGGAAAAATTTGGCTAGAATGAAGGCAGTCCTTCCTATCGGCTGCCCATGAATACCAGCATCAGCGCCCGCGAGCTGTTCGACCAGTTACAGCAGACACTCGCCTTGCGCTGGTTGGCCGGAAAGTCAGGCAAGGACGTCCGCACCGACCGCAATGAAGTGACTTCCAAACGGCCTTCATTGGCCGGTTATCTGAATGTCATCCATCCCAACAAGGTGCAGGTCCTGGGCTTGGCCGAATTGGCCTGGCTCGACCGCCTTGATGCGCGTCTGCGCTGGGAGAACATCAATAAAATCATCGAACAAAATCCCTTGGCACTGGTCATCAGCCAGGGGCAATCCTGTCCGGCCGATCTGCAACAGGCCTGTGAGGACGCCCAGGTCGCCCTGTGGGTGTCCGACCGGCGTGGCTTTGAATGCCTGAATCTGCTCCAGCATTTCCTGTCAGTGCGTCTGGCACCGCAGACCTCGCTGCATGGCGTGTTCATGGAAATCTTCTCGTTCGGCGTACTGATTACCGGCGAAGCCGGCGCCGGCAAGAGCGAGCTGGCGCTCGAGCTGATCAGCCGCGGCCACCGGCTGGTGGCCGATGACGCGCCCGAATTCACCCAGATCACGCCCAGCATCCTCGAAGGCAGCTGCCCGCCGCTGTTGCAGGACATGATGGAAGTGCGCGGCCTCGGCATCATGAACATCCGCCAGATGTTCGGCGACACCTCGGTGAAGAGCAGCAAGTACCTGAAGCTGATCATCAACCTGCTGCATTTCCGGCCGGAACACAACAATGCCGATTTCCGCCTGACCGGAACGGCTTCCACGCAGCGCGTGCTCGACATGGACATTCCGGTGTTCAATCTGCCGGTGGCCCCCGGGCGCAATCTGGCGGTCCTGACCGAAGTGGCGGTACGTCTGCAGATGCTGCGCCAGCAGGGCAAGGACCCGGCCAACGATTTCATGGCCCGGCACCAGCAGCTGCTCGACAACACGGATGTGTCCTCATGAGCACCACGCCGTCCAGCCTGGTCATCGTCAGCGGCCTGTCGGGCTCAGGCAAGAGCGTGGCATTGCGCACGCTGGAAGATCTCGGTTTCTACTGTGTCGACAACCTGCCGGCCAATCTGCTGCCGGATCTGGTGCAGAACATGGCCAGCGACGACCTGCGCCGGCATCGGGTCGCGGTCGGCATTGACGTCCGCAACCTGACCAACGACCTGGGCCTGATCGGCGATCTGCTGACGCGGGTCAAGGCCCAGGGCTTCGATACCAAACTGGTGTTCTTCGACACCGATGATGCGGTGCTGATCAAACGCTTCTCCGAAACCCGCCGCAAGCATCCGCTCTCGATGCAGGGACTGCCGCTGTCGGATGCCATCGCCCAGGAACGCCGTCAACTGCAGCCCTTGGTGGCGCTGGCCGATCTGGTGGTCGATACCACCGAACTGAATGTGCACCAGCTGCGCAAGCGCGTACTCGATGAAGTGCAGGGCCATGCCCGCAGCAGCATCTCGATTCTGTTCGAATCCTTCGCCTACAAACGCGGCGTGCCGCCGGATGCGGATTTCGTGTTCGATACCCGATGCCTGCCGAATCCGCACTGGGTGCCCGAGCTCCGCCCGCTGTCGGGCAAGGATGCAGCGGTAAAAGCCTATTTCGAGGCCGATCCGCAAGTGGGTATCTATCTGCAGCAGATCATCGCGTTCATCGATACCTGGCTGCCCCGCTTCGAGGCCGAAACCCGCAGCTACCTGACCGTCGCTTTCGGCTGCACCGGCGGCAAACACCGCTCGGTCTATCTGGCCGAAAGTCTGGCCCGGCACTGCAGTGCCGGCGGGCATGATAAGGTAATGGTGTACCACAGGGAACTGGAGTGATTATGGGGGAACGAAAACTCCTGGTGAGCGCGGAAAACGGACTGCATGCGCAGGCGTCCGCGAAGGTCGTGCAGACCCTCAGCCATTTCGACTGCAACGTCAGTTTCAGCCTCGGCAGCCGCGAAGTGAATGCCAAGAGCATCATGGGCGTGATGCTGCTGGCAGCCGGACCGGGGCGCGAAATCACCGCGCGTGCCGATGGCGAGGATGCCGATCAGGCGCTGGATGCGCTCGAAGCCTTGTTCCTGCGGCGCTTCGAAGATTAAGCGCTTTCCGTCTTTTCATCGCCGCCGATTGCGCGGATAATACCCGGATTACCGGGAGGGCACCGTATGGTTGAACACGTCCGCCACACCAAGACGGCGCAACAGCTGCGCCTGCTCTCCGACGCGCTCGATTCGGGCCGTCTGGGGCCGGTGCGGCGTCTGGTCAACATTCTGTCACCGGCCGAAATCGGCAACCTGCTGGAATCCCTGCCCGCCGCCAAACGCAACATCGTCTGGGGTCTGGTCGATCCGGAAGACGACGGCGAAGTGCTGGTGCATGTCGGCGAGGACGTGCGCGAAAGCCTGATCGCGGAAATGGACCAGGACGAAATCATCGCCGCCGTGGAAGACCTCGACCTCGACGATCTGGCCGACCTGATCGACGATCTGCCCGATACGGTGATCGAGGAAGTGCTCAAGTCGATGGATCGCGATCACCGCGAACGCCTCGAACAGGCCCTGTCCTATCCCGAGGATTCGGCCGGCCGCCTGATGAACAGCGACGTCATCACCGTGCGTGCCGACGTCAACATCGATGTGGTGCTGCGCTATCTGCGCCTGCGCGGCGAAATGCCGGAGCACACCGACTACCTGTATGTGGTTTCGCGCCGAAACCAGTACATGGGCCGGATTTCGGTCAGCGACCTGCTGACCAAAGACCCTTCGACCGCCATCAACGAACTGATCGACGATGAACAGCCGGGCATCCCGCTGGAAACACCGGACAACGAAGTGGCCACGCAGTTCTCCGACCATGACTGGATTTCCGCGCCGGTGGTGGATGCCAACAACATCCTGCTCGGCCGCATCACCATCGATGACGTGGTCGACATCATACGCGCCCAGGCCGAACATCAGGCCCTGAGCGCGGTCGGTCTGGATGAAGACGAAGATCTGTTCAGCCCGGTCCCGCGCGCCGCCAAGCGCCGTGCGCTTTGGCTGGGCATCAATCTGGCCACGGCCTTTCTCGCGTCCTGGGTCATCGGCCAGTTCGAAGGCACGCTGCAGAAAATCGTACCGCTGGCCATCCTGATGCCGATCGTCGCCAGCATGGGTGGCGTGGCCGCCACCCAGACCCTGACCCTGATGGTTCGCGGCATCGCGCTCGGCCAGGTCGGCCTGGGCAATCTGAAAGCCCTGTTCAACAAGGAAACCCTGGTCGGCTTCATCAACGGCATCGTCTGGGCCTTGGTGGTCGGTGTCATTTCGGCACTGTGGTTCGAACCGAAAATCGGCATGGTGATTGCCGCGGCCATGCTGATCAATCTGGTGGTGGCGGCATTGGCCGGTGTGGCCGTGCCTTTGCTGCTGAAACGGATGGACATCGATCCGGCACTGGCCGGTGGCGTGGTGGTCACCACCGTCACCGATGTGATGGGCTTCCTGGCTTTCCTCGGCCTGGGCACCTGGATACTGGTCGGCAGCCCGGCCTGAAGCGTACCGTAAGCTGATGCAGCGCATGGCCATCGCTCTGGCGATTCTCAATGCATTGACCTTCCTGCTGTACGGTACTGACAAGGCCGCAGCCCGACGTGGCGGAAATCGCGTCCCCGAAAACGTACTGCACCTATGTGCCCTGATGGGTGGCTGGGTGGGCGCGTTATTGGCACAGCGACTGTTTCACCACAAAACCGGAAAGCGTTCCTTTCAATCCATCTTCCTGATCACGATTTTGGTGAACGGCGCATTCTTATTCTGGGTTTTTCGCCATTGAGAAGCGCACTCAGGTGCCCGCCCGCTCGGCCAGGGTCAAGGCGACTTTATCGCGCAGGTAGGCCGGCTGGATGTACTCCGGCGCCCGTGCCAGACCGGAATTGAATCCGTACGCAGCCAATTGCAGCAGCGCTTCGGGCTGCGGCAGCGCGGCAGCATCGATCCGCTGCATGGCACCGGTGAACGCCGCCGCCAGTTGCCCGGCATAGGCGCCGAACGCCGAACCGGCGCCGATCCACTCGCCTTCAAACGGTAGGGTGATTTCATCGGGTTTGCGCAGAGCCTCGGGTGCCAGGGCTTGGGCAATGCCATCGCACTTCTGGAAATAACCGACATAACACTCGCCCATGCGCGCATCCATGACCACCGCAATCGGACCGTCATGCTCCTGCGCTTGCGCGATTGCCGCCAAAGTCGAAATCGGCAGCACCGGAAGATTCAAGGCCAAGGCCATGCCCTGCGCCAGCGAGACCGCCAAGCGCACGCCGGTAAACCCGCCGGGACCGATACCCACGCCGATGGCCTGCAGATCGGATTTGCTCAGACCGGCATCTGCCAACAACTGCTCGCTCCAAGGCAGCACACAGTCGGTATGCCGGCGCGGCGTCAATTCAAAGCGGCCAAAATGCCGGTCGCCGGCCGACACGCCAACGGCGCAGGCTTCGGTGCTGGTATCGATGACAAGGAGATTCATGCCGGCACTTTAGCAAAAAATTCGCGGACATCGTCGAGTTCGCGCGTACGCGGAAACGGCGGCAGGGATTGGATGAAGGTTTTACCGTAGGGTTTGCTGACCAAACGGGTATCGCCCATCATCAGCACGCCGCGGTCTTCGAAGCTGCGGATCAGCCGGCCGACCCCCTGTTTCAGGGCGATGACCGCCGAGGGGATCTGCTCTTCCATGAAGGGATTGCCGCCGCGCTGACGCACCGATTCCAGGCGCGCTTCCAGCACCGGATCATCGGGTGCCGCGAACGGCAGTTTGTCGATGATGACCACACTCAGGGCATCGCCGGCGACATCCACGCCTTCCCAGAAGCTGGCGGCGCCGAGCAGCACACCGTTGCCCGAATTGCGGAAGCGTTCGAGGAGTTCCATGCGCGGTGCTGTGCCCTGCACGAACAACGGCCATGGCCCGCCTTCGAGCAGCTGTGCGGCCTGCTTCAGGGCGCGGTGCGAGGTGAACAGCAGGAAGGCGCGGCCGCCGGAAGCTTCCAGTACCGGGCGGGCGGCATCCAACAGGGCATTGACGAAATTCGGACTGGACGGCTCCGGCATCTGCTTGGGCAGATAGAAAAGGCCCTGGTTCTGCCAGTCGAACGGACTGGGTTGTACCAGCACGCGCGGGTCGTTCAAGCCCAGCTTGGCCGCCAGATGATCGACCGAATCGTTGACCGCCAGCGTCGCCGAGGTGAGGATCCAGGCGGCCTGGCTCTGCTCGCGGTAATGCCGCAAGGGCGTCGACACATCCATCGGCGTGGCATTGAGGGTGATGCCGCGCTGGCTGAGTTCATACCAACGCACGGCCGCCATCGGCACATCGGCATCCGGCTCGCGGTTCAGACCGCCGCACCACAAGCGCCAGCGCGCCAGCAGCGCATCGGCGCGGGCCATGCATTGATCCAGCGCCGTCGAAGCGCCCGCCTGCAGCTGCAGAGCGGCCAACAGTTCCTCCGCGCACTCCTGGACATCCTGCAGTGCCTTAAGGATTTTTGGCTGCGCAGCCAAGACCGCGGCTGCGGCCTTGCCGGGAACGGCTTCGCATTCGGCGCGCAGTTGCTTGATGCGCAGCTCGAGCGCTTTGACTGGCGGTGCCAGAAGAATCGAACTGCCGGTGATTTTCCCCGATTCGAGCAGAATGTCCTTGCCCAGATCGAGCCACTGCCGGGTGCTGACCGACTCGCCGAAGAACTGCAGGGCAAGCTCAGGCACCTGATGGGCCTCATCCAGAATGAATACCGAAGCGCCGGGCAGGACTTCACCGAAGCCCTCCTGCTTGATGGCCAGATCGGCCAGCAACAGATGGTGATTGACCACCACGATATCGGCGCTCTGCGCCTCTTGGCGCGCCTTAACCAGATGGCACTCGCTCCAGTAAGGGCATTCGCTGCCAAGACAGTTGTCGGCGGTGGAACTGACCTGCGGCCAGATCGGGCTGTCTTCGGGAATACTGGAAAGCTCAGCCAGATCGCCGCGCTTGGTTTTACCGGCCCACTGCAGCACACGCTGGAATTGCAGCGTGGCCTCGCGGCTGGCGAAGGTTTCGGATTTGGCCTGTTCCATCCGGAACAGACAGAGATAGTTGGCACGGCCTTTCAGCAACGCGGAATGTACCGGCGTCGACAGCGCCTGTTTGATGCGCGGCAAATCGCGGTGATAGAGCTGATCCTGCAGGGCTTTGGTGCCGGTGGAGATGATCACGCGTTTTCCGGACAGCAGCGCCGGCACCAGATAGGCATAGGTTTTACCGGTGCCGGTGCCGGCCTCGGCGATCAGGACCGCGCGGTCCTCGATGGCACGGGCGATTTCCTCGGATAATGCCTGCTGGCTTTCACGGAATGCGAAGCCCTGCAGCTGGCGGGCCAGAAGCCCATCGGCCGAGAGCGCCTCGGCGCATTGTGCCGACCATTCCGACATTACAGGCGCGCCGGGGGAACGAGCGTGCACTCGTTGAGGTTCTTGGCCAGCTGCGGTGGCGGCAGACTGCGTCCCTGCGCCATACGCGCGTAATGCATGGTCAGCCAGTTACGTCGACACAGACTGCCGAGCTTGGCTCCGGAATCGAAGGAGCGCTGGGCATACTGCTCGGCCTGCACCCAGGCCTGATCACGGATGGCGAGCTCGGCACGGCTCTGCAGCACCTGCGGATCGGCAGGATTCACCTGCAGCGCCTGATCGAGCAATGTTTTCGCCTGCGCATAATTGCCCGCCGCTTCGGCCGCCCCTGCGTTGGCCTGCAAGTCGAGGATGACTTCATCGGCCAAGGCATTAAACACGACTTCATTACCGACTTCAGATTGGGCGCGAATTTTATCCAGCATCTGTTCCGGACTGAGATCATGTGCGGGCACAGGAGTGGTTTCCGGCCGGCTGCAGGCGACGAGCGCAAGCACCAGCACGATCGGCAGAGCGTATTTCATGGACGGTTTCGGACTTCCGGAACCGGTGGCGGCGATTCCTCGCTAGGCGCTGGCTTGTCACCGGTGAACCAGTCAAGCCAGGATCCGGACTCGGATTCTGCCGCAGGACGCTCACCACAGGACACGTTGTCGGATGGCAGGTAACCGGCAATGAATACCGCACGTCGGGCACCCGGACAGAAATCATCGGTGGTGGCAAAACGCGACGCATCCAGATAGGCCCATTCCAAGCCTTCCCCGGAAATGCGCAAGGGCCGGCTCGGCAGCCGCTTGAACAGCTGCGCCCAGACCCGCATGGCGCCGGTCGCGCCGTACAAACCGGTCGGTTCGTTTTTGTCGTTGCCGACCCAGATCACCGCCAAATGGTCACCGGTGTAGCCGGCATACCAGCTGTCGCGCGAATCGTTGCTGGTGCCGGTTTTACCGGCCGATTGCAGATCGCCCAGACCTTCAGACAGCAGGGCGCGGGCACTGCCGGACGTGACCGTCTGCTGTAACCCGAACGCGAGAAGACGCGCCGCCATGGCATCGCCTTTCTGTGCGATGACCGGTTCTTTTTCGTATTTGCTGAGCGCTTTGCCCTGCGGATCGAGCACGGCGCGCACCGATTGAAGCGGCTGCACGCGGCCGCCGGAAGCAAGGAATTGGTACATCTGCGACATGGTATAAACCGAAAGATCGGCCGATCCCAGCAACAGCGAGGGATGCGCTTTGACTTTCTCGCCGGTCAGCGCATGCACCAGCTCGCCGACCCGTCCGGGTCCGACCTGCATGCCCAGACGGACCGTGGCCTGATTGTAGGAATTGGCCAAGGCCGAAGCCAGCGTCACGGTACCGTGGCTCTTGCGGTCGGAATTCTTCGGTTCCCAGATCTTGCCGTCTTCGGTATTGACCGCCACCGGTTCGTCGCTGATCCAGCTCGACAGTGACCAGTCATCCGGACGTGCCAAGGCCAGCATGAACACGAAGGGTTTGATCAAGGATCCGATCGGCCGTTTGGCATCGACCGCGCGGTTGAACCCCGGTGTGCCGACGTTGCGGTTGCCGACCGCGGCCACGATGTTGCCGGTGCCCGCCTCGGTAACGATGGCGCCGGCCTGCAGTTCGGGGCCCTTGTCACGCTGAACACGCGATAGGGTCCCGGTGACCGCTTTCTCCAGATAGGTCTGGGCAGCGGGGGACAGCGTGGTCAGCACGGTCAGACCCTGACCGCTCAAATCGTCGTTATCGTAGTCCTTGGCCAGCTGCCGGCGCACGATATCAAGGAAAGCTGGCGCGCGGTTGCGGGCCAGAATCGGTTTGGCCACGACGCCCAACGGCGCCGCTTTGGCTTTTTCCGCCTGTTCGGGCGTGAACAGGCCAGCCTCCAGGAATTCCTGGATGACGATGGCACGGCGTTTGAGAGCGCGCTCTGGATGCTTGCGCGGATCCCAGTAATACGGACCCTGCACCAGACCGATCAGCAGCGCGATTTCATGATCCTGCAGCTGGGTGACATCGCGGCCGAACCAGAAATCGGCACCGGCGGCGATGCCGTGGATGGACTGGTCGCCGACCTGTCCGAGATAGACCTGGTTGAGGTAAGCCTCGAGAATGGTTTTTTTATCGAAGCGCGCTTCGATGATGAGCGCATACAGCGCTTCCTTGACCTTGCGCGTGATGGTTTTGGTATTGCTCAGGAACAGACTGCGCACCAACTGCTGGGTCAGCGTGGAGGCGCCCTGCTCGAAGCCGACTTCGCGGATATTGACATAGATGGCGCGCGCCACGCCCATCGGATCGATGCCGATGTGATTCTGGAAATTACGGTCTTCCACCGCCTGCAAGCCGTCGACCAGCAGTTTCGGCACGCGGTCAATCTTGACCAGACGCCGCTCCTCGGTGGTATTGCCGTAGAGAGTGGCAATCCGGACCGGATCGACTTTCGCGGAACTCAGATTGCGCCGCGTATTGGCATCGCGCACGGCGGCGACACGGCCGGAGACCAGCAGCACCTCGAGCTGGCGTGATGGCACCCTGCCGTTGACATCGAAGAACTCGCGGGTGGTCAGACGGAACCGGCCGCCGTTGCGTCCGTAGCTTCCGGCCAAAACGCCACGGCCGTCATCCTTGTAAGCGCCGGCCTGCAGTTCCAGCTCGAGGCTGCTGCCGTCCAGCGGCAGACCCGGTTTGAGCACCAGAGGCCGCGCGAAAACTTTGGTCGGCACCTGCCAGTTGAGCTGGGCGAATTGATCGCGCACCTGCTTGTCGAGGTACCAGATGTAGGGAATGCCGATGCCGATGAAAAGACCGACCGCGAGGAACAGCAGGCGCCATATGCCGCGTTTGAGCATGGAGTCGTTGGGTGCCGGATCGTTATCGGATATGTTCACGGGAATCTTATGGGCAGGTTTGGATCATTTTATCAGGTGGCGGATGCTTGCGTACGTCTCAGAAACGGCGGACTTCCAGTACGCCGGGCACGGCGTCCAGCTTACCCAGAAGCGCACTGAGCTGTCCGAAATCGGCGACCTTGAGGGTCATTTTCAATTCAGCCATCGGACCGCCCTGCGACAGGGTATTGACACCGGCGATATTGACGTTGGCCTGTGCGATGAGATTGGTCAGATCCTTCAGCAGCCATTTGCGGTCATAGGCGCGGATCAGGATGGAAACTTCGTAGCGCCCGTCTTCGCGGCCACCCCAATTCACCGGCAGTTCACGTTCCGGATGCTGCGAAATCAGATACGCGGCGCTGGCGCAATTGGTCCGGTGAATGCTGACCCCCTTGCCCTTGGTCAGGTAGCCGACGATGGCATCGCCGGGAACAGGCTGGCAGCAACGCGCCAGCTGCATCAGCAGATTGCCGACACCCTCCACGGTCATGTCGCTGCGTCCGGCCGCCTTGCGCGGCGCCGGAGCGCGCCGTATCGGCAATGTTTCGGATACGGGTTGCAGGTGCTCGTGCAGAGCGCGCGTGATCAGACTGGGACTGATATCGCCGAGCGCCAGCGCGATGCACAGCTCATCGCGGTCGGCAATCTTGAACTTGTCGAGTACCGGTTTCAGGTCGGCCTGCATCAGGGCCACCCGGCGCAACTCCTTCTCCAGCAACTCGCGGCCGTCTTCGAGATTGCGTTGACGGTCGAGCCGGAAGAAATAGGCACGCACCTTGTCGCGTGAAC
>Ga0315907_10007862_pt1 | contig 11044 bp, 8 predicted proteins | sample LakEriMetagenome_3_FD_203525 | JGI IMG/M metagenome (GOLD analysis project Ga0315907, IMG submission 203525) | Freshwater fungal communities from buoy surface, Lake Erie, Ohio, United States - Buoy 12 MA123 | ecosystem: Environmental > Aquatic > Freshwater > Lake > Lake biofilm | place: USA...
CTTCCTCGGCATGGTTTTCATTTGACTCTCTTACCGTGATGTTTTCGCCAATCATGTACACCGAGACACCGCTATCAATTGCAGACGCGAGGACATCTTCGAGACCTTCTTCAAAATCAAGTCCGTTTGACACCACGATGTCGGCGTTGTTGATGGTTTCGATATCGCGAGCTGACGGTTGGAAGTCGTGAGGGTCTTGACCGTCGGGAATGAGAATGGTTACATCTGCCGCGTCGCCAACGAGATCGAGAATGACAGAACCAAGAACCGAGTAGGTGACCACAATGTTGGGTCGAGCAGATGTGTCTGGGTTTGACGACGAACAGGCAGGGAGAAGTCCTGCAAGGCAAACAAGGGATAGAACCTTTTTGGGAACCATTCTCATTTCGCCACTCTAGCGATAATGAGAATGATTCTCAACTTTAAAATGTGGCGTTATGCGCCAATCATTTGGTTGATGATTGCGGTTAGCTCGTCCATCGGAATTTCGCCACTGAGGCGCTTAAACACTTTTCCTTGCGCATCAACAAGCACGAAGAATGGATAGCCCGAAAGCCCAAATGCATCTGCAGCTTTTTTGTCAGCCGAGTCGGCAATGACTGGCCACAGCGCAGGGAACTCTTCGCGAGCGAGCCACTCAGATGGCGGGAAGTTCGGGTTCGCTGGGTCGGTGCCGGTGGCAACTGCAATCACGTCGATTCCAGTTGGAGTCTCGCCATTTTTTTCCCATTCCACAAGCAGCGGTACTTCACGTTGGCAGTGTGGGCACCAGTGAGCGAGGAACACGAGAAGCGTTGGTGTGCCCGCGCCATCAGTGGTGATTTCTGTACCTGTGAAACCTTTGCCAGAAACGATTGGTGCCGTCATTCCGATTGAAGTGTCAGTTGCGGTCGAAGCTGAATCGAATGCGGGAAGCGCATCGCCAGTAACCGAGATGTCGCTGAATTCAGAGATATTTCCTGACGATGTGCTCGATTCGGAACCACTTGATGAAATGGCAACGATGGCAGCACCACCGATGATCATTGCGATGATCGCACCAACAATAAATTTGCCGTTACCTGATGATGATTTACTCATGACTGCTCCGTTTGTGTGTTTGGAAGGGTGGTGAATACAAGTACTGCAAGAAATCCTGTGAATGCCATAAATGGCAAGGTAACAAAACCAAAGTTTTCAAACCACACAAACTCGCATGGCACTTCAACATCACATACACCGGCGTCGAGGTTTGGAAAACGCTCAAGGAACCAGTGATAGGTAGAAACGGTGATTCCGATGGCCGCAAGTGGTGTTGCATAACGCCAAACCCGTTTGTCTTTTGTGAGTGCAGCAATGATGAGAATGATGGCAAGTGGATACATCATGGTTCGCTGGTACCAGCACATGATGCAAGGCTTGTAATTCACGATTTCCGAAAAATACAAACTCCCAAGTGCACACGTTGTGGTGACTGCGGCCGCAAGTGGCAAAGCCCATGGGGCGAATGCGGAAATAACGGTGCGAGCAGCAGTGCTGCGTGAGTGCAACATTCGCGCGACGAGAACAACGAGCGTTCCAGCCAGCAATGCAACGCTCAGCATGGAAAAGAAGAGTTCGAAGGTCTCGTTGTTCATGATTAATAACAGTGTAGAGACGACCACATATTGAAGGCTCGTCATGCCCCCAAAAAGAGGGCAGAATAGAGGGGTGACAACACTTAAAGACCGCATAAAAGCAGACATCACCGAGGCAATGAAGGCGCGCGAGGAAGCAAAGCTTTCAACACTTCGAATGGTGCTGTCGGCAATTCAAAATGCCGAAGTTGCTGGCGACGAAGCCATCGTGCTCACCGACGATCAAGCAATCAAGGTGTTGCAAAGCGAAGCAAAGAAGCGCGCTGAGTCTGCACAGATTTACGCCGATGCTGGTCGCACTGAAGCAGCCGCGAAAGAACGCGCTGAACTTGCAGTGATTGAGGCGTATTTGCCTGCGGCAATGAGCGACGATGAAGTTGCTGCGATTGTTGCTGACGAAATAGCAAAAGCTGCCGCTGCCGGTCAAACCGGTGGCAAGGCAATGGGCGCTGTGGTGAAAGCAGTGCGCGATCGTGTTGGTTCCGGTGCTGATGGCGCAAAGATTGCAGCGCTGGTGAAGTCAGCACTCGGCTGAACAACATGAAAGTCGAACGTGTAACTGGGAAAAAGTTAGGGACAATTGTTGAACCCGCTCGTGAAATTGATGTCATTCACGAAACTGATGTCCTAGTTGTCGGTTCCGGCCCTGCTGGTCTTGCTGCAGCACTTGCTGCTGCTCGCAGCGGAGTAAGCGTCACACTTGTTGAACGATTCGGCTGTTTTGGTGGAAACATCACCACCGTTGGCGTGGAAGGCATGGCTTGGTACCGCCACGAACAAACGATTGAAGCAAATGGCATTGGTCGCGAATTTGAAACGCGTGCGGCTGCCATGGGCGCCGCAGTTCCAGAAAGCCAGTCCCAGTCATTCGAACTTGATGCTGAAGGCTTCAAAGTTGTTGCTGACGTGCTGGTGCAAGAAGCGGGTATTCATCCAATGCTGCATCGTTCATTCGTTGCGCCAATCATGGACGGCAATGCAGTGATTGGAATCATTACCGAGTCCAAAGCAGGCCGTGAGGCACTACTCGCAAAACGTGTGATCGATGCAACTGGCGACGCAGATGTTGCGCACCGCGCAGGTGCGCCAACATTCTTGGCACCGCGTGAAGACCTCATGGCATCGTCTGTGATGTTCCATATTGCTGGTGTCGACAAAAAGAAGTTCGTTGAAGGTGTTGCCAGTGACCCGCAAACATATAAAGACTGGGCGGGTAATGGTGAGTGGAGCATTGAAACTTCAGGCAAAGAAGACGACATGTTTTCGCCTTTTCTGCATAAGCCATTTAAGGCAGCGCTTGATGCAGGTTTGATTCCTGCTGACCTTACGACCATTGCCGGAACATGGGGTGCAGTTCACGACTCGGGTGAAATGACGTATATGAATCTGATTCATCTGGCAGGACTAGATGGAACCGATCCAGATGATTTAACGACTGGAGAAATAGAAGGTCGACGCCAGGCCATGCATGCACTCACCGCATTGAAGGCCTACACGCCAGGCTGTGAAGATGCTCGCTTGCGTAACTTCGGAATGACTCTTGGAGTTCGAGATACTCGCAAGATCGATTCGGTGTACAACATGACCGAGCACGATGTTCGCGAACAAGCGCGCTTTGAAGACTCCATTGGTATTTATCCGGAGTTCATTGATGGTTACGGAATATTGATTTTGCCTACGACGGGTCGATACATGCATATGCCGTATCGCAATCTTTTGCCGAAAAATGTTCGCAATTTGTTGGTTGCTGGGCGATCATCGGGTGGTGACAGGGTTGCGCACGCCGCTACCCGCAATATGGCGTGTTGCGCAGTGCTTGGTCAAGGTGCCGGCATCGCTGCCGCACAAAGCATCCATCAAGGTTGCGAACTGGAAGATGTGAACGTAGGAGCGGTGCAGAAGGAACTTGCTCGCCAAGGTGTTCGTTACCAATAGTCATTGCTCAACATGAGTACATTGTGGTTCGTGCCGCCCGCAGTGCTTCGCCGCAGAATTTTGCACGGATCTTTGGTCCTAATTGCAATGTTTATGACCGGAGTCCCTGCGGTTGCATCTACTGATCAACTGGTGAAGCTAAACAGTGCAGAAGCGAGCTCAACCATTGTTGGATATGTGGGACAGCAGAAGACCGCTTCTTGGTTGACAATCAAGGCAGGACTCACTTCTTACAACCCGAAGCCAAGGATCACTATTGCAAAGCAGAGCAAAAAGATTTGTGCGATTGGGTCTGATTCGGTTCGCTTGGCAAAAGCGGGAAACTGCTTTTTGATATTGACTTCTGGAAAGTTTTCAAAAAAACTTGTAATTGGCGTTCGACAATTACTGCCTCGTACGACAGTTGATCGACCTGGTGGCAACATTCTCGATATCAAACCTCTGTACATCACCTTCAAAAATGGTCCTGATAATTCTCATGACACAGACGGTGTTGTTGCACAAATGGTTAGCAACAGTCTTGACTACATGGCTGAACAGAATCCTGGATTCACACCGCGCCTTGATACGTATGAAGGATTGCCCGATATCCAGCACGTACAGATCCCCATGACCTATGAGGAATTCGCAACTCGCTGGACAACGACCTTTGGCCCATTGACGGCGGTACTAAACGAATTGGGATTTCCGATGCAATTCCCGGAACTAACAGGCAAGGGCTACGACAAAATTAACCGAATTTATGTTGCGCTCGTTGAAGGATCCCTGCCATTAAAGAAAGGGTTTGATTCTGGTCACACCACGCCTGGATGTGGAACAAATGCGAACTCGGGGATTGTTCAGTATTGGCTTCGGATGCCCGATGGCTCTAAGTGCGATTGGATCATCAAGAGTTTTAATCGCAAAGGGTTGCTCGATAGAGAATGGACTACTGAAGTTGTTCGCCACTTGATTGCGCGACAGCAGATGCGCACGAATGTTGGCTGTGATACGACATCAAACAACTACTTCAGTTTGCCGCTCTCGCAAATGGATAATTCAATTTCGAGGCAAGATGATCCAATTACCTACAAATACGTCGGTAGGCCACAGCCGCCGTGGGTAATGGATGGAAATCGCAATCTGTATTTCAAAATCAAGAGTGGACCAAGAGCAGGAAATGTTTGTGATGATCTTGCGTATTCACCATTTTGGACACAGTTGGATAATGGTGATCAATCATCAGATGTAGTTGCCGGTAGAAGTTTCACAGATCAACCAGATGATTCGGCGGCTCCTCAGGTTCACGTTCTATATGTTTTGCCAAAAGATGTGAAGAGCAGAGATTTTGACGTAAAGGGAACCTTTAGCGATCTCATTACATCTACAAATGACTGGCTCTTTGCAAAAGGCGGAAAACGCTTGCGCTTCGATACGTATAAAGGAAAGTTGGATACAACTTTTGTGCGGCTGAATGAATCCGAAGGACAGTTGTGGATGGAGGCGAGCGATAAAAACAAGAAATGTGGCCAAAACCCATGTCCAACACTTGACACCCTCAAGTCTTTGTTAGATGCGAAAGGTTTCACTGCTCCACACAAGGCGTATTTGATCTACTACGGAGGTGCAACGATTCCGTCGTCTCGCATTGTTTGGCCGTATTGCGGCTACGGCGGACACAATCATGCGGCAATAATGCAAGTCGGTCTTGTGGACATGATGAGTGGTCAATTCAGTTGTTTCGGAGGAAACAAAACAACCATTCCTGAAAGCGGAAATACTTCAGGCCTTGCTTCATTTCACGAGCTTTTTCATGTTTTCGGCGGTGTTGGTGCATCGCCAAACAGTGATGGAAACTATGGACACATTAAGAATGATCCAACAGACTTAATGGGTGGAAGCCAAGGTACGGTGAGGCTTGATCCGGGCAATGATGATTATTGGCGACACGGGCAAAGTAAATACGTTGACCTCTATAACAGCGCCTTTATGGAACCCGCCGAACCGAATGCATTGATGCCTGCGGGATGGTGACCAGCAAGTGCCCTCGATAGGAATCGAACCTACGACCTGCGGTTCCGGAAACCGACGCTCTATCCACTGAGCTACGAGGGCCTAATTACCGTCAGGCTATCGCTCGTATGAATGATGGGAAATTGAATTAAGTGCGGTTAACGCTGTGCGGTCGGCAACAATAGAAGGACTATGGCTGACCCCGTCCTCACCGTTGCTGAATTGCTGAGGCCAACATTTACGCACATTGCGGGCGGCGTAGACAGTGACCCGGTCGTACGCAGAAGTGATCGAGCAGATGCGCAAGTAAACGGTTCGCTCGCACTGGCAAAAGCACTGGGCAAAACCCCTCGCGAAGTTGCGCAAATGGTGCTCGATGCAGTCGATTTGTCGAAGGTATGCAGCGCAACAGAAATTGCTGGACCAGGGTTTATCAACGTCACGTTTTCGAACGAGTTTTTGGCAAGTGAGCTTGCCGCAGCAGCTGCAGATGTGCGCCTAGGTGTGCGCAGCGCTCCGGCGAAGTTAAAAGTTGTTGTCGACTACTCCGCGCCAAACGTTGCAAAGGAAATGCATGTTGGGCATTTGCGCAGCACGGTGATTGGCGATGCGTTAGTTCGCATGCTCGGATTTGTTGGTCACAGTGTTGTTCGCGAAAATCACATTGGCGACTGGGGTACTCCTTTTGGAATGCTCATTGAGCATCTCATCGACTTGGGCGAAACAGAAGCAGCAAACGAACTTTCAGTTGGCGACCTCGACTCGTTTTACCGTCAGGCGCGAACCAAGTTTGATTCGAATGATGAATTCAAGGAACGTGCACGTGCACGTGTGGTGTTGTTGCAAGGCGGCGACGACGAAACGCTGCGCATGTGGAAGTTGTTGGTAGGCGAGAGCACGCGTTACTTCGACAAGGTGTATCGAACCCTTGGTGTGCTGCTTACAGCGGACGATCTGATGGGCGAAAGCGCGTACAACCCACTACTTGCTCAAGTAGTGGACAGACTGCGGGCTTCGGAGTTGATTGAAATCAGCGATGGCGCCGAAGTGGTGTTTCCCGACGGGTTTTTGAATCGCGAGAACGAACCACTGCCACTGATCATTCGCAAAACCGATGGTGGTTACAACTATGCAACGAGCGATCTTGCATGCGTAATTGATCGTGTTGAACGCATTGGCGCGAACGTGGTGCTGTATGTAGTTGGGTCGCCCCAGGCTCAGCACTTAGAAATGGTTGCAGTGGTATCGCGTAAGGCTGGCTGGGTTCCAGAAAGCACTGAACTTACTCACGTTGCGTTTGGCAATGTGCTTGGTGCAGACCGCAAAATTTTGAAGAGTCGCAGTGGCGAAGTGGTGAAACTTGATGCGCTGCTCACTGAGTCGGTTGAGCGTGCAGCAGATGCGGTGAAAGAAAAGAACGCCGATCTTCCTGCAGCTCAGCAGGCAGAAGTTGCTCGTCAGATTGGAATTGGTGCGGTGAAATATGCCGACCTCTCAACCGATCGCATTAAGGATTACGTGTTCGATTGGGAACGTATGTTGGCGTTTGAGGGCAACACGTCGCCGTATCTGCAGTACGCCCACGCGCGTATTTGTAGCATTTTCCGTAAAGCAGGAGTTGAACGTGCATCTGTGCGAGGAATAACGCCGACCGTTAAACACAGCGCAGAGCGAGCACTAACCATGCGCTTGTTGCAGTTTGATACTGCAGTGTGGGACACACTCGACAAGTACAGCCCGCATCGTTTGTGCACCTACTTGTTTGAATTGGCCAGCGAGTTCAGCTCGTTTTATGAGCATTGCCCGGTTATGCGCGCCGACTCGGAAGAGCAGAAGATGAGCCGTCTGGCGTTGTGCGATTTCACTGCTCGAGTGATGGAACAAGGGCTGGCATTATTGGGTATCGAATCTCCGGAGCAAATGTGAGCGCAATTTCCAAACACCTATTGCCAGACAATGCAGTCATTGATGCACAAGGCGTCATGAGCATTGGTGGCTGTTCGCTTCCAGAAGTGGCCCAGCAATTTGGAACTCCCGTTTTTGTGTACGACGAGGATCATTTGCGTGCGCGCTGCCACGAAGCAGTGAAAGCATTTGGTCCGAACAGAGTGATTTATGCAACTAAAGCTTTCTTTTGCACGGCAATGGCAAAGTTGGCTTACGACGAAGGGCTCATGCTCGACGTTGCAACAGGCGGTGAGCTATTCGTTGCGTTGAATGCCGGCGTGCCCGGCAGCAGTTGCGTGATGCACGGCAACAACAAGAGCATGGACGAATTGCGCATGGCTATTAACGCCGATGTGCATCACATTGTTGTCGACAACTTTGACGAACTTGATCGCTTGGATGCATTGCATGCAGAAGGTTTGCCTGCTCCGCGGGTGCAGTTGAGAATTACACCTGGCGTTTCAGTGCACACGCATGAATACATTGCCACGGGCCAAAACGATTCAAAGTTCGGTTTCAACTTGGGAAATGGCGATGCACACAAAGCCGCAGCACGTGCACGCAACTCGAAGTCGGTGAACTTTGTTGGCGTGCATTGCCACATCGGGTCGAATGTATTTGCAGTAGAAAACTTTGCTCACGCCGCAAAGATCATGGTGGATTTGGCAAATGAACTAGAGGTGGAGCAACTCACGTTTGGTGGTGGACTTGGCGTTGCGTATGTGGAAACCGAACACGCATCAACTATTACCGAATGGTCGACACATCTCATTTCAGCAGCAGAGCATCTGCGTAAACCGACACAAGTGTTCGTGGAGCCTGGTCGTTCAATTGTTGCGGCTGCAGCAGTAACGGTGTACGAAGTGGGAACGGTAAAGCCAATTCCTGGAGTACGCACCTATGTGGCCGTTGATGGAGGCATGAGCGACAACCCACGACCAGTGATGTACGGCAGCGGATATGAGTTGTTCATGCCTGCGAACGCAAGTGCAGATCGCACAGAGTCAATTCGATTAGTTGGAAAACACTGCGAAAGTGGCGACATTTTGATTAGCGAAACACTTGCTCCTGCTGGTTTGCGCGTTGGAGATTTGGTTGCAACCCCAGTAACTGGTGCGTATGGGCACTCCATGGGCTCGAACTACAACAAGATCACACGTCCACCTGTGGTGTTTGCTCGCAATGGCAAAGCACGATTAGTGGTGCGTCGCGAAACATATGACGACTTGGTTCGATTGGATGTGAGCGAATAGCCAATAGCGTGAAGGGCATGTCGGAACACCGCGTGCGCCTTGGAGTTATTGGACACGGAACTGTAGGCGCGGCATTTGTGCGTCTGGTGAAACAGCAGTCCGACACCATTGCCGCGCGAAGCGGCGTACGCCTAGAAGTTGCGCGAGTAGCAGTACGCAACATTGATGCCCATGCGGGGTCAATCGCAGCAGAGGTAATGACCACTGACGCAGAGTTTGTTGTTAACGATCCAACGGTAGACCTAGTTGTCGAGTTGATGGGCGGGGTAGACCTGCCACGGAAGTTGATTCTTACTGCGCTGAAAAATGGCAAACCCGTTGTTACTGCCAACAAAGCACTACTTGCCCAACATGGTGCAGAACTTTTCGCTGCTGCTGACGATGCAGGTATTGACTTGCTGTTTGAAGCGGCTGTATGCGGCGGAATTCCACTCATACGCCCGTTGCGTGAAAGTTTGCGCGGCGAACCAATTAAGCGAGTGCTCGGCATCGTGAACGGCACCACCAATTACATCCTCACCAAGATGAGCGAAGAAGGACAAAGTTACACAGACGCTCTTGCTGGCGCGCAGGCACTTGGTTACGCGGAAGCAGACCCAACTGCAGACGTTGAAGGTTTAGATGCTGCTGCAAAAGTTTCGATTATCGCCAGCATTGCATTTGGCTGCAACGTGGTTGCGAGCGATGTGTATAGCGAAGGCATCAGCAAAATTTCTGCTGCAGATATCTCGATTGCAAAACGACTTGGTTACGCAGTGAAGTTGCTTGCCATTGCTGAGTACGACAAATTGAACGGCGAAGTTTCAGTTCGCGTGCATCCGGCGATGGTTCCTATGCATCACCCGCTTGCTTCGGTGCGCGACAGCTTTAATGCTGTGGTGGTTGATGGTGAAGCTTCGGGCTCGCTCATGTTTTATGGTCGTGGCGCAGGTGGCGACCCAACAGCAAGCTCGGTGCTTGGCGATGTCATTGATGCTTCCATCAACTTGAACAAAGGTGCACACGCAACGCTTGGCGTGTTGAGTCCACCGAAGCTGAAGCGCATGGCCGACACCTCGTGCGAGTATTTGATTCCACTTGAAGTAACGGACAAACCAGGTGTTTTGCACGCAGTAACAGGAGTGTTTGCTCGCAACAACGTGAGCATCCGTGCAGCCGAGCAGGACGGAATTGGAAACGGTGCTCGTCTGGTGTTCCTCACTCACGAGGCGAACGAAGCAGCAGTTCAAGCCTGTATTTCCGAATTGAAGACGCTGGACGTGGTGATGCACGTTGGAGCACTTCTTCGCGTGATCGCCGACTAACTAACCTGTAGGCATTATGCGTTATGTCTCCACGCGCGGTCGCGCGGCAGAATTGGGCTTTTGTGATGCCCTGCTTGCCGGCCTAGCAACCGACGGTGGTTTGTATGTGCCACAGACATGGCCCAAAAATCCAACTCTCGCTGGCTCGACATATGCATCAAAGGCAGCCTCGCTCATGGCGCCATATGTAGAAGGTGAAATTCCTCTAGACGTATTTGCGCAACTATGTGCCACTGCATATTCAACGTTTCGTGACCCAGCCGTAGTTCCGTTAGTGCAAATTGCACCAGAGCATTACTTGCTGGAGTTGTTCCATGGCCCAACACTTGCGTTCAAAGACGTTGCCTTGCAGCTCATCGGTCAGTTGTTTGACTATGTCTTAACTCAACGCAATCAGCGAGTCATGATCGTTGGTGCAACCAGTGGCGACACCGGTAGTGCAGCAATTGACGGTGTGAAGGGTTGCAAGAACGTCGACATCGTGATCCTGTACCCAATTGGGCGAGTGAGCGATGTGCAACGCAGGCAGATGACCACGATTACTTCGCCGAATGTGCACACGGTTGCCGTTGATGGAACGTTTGATGACTGCCAAGACTTGGTGAAAGCCATGTTTAATGACGCGCCGTTCCGTGAAGCCAACAGTTTGTCTGCAGTGAACTCCATTAACTGGGCTCGCGTCATGGCACAAACGGTGTACTACTTCACGGCACTTGAAACGCTTGGTCGCTCGGCATCGTTCAGTGTGCCTACTGGCAACTTTGGCAATGTGCTCGCAGGTTGGATTGCAAAACAGATGGGTGCAGACATCGAAAAACTCATTGTTGGTTCAAATAGCAACGACATTTTGACGCGGTTCTTTGAAACGCACAGCATGGACATGTTGCCTGTAGTGCCAACGCTCAGCCCAAGTATGGACATTCAAGTTTCGTCCAACTTTGAGCGGTTGTTGTTTGAAATGAATAACCGCGATGGTGGTGCAACAACAGAACAACTC
>Ga0315907_10007863_pt1 | contig 11043 bp, 12 predicted proteins | sample LakEriMetagenome_3_FD_203525 | JGI IMG/M metagenome (GOLD analysis project Ga0315907, IMG submission 203525) | Freshwater fungal communities from buoy surface, Lake Erie, Ohio, United States - Buoy 12 MA123 | ecosystem: Environmental > Aquatic > Freshwater > Lake > Lake biofilm | place: USA...
TTACTGTGTCGACACTGTTATCTGCAAAAAAGGTTTGTTTGATTTCATTGTAAAAGATCCCTACCGATGTTCCAGCCCCAAGGATAATTACTCCAAACAACAACAGAAGAACAGGAATTTTGCGCTTTTTGCTGTCTTTCTGAGCCTTTTCAAGAATAGGCTTTTTCGGTCGCTCGATCTTTGCATTTACGGGTGGAAGGTCAAGGTCGTCATTCCACTGTTGTTCTTCCGTATATTCAGTTTTATAACTCACGTTAACTTCTAGCTCAGATTCAGGATCTTCCATTTGCGCCGGCTCCTGAACGATCTCAGGAGTATACTCTGACGTCTCCGAAACCAAATCGTCATCGACCGTGTTCTTTTCATCAGAAACCCATTCTGCAACAGTAACCTCTTCAAGTGTATTTTCAGTCTGATGATCTTCCATTATTGGTTCCTCTTCTTCCTTCGCAGCAGGTTCCATGGTTTCATTTGCATACTGAACGGATTCTGTCCACGGTTCAAATTCAACATCTCCTGCAGCATTTCTTCGAAAGGTCCCGAACCGATACATGTCGTAAGACTCACCCGTGTTCAGTTCAGCCTCAATGTCACGCACATATTTTGCCACCAAATTCTTCGCTTCATTCTCGCTCCACCCTTCTTTATCTGCAATATGTCTTGCTAAAGTTCCATCATCATGCTTCAGATAAGGCATGAACATATATTCTCCTTTTTCCTTGTTGGTGGCCGTCAATGCTCCGAGACCCGGAATGATGATGGTATTCACCTCTTTCAGTAGTTCCAGCAAGTATTTGTCCATGACCAATGAATCTTCAACAGCAAATTAAATGATTTGAACGAAAATCGTCGGATCACCCAAACATTTCTTCAAAACGGAAAGTGTCCTTTAGTCTGACGCCCTTATCAGTCATCTGAAGAGTACAGCATTCGTTCACACTATCATGTTCCAGGAAAAGGATAAACTCCTCTTCCGCAGCTCTTCTCAGGAACTTATCCTTCTCATCAAGCGTTATCAATGGCCTCGTATCATAACCCATCACATAGGCCAGTGGAATGTGACCAACACTTGGCAACAGGTCTGCCATAAAAACGATCGTCTTTCCTTTGTATTTCACATGAGGGATCATCATACTGTCCGTATGACCATCAACGAACAGGACATCCATACCATTGAATACATTCTCGGTTAGGTCCGCCTTACGTTCAACCATCTGAAGCTGTCCGGTCTCTTTTAAAGGAAGAATATTTTCCGAAAGGAAAGAGGCCTTCTCTCTGGCATTTGGAACGGTTGCCCATTCCCAGTGACGATCATTGCTCCAGAAAAGCGCATTGCGGAACATCGGTTCAAAGCCCGTATGTTCCTTATTCCAGCGAATGGCACCGCCACAGTGATCAAAATGCAGGTGCGTCAGAAATACATCCGTTATATCGTCAGGAGTAAATCCGAGTTTTTTCAAATTACCCTCAAGGCTGTCATTGCCATGTAAGTAATAATGGGAAAAGAACTTTTCAGACTGTTTATCTCCAATGCCAGCATCGACAATCATTAATCTGTTCTCATCCTCGATCAACATGCAACGCATTGACCAGGTGCACATGTTGTTTTCATCAGCAGGATTCGTTTTCTGCCAGATGGATTTTGGAACGACGCCGAACATGGCTCCCCCGTCCAATTTGAAATTACCGGTGTTCAGTGGATAGATCTTCATAGTCTGTTTTGATGGTTACAAATATGATAAAAGCTCCCAAATTCTAGCTGAGACTTGATACATACATAAATAAAATCGCTGCAACGGAAAGCAAAAGGCCAAGAAGCTTCTGCCAACCGGCGGATTCCTTGAATAAAATAAAGCCGATCAGAGCTGCCAGGATCACGACGGAAACATTATTCACAGCCAGTACAGTTGAGTCTGTCCAACCTGTGTCCCTGTAGGCACTGATCAGCAGGTAGATGGAGAAATAATTGGGGATGCCTAAAATCAAACCTGCGAAAACATTCTTCCACCGGAAAACGGCTCTTCTTCTGATGAGTTCGATACAGAGCACAACAGATCCCAAAACGCCGGCAGAACCTAACCCGAATGCCGAAAAAAGTGAAGGCGTCAGTGCTCCAAGAGCATTTTTCTGAACATAGTTCAACACAAAATCGAGGATCCCACTACCAAAAAACAGAACAAGCAACATCCAGTGGGCACCTTTTTCAGTTGAACTGGTTCCCCTCGTAAAGCTCACCAGAAAGACACCTGCAAATGCAAGCATAATCCCGGCGATCTTGAGAAAAGAAACAGGTTCATTGTACAATAAAATCATCAACAACATGGACATAGCCATACTCATCTTTACGGCCGTGGAGGTCAGAGCTACACCGTTGCGTTGAGAACTGTTACCCATGAGCAGGAACAGCGAGATAAAAAGGACCGCACTAAGCAGTACATACCCGATCCAGTCGGTCGTATTCAGAGCGGCCGCATCCCATTCTTGACCGTACAGACCTATACCGATCAAAAAGGCTGTGAAATAATTGAACACGATCGCCTGGAACACGTCGATGCCATAGCGATTGAATAGCTTAAAGATCACGAAAATGATACTGGACGAGGCAACAGCCAGAATGAGCGTGATCATTTCCGGTGATACAAATAGATCTTATCCGTTGAGAACGAATAGGACAGGGTGGGCACACGGTTAATAGATGGTGCGCGTTTTCCGGCACCTAAGGCTTGGTTCCCGACGATCACACGTGCTTCATCCCAGACATTGTCAAAAATGAAATACTGCAGGGTGCGTGATCCGCCTTCAACGATAACAGACTGGACATCTCTTTTATAGAGTTCCTCCAGAATGAACTTTGTGTTGGTTTCCGGTATCTTGACATATTCTACATTGCCCACTTTTTCATTTCTCGTTCGGTTGAAGATGATCGTGGGTGCTTCGTCGGACATGATATTCAGATCACCACTGATCTTGAGCTGACTATCGATGATCAGCCGCAAAGGATTCTTTCCATGGAAATCTCTTACAGTGAGAGAAGGATTATCATTCTCTACCGTTTTCCGGCCGACCAGGATACTGGCTTCCTCGGAACGCCACTTGTGCACAAGCGAGCGTGTTTCCGGAGAAGATATCCACAGTATCCCTTTTTCGTCATTGAGACGGGGCCCATCAAGAAAGCCATCCGAAGACTGCGCCCATTTCAGAATCACATAGGGGCGTTGTTTCTCGTGAAAAGTGAAAAATCGTTTGTTCAGCTCCCTGCATTCCTTTTGCAGAGTACCTTCGGTGACCTCGATACCGGCCTTTCGCAGCTTTTCGATTCCGCGGCCACTCACCTTCGCATGAGGATCCCGGCAACCTACCACAACTCGTTTGACCTGCATTTTAACCAGAAGATCAGCGCATGGGGGCGTTTTCCCGTGATGAGCGCAAGGTTCCAATGATACGTAGACCGTGCTTTCTTTCAATTTTTCCTGGTCTTCAATACTTTTTATTGCATTCACTTCGGCGTGCGCTTCACCGAATTTCTTATGGTAACCCTCTCCTATGATCTGTCCATCATGCACGATCACACAGCCAACCATCGGATTGGGTGCAACCTCTCCCTTACCCAAACGGGCCAATTCAATACATCGCTGCATGAAAATCTCATCGGAAGGATCACAGTACTCGATCATTCCTCAAAGTTACACGTTGTGATCGAGAGTAGATAATCTGTATTAAGATTTTGATCGGGTATGAGCAATTATGCGCCAGAAGAAAAATACTATTTTAGCGAGACCATGAAGATCAACTCCAGAGAATCAGCTCGTCATCTGTTCAGTTTGCCCGTCATCGTAGCGGCATTGGGATACTTTGTTGACATCTACGACCTGCTGTTGTTCGGCATTGTCAGAATTCCCAGTCTCCAAAGTATGGGCCTCGATGTGGATGCCTATGGTACCATGATCCTCAACTGGGAAAAAACCGGACTTCTTCTTGGAGGAATTCTCTGGGGAATTTTTGGCGACAAACGTGGAAGATTGTCCGTCTTGTTCGGGTCGATCCTCGTGTATTCACTGGCCAACATTGCTTGCGGACTGCTACCCCATGTTGATTTCATGCACAAAGCAAATGCTTATGCACTTTTCCGATTCATTGCTGGAGTTGGACTTGCCGGTGAGTTGGGTGCAGGAATCACTTTGGTTTCAGAATCACTTCCAAAGGAATTGAGGGCGATAGGAACATCGATCGTTGCCGGTTTCGGATTGTTAGGTGCTGTGGTGGCCAACTTCACTGTCGAACTTGCAGGCGACTGGACAATTTCCTACTTTATCGGTGGAGGACTGGGGCTGTCGCTACTTCTTCTTCGCGTCGGTGTACTGGAGTCGGGTATGTACAAAGAGATAAAACATCAGACAGGGGTGAGCAAGGGTAATTTCTTTGCTTTTTTCACGAACTGGGATCGCTTTGTCCGGTACATGAAATGCATCGCGATCGGTCTCCCTACCTGGTTCTGCATCGGGATCCTTGCTGTATTAGGGAATCAATTTGGTCCTGAGCTGGGGATCTCGGAACCGATCGTTCCGGGAACGGCGATCATGTGGGCATACATAGGGATCTCCGCGGGTGACTTTGCCAGCGGTTTCATCAGTCACTGGCTACGATCAAGAAAACTGGCCATTTTCTATATGATGGCATTTACAGTCGTGGGAGTGGTACTCATGTTGTTCGGTGGAACCAAAACAGTGAACATGTATTATTTCTACTGTGTCTGGCTTGGTCTTGGTACCGGATACTGGGCAATGTTTGTAACGGTAGGAGCAGAACAGTTCGGCACGAACATTCGCTCAACAGCCGCCACGACTATCCCGAATATGGTACGAGGAACGCTGGTGTTAATGATCCTTCTTTTCGATTATTTCAAGCCTTCAACAGGTGTGATCTATGCTGCTGTGATCGTAGGAATCATTGCTTTCGGGTTAGGTATCTACTCTACCCTAACGATTCCGGAGACACATAATAAGGACCTCGACTTTGTCGAATGATCAGTCTCTTTCCCAGATCCTTCTTATAGTCCCATCCCGTCTTTCGCGCACCCAATTCCTTCTTTCTGATTCACGAAGTAATTCTCTTCTGAGGATCTTCGGATAAAACACCCGCTTCCAGATGCGCGTTTTTCTGTCCTTTTTCACAACACCAACTTCAGATAAAACATCGTAGGTTGAAGACCCGCAACGAAATCCAAAGAAAGCATAATCATAGGGCGTACGTTTGACATATTCTCCACAGATGCTGTCAAATTTTTGTCGTTGTAATCGGGTGATCGGGATCTTAATGATCAGTTCCTTAACGCTATCCAATTTAGGGTCCATGATGTGGATGAATTCATGCTCAGGTTGGAAAGCGTACTTACCGTTTGGTTTTTTCTTATTCTGGAAAATATGGATCTTTCCTTCGTAGAAGAAACTCAGGTAACTGGTGTCATTGTAGCGTATACCAACATGACCACCCAATATTCCTCCGAACCATCGCTTCTCCTGTTTCCTGAATTTGGCCTTGGGTTTTGACCCGTACAGGAAATGCACCTGAAGCGTATCCGACTCACCACCGCCACTAAAGGCTATCCCGGAGATGAGCAGCAAAATGATAACCGACAGATTTCTCATGTTCCCAAGTTAACACAATTAAGCGCATTTGTCAAGCAAAAAAAATGCCCCTCGGAAGGGGCATTGCAGATTATTTGTCTATTGAACCGGTGACCCGTTTCATGAAAGCATTTAAGGCATCTTTCTGAGAAAGATTTTGCTCTCTCATCATTCGCTTCACTTCCAGTGCGCCGGAAAAATTTGACAACAGCTCTCCGATCACATCCAGTTCTTCATCTTTCAGGGAAGGAACTTCGATCAGTGATTCCAACACTTCCATCGCTTCAATGATGTAATCTTCATCATTCTGTTCGATAAAGTTCGTCAGGTGTTTAATGACCGGCAACTTCATGGAGTACTTCCTGTATTACTTCGATCTTATTTCCCTGTGACTGTTTCACAAGCTTACCATCAACAAATCCCGCGAAAGTTGGAAGGTTATTCACTTCAGCCAGCTTTCGGGAGTTCGGGAATTTCTCTGCATCCACATAGACGAATACGATTCCCTCGTTCTCCGTTGACAATTTGTTGAACTTTGGCTTGGTCAGTTTGCAGTTTCCGCACCACGTTGCCCCGTACTGTACCATCACCTTTCGGTTGCCTGCTACAATCTGGTCTAAATTATCTGCCTGAAGCTCCTGCATGATCAGTGTGATTTAAGGTACTCAGCAACTCCTTTTGCTGTCGCGTTCATGGCGTCTTTTCCTTCTTCCCAGTTAGCAGGACATACTTCTCCATGCTTCTGCACATGAGCAAATGCATCGATAAGTCGGAGGTACTCCTGTACATTACGTCCGATCGGCATGTGGTTTACTGACTCATGGAACACTGTTCCGCTCTCATCGATAAGGTAAGTTGCACGATATGTCACGCTATCTTCTGCATCGAGGATACCAAGCTCGTTTGCAAGAACTCGAGTCGAATCAGCCAGCAACGGGTACTTCACTCCTTCGATCCCACCGTTATCTTTTGCTGTCGTCAACCACGCAAAGTGTACTTCTGCTGTATCACAGGATGCGCCAACGATCACCGTGTTTCTTTTCTTGAACTCTTCAGCGGCAGCCTGGAATGCATGCAACTCAGTCGGACATACAAACGTGAAATCCTTCGGATACCAGAACAACACCACTTTCTGATTCTTAGACTTTGCCTCTTCGAGCACATTCAGTTTGAATGTATCTCCCATTTCATCCATTGCCTTCACCGTAATGTCCGGGAATTGCTTACCAACTAGACTCATAATTGTTTGATTTATTAAGTTATTAATTGAAATATTCGCCTATTCAAAGGTAGTTATTTTAGCCGTGTTAAATAGGTGTTTGATACTTCATTCTCACTTTCAAGAATGATGACTGAGCAAAGATACTTTGCGAACAATTATTGTTTTTATTGATTATTTTTATACGCCAATTGTTTTTATCTATGATAAGTCTTCAACAAATGCACTACATCGTTGTGCTGAGTGAAACCAGACATTTTCAGCGGGCAAGCGAAGAGTGTTTCATCACTCAACCTACTCTTTCCATGCAGATCAAAAAAGCAGAGGACGAACTGGGTTATCCCATATTCGACCGTTCCCGTCAACCACTGGAACTCACTTCTTTCGGAGAAAAGTTGCTTCCTGTGCTCAGGGAGGTCTTGTCTGAATCCGAAAAGATAGGCGTCATCACTTCTCAAATGAAAGGTACCTACCAGGAGCGTATCAAAGTAGGCATCATTCCCACGATTGCTTCCTACATGCTTCCCGATCTGTTCGAATCCTGGAAGCAGCATCTTGATGAAGTACAATTAAGCATTCAGGAAATGAAGACCGAGGAATTAATCCTTGCATTGGATAAGAAAGAGCTCGATCTCATCATATTGGCAGGCCCCTATTCCGACAGTCGCTTGCGCACGATCCCTCTTTTCAGGGAAGAGATCCTTGCATACAGTCCTATGATCTTGGAAAAGGATGTGGACACGGAACGGTTAAAGGAACTTCAGCCCTGGTTACTCAGCACCGGAAACTGTTTAAGGAACCAGATGATCCGTATCTGTGACCTGAAGGACGATCCCGAACAACAATACTGGAGTTACGAAGGTGGAAATATGGACCTTTTGATCTCCATGACTGAACAGTACGGAGGTTATACGCTTATCCCTGAAAATTATCGCCTTAATGACCTGCAACGAAAGAAACTACATCGCATCAGCTCAGGAATCAACAACCTTTACCCGGCAAGGGAGATCATTGCGGTTCTTCCGTCAAGAAGCCTCAAATGGTCATCGATCGAAAAGATCATTCGCGAGATCCAACTCTTTTATGGTCAAAAACATCAGGAGGACTTTCAGGTCCTAAACTGGAAATAGAAGTGTCACGGTCTTTTCTTACCCAGAAGAGAAGGTATTCGCTCACCGGCAGGAATGAACTGTAGAGATGTCGTATTGACGCAGTGTCGGACATTCTTGTCGGTGAAACCTTCACCTTCAAACACATGTCCAAGATGACCCTGACAATTGGTACAAATGATCTCTACTCTGTACCCGTCTACATCAGGAACACGCTTAACCGCTCCGTTGATCTCATCATCAAAGCTGGGCCATCCACAGTGTGACGGGAACTTGTCGTCAGAGCTGTACAAGGGATTATTGCATTGACGGCAGATGTAGGTTCCTTTATCAGATTTGTTCGTGTATTCACCGTAGAAAGGTCGGTCTGTGCCTTTATGCAGGATCACCCTTTGTTCTTCCCACGTGAGTTTGTTATAAGCTGTTGTATCCTCAACTTTTCCGGAAGCCGAAGGTGTAGTTTCCTGTTGACATCCTCCAAACAGGGGGGTCATTAGAATGTATAACCACAATTTATTCATTGGGATGTATTTTCCGAAAAAACGTCAGAAAAGATCAAATGTTCTTCAGAAAGTCACTTTTAAGGAAACTTAACAGCGACTCATATACGTGATCAAGTTCGTTGTCAGTTATGCAATACGGTGGATTAAGGTATATACAATTGCCCAATGGCCGGAGCAGGATCCCTCTTTCTAACATGAACTGATACACAGAGTCTCTTACGGAAGCAAAATACCCTCCTGAACTCGTGGTAGCGATATCAAATGCCAGTATAGTTCCAAAAGCCCTGGCCTCAGCAACCTGATGAATATCTTTGAGTTCCTGAACAAAACGTTCATGACGCCTTGAGATCCTTTCTATATTTTCCCAAACCAACGGATCTTTGAACAAGCGTATGCTTGCATTCGCCGCAGCACAGGCCAACGGATTTCCGGTAAACGAATGACCGTGAAGAAAACCCTCCTTCTTTTCTTCTGAAAGGAAGCGCTCAAAGATGGGTTGGGTAACCACCGTTAGTCCCAAAGGTAACACGCCGCCTGTAAGACCTTTCGAAAGGCAAATGATATCCGGAGTGGAGCCGCTGTGTTGAAAAGCAAAAAGCTGTCCCGTCCTTCCCCAGGCAGTCATAACCTCATCGTAAATAACGAGTACGTCATTGGCGCGAGCAAGTCGAACCAAAGCTTCCAGAAAATGCACCGAATAGATCCTCATTCCCGAAGAACCCTGAATCAACGGTTCCAAAATAACGGCTGCAAACTCACCTGATCCGAAAAGTTGTCGGGCATGGTTTAATACCTCAGCCTCGTTCTCTTCGCAAGGGAAATCAAGAAAGTCAACATCAAAAAAGAAGGGTTCAAAAGGCACATTGAAAAATCCCCGCTGACCAACCGCCATAGCGCCGAAGGTGTCACCATGATACGCACCATCAAGGGCCATAATACGCCGCTTAGGTGTCCCTGCATTATGCCAGTACTGGATAGCCATTTTCAAGGCGACTTCGTTGGCAGTTGATCCGTTATCACTGAAAAAGACCTTTTGAAAGGGCTCTCCTAATACGTTAACGATATTTTCTGCCAGCTCCACCGCCGCAGGATGCGTCACATCCGCAAAGATCACATGGTCGAGCTCATCAAACTGTTGACGTATGGCATCCCCGATCTCGCTTTTACCATGACCGTGAACATTCACCCACCAGGAAGAATTGACATCAAGGTACTCTTTGCCATCCGCAGTGATCAATAGAGTATCCTTAGCTTTAACTACTTGTATGGGCGTGGGAGACGTCTGCACCTGTGTGAACGGGTGCCAGACAAAACGTCGGTCTCTATTTCCCAGATCATCCATGGATACACTCCTTTAATCGTTCAGCCTGTTCTGCAATAAATACCTGATCGATCACCTCTACTTCGGGGATCCTGAAAGTCCTTTCCGGTCGGACCATATTCGTAATCACCTTTTCCGTAGGCGGATGTTCATCCCCAACAAACACGATCCCCCAGAGAGGAATTCCCTGGTTTTTAAGTGCCTCGGCACTCAATAAGGTATGATTGATACTACCCAGGTAATGGCGTGAAACCAGTACAACCGGTAACCCCCAGTTTTTGAACACATCAATATAGAGCAAACCGTCATAGTTCAAAGGAACCATTAAACCACCGGCCCCTTCCACCACAAGGTTACCTTCCGATTGCGGAAGCTCGAAATCATCGATACTCAACTTTATTCCATCATGCTCAGCCGCGTAATGAGGGGAAACCGGTATGCTTAGCACGCAACGCTCGGGCAGAATGTGGGAAGAAGGCGCAAGACGACCTACCTTCGCGGAATCAAGATCATGAAGATCGCCTGATTGAACAGGTTTCCAGTAGTGAGCCGCAAGCGCTTCAGCAAAAACAGCACTTACCACCGTTTTCCCTACACCTGTTCCAATACCGGAAACAACCAGTTTTTCCATCGGTTATCTTAGCTGTGCTCCAAGTTTGGTTTCAAGTTCCTGACGGATACGCTCCATGATCTTATCGACCTGTTCGTCTTTTAACGTCAGCTCAGGATCCTGGAACTTGAACGATACTGCGTACGATTTCTTTCCTTCTTCCAGGTTCTTTCCTTCATATACATCGAAAAGTCCAACTTCCTTCAATAGTTTTCTGTCGCAAGATCGCGCTGCTTCTTCGATTTCACCGAATGTTACTGCGTTGTCGAGCAGCAGAGAGAAGTCCCGACGCACGGCAAATGTTTTCGGAAGTTCAGTATATTTCGTTTTCGCATATTGTAAGCAGCTTAACAAAGCATCCCAATCGAGATCTGCCACAAAAACATCGTTCTTGATCCCAAAGGCTTTCTTCAAAGGATTTCCGATCCAACCCATTTCTCCAACCTTATGCTTCAACACGTGAAGCTGAACTCCATCCTCCAAAAGAGATTTCTTCAGTGGACTTTCCTTTACAAAAACGGATAGACCGAGACGTGTCATCACTGACTGAACCTGGCCTTTAAGCGAATAATAGGTGAACTGTTCAGCTACCGTGTTCCAGTTTTCCTCCTGACGCCGACCCGACAAAACGATCACAAGTCTTTTATTCTCCGTATA
>Ga0315907_10007868_pt1 | contig 11039 bp, 10 predicted proteins | sample LakEriMetagenome_3_FD_203525 | JGI IMG/M metagenome (GOLD analysis project Ga0315907, IMG submission 203525) | Freshwater fungal communities from buoy surface, Lake Erie, Ohio, United States - Buoy 12 MA123 | ecosystem: Environmental > Aquatic > Freshwater > Lake > Lake biofilm | place: USA...
TGCAGTTGGGTCATGACTGAATCCAGTTGCCGCGGTCGGCCTGCGGATAAGCCCAGGGAGCCGCGTTGTTTTCAATGTTCCCCATGGCCACATTGACCGTGGACGGGGCGGCCGACTCCTCCATGACCAAGTACTGGCGCATCTGAAGGATGATGTCGAGCGGGTCAATATTCACCGGGCAGGCTTCCACACAGGCATTGCAGGTGGTGCAGGCCCACAGTTCCTCGCGGCTGATCCAGTTGTCGAGCAGGGTCTTTTGGGTGGCGGCGTCGCCCCCAGTGAGTACCTCTTCGACGCGGTCGCGGGTCGCCATCATGATGCGGCGCGGCGAAAGCTTCTTGCCGGTTTGGTTGGCCGGGCACTCGCTGGTGCAGCGTCCGCATTCGGTGCAGCTGTAGGCGTTCAACAGGTTGGCGAAGTGCAAATCCTGCACGTCTTTGGCTCCGAAGCGCGCGGGCGGAACCGCGTTGGGATCAGGCACAAAGCTGGGGTCCATCATCGCCTTGATTTCGGTGGTCACCGAGTTCATGGCGGGAATCTGACCGCGCGGCGCCAGCTTGCTGTACCATACGTTGGGGAAGGCCAGAATGATATGGAAGTGCTTGCTTTTTGGCAGGTAGTTCAAGAACGCCAAAATGCCCACAAAGTGCAGCCACCACATCGAGGTGGCAAACGCGCTCAGGGCGGTCGCGCTCCAGCCACCGAAGAGCGGCAGCAGGAGTCCGCTGATCCACCAAGGGGAACTCGTGACGAGTTGCTGGTTGCTGGCCACGTGGTGCTGGTATTCCGCCGCGTTCATGAGCAGCAGCGCCGACATGAGGACAATTTCAATCACCAGGATGTTCACGGCGTCGCGCTGGGGCCAGCCGGCGAGGTCGGGGTGCTTTAGGCGCTCGGGACCGGCGACGAGCCGGCGGCCTAAAAAGACCACGCAGGCCACGATTACAAGGAAGCCGAGGACTTCGAAGAAGTTCATCAGGCCGTCGTAGAGGCCGCCCAGCGGCTCGCGAAGCAGCCGATGGGTGCCGAGCACTCCGTCGAGCAAAATCTCGAGGACCTCAATGTTGATAAGCACAAAGCCAACATAGACGATCAGGTGCATGGCGGCGGCCAAGGGGCGCGGACCCATTTTGCCTTGGCCGAGGGCGACGCGCGCCATGGTGGTCCAGCGCTCGGAACGGCGGTCGTGGCGACCCGACGGGCGGGCGAGGGCCAAGCCGCGGCGGAGGCGGCGAACTTGGTAGACGAAGCCGGCGACGCCTGCGGCGAGGACGGCAGTGAATACGATACTCGAAATCATTCTTCTTCTACGCGGCTAGGTCGGCGACCGAACACCGACAGTCGAACATAACGCTCCGGGTGGTAGCGCAAATCAAGCAAGAGGCGGTCTAGCGACTGCACCGTTTTTTCCACTTGCGTGTAGAGGGAATCTTGGGCGCTGAGCTTGCCAAGGGTGCCTTCTCCAGCGACCATGCGCGAAGTCACCTCGTCGAGGTTTTTCGACGTCCGCTCCAGCGCAATCATGGTTTGACCCACGTTGGCCTTGCCGAGGGAGTCCGAAATGTTGGCGACGTTCGCAAAAACCCGCTCCAGCTCGTCGCGGTTGTCGGCCAGGGATTTAGAAAGCTTCTCAAAATTCTGCGTTGCGCGACCCAGCGACTCGCGGTTTTGAACCATGTAGCTCGAAAGCTCGGTGGTGATTTCGTTCAGGTGAATGAGCGACTGGTTGACGTTGCTAAAGGACGAGCGGAAGTCGCGCTCCACGCCCCCTTGCAAGAAACCGGTCAGGATTTGCACGGCAGTATCCAGCGAGGCTATGAGCTTCTCGGTCTTTACTTTGACGGGCAAAACCTCTTTGTTGATGGCGTCGCCGAGGGATTCTTCGATGGCGCTGCGAAGGGTGTCTCCGTCTTCGATGAGTACGCTGCCCTTGCCAATTTGAAGTGAAATTTCTTTTGCGCCCAAAAGGTCGCTTGACTTAATCAAGGCAAGACTGGTCACGGGAATGGGGTAGTCCGACTCAATGCGCATCGCCACGACGAGTTTCCCCGAATGGTCGGGGTGAAATCCAATGGTTTCGATGCGGCCCACGGCGTACCCGTTGATGGTCACAGGCTGCGAGCCCATGAGGCCGTCTACGCGCTCGTACACCGAGTACACGGTTATGCCCTTGTCAAAAAGGCTGCTGTTTTTGAGGTACGAAATGCCAAAATACAGTACCACCCCCGCGAGGAGGACGACGATTCCGGCTTTGAGTTCGCGGCTGAGCATGGTCTACAAGTTACGGTTTAAGCGCTTGATCTGCTTCGTCAAGCGTAATTCGGGCGGAACCTTTGTACGCCACCACAAAGGCATCAGCGAATCCTGATTGGCGTGCGGCGGTGAGTCCTTGAATGGCTGCGGTTCGGCTTGGGTAGTGTCCTTGCAGGTAGCGGAACAGGCGCCCGTCTTTAACCACAAACACGTCACTCAAGTTGCTGAACGGCGATTCGCGAAGGCTTTTTTCAAGCGCACTGACGCTGAGCTGAATGCTAAAAAACACGTCGCTCCTGACTTCGGCGGTGCTCGCCACTGGAGGATCGACGCGCGGTGCGGCAACGGCGGGTGCGGAAACGGCGGGGGCAACGTCTGCCGCCACTTCCTGGACTGGAGCGGGAACTTGCGCCACGGCGGGTTCCGTTTGGCGTACGATTTCCGTGAGCGCTGCGGGGGCTTCGCTGGCGGGGGGCGTCGACGCAGGCTTACTGGGCGCCTTAAACGCTTCGGAGCTTGCGGATCCTCCCTCGCGGCGCACCTTGTACTGCGCGAACGAACGCGAAATCGCACGGGCCATTTGGTCCTGGCCTTCGTCGGTCATCAAGAAATCTTCTTCGGTGCTGTTCGTCAAAAATCCGAGTTCAATGAGAATGGCCGGCATCGCCGTGCGACTCGTTACATAAAGGGGTTGCTGGCGAACGCCGCGGTCCTTGCGGCCAACGTCGTCCCGAAACGCATTCTGTACATTTTGGGCTAACTCTACACTTTGCTGAATGAATGCGTACTGAAACATGGTCAGCATGATGTAGGATTCCGGCTTACTCGGGTCAAAGCCCTCGTACACATCTTGGTTGTCCTCTTGCAGGATGACCGAATTCTCGCGCATCGCTACGCGGTTTTCGTCGTCGTGGTCTTTACCCATGACGTAGGTCGACGAGCCATAGGCTGAGCGGTTTTCGGCCGCGTCGCAGTGGATCGAAATGAACACGTCACCTTGGGCCCGGTTGGCGATCACGGTGCGCTCGTGGAGCGTGGGGTAGACGTCGGTGCGGCGGGTCATTACCACCTTCACGTCGGGAAAGCGCTCTTTGATGTACTGCTCGACTTTGAGCGCAACGGCCAGCGACACGTCTTTTTCGGCTTTTTTGTAGCGCCGTGTGCCGAGGTTGCCGGGGTCGGTGCCGCCGTGCCCCGCGTCGATGACGACGGTGCGCACCTCATTACTCATGCGGGCAGAAGGGAGGAAGCCCGATTGGGGAATTGCCAAGAGGGCAATCAAAACGAACGCTAGGCGTTGGTAGGTACTACTTTTGGTCACTGATTTCATGAACGTCGCTTCAAAGGTACACGCTTGGGCCGCAATACTCGCGGGTTTTCTGTCGGTTTCGGCTGCTGCGCAGGGCGTGCTTGACGGCGACGGAATTCAGTTTGCCTCAGAAAAGCAAGGGGTCACCCGGCCCGGAGCAAGCACCTCCATGCTACAGGGCAAGGCCCGTGCCGAATCTTCAGCGTTTACGCTAGAAGCCGAGTTTATTGTAATCGACTGGAAGCTCAAGGAACTCAAGGCCTACGGTTCCCGACAGGCCGACGGGACCTACATCGGACGGCCGATTTTTACCCAAGGCGACCGAAAAATTGGCGCCGACACCCTTCGCTACAACTACGGTACCCAGAAAGGCTGGGTGTACCAATCGACGAGCCAAGAAAGCGGCGGCTACCTGTCGGGAAGGCAGGTGAAAATGATCACCGACTCGAGCTACTACATCGGATCCACGCGCTTCACCACCTGCAACCACATGGAGCCCCACTTCGCCATTGTGGCTCCCCAAGCGCGCTTTGATGTCGGCAAACGCATCGTCACCGGCCCCGCGTACCTGGAACTGGCCCATTTGCCGACGCCCTTGGCGCTGCCGTTTGGGTTTTTTCCGATGATTGACAAGCGCGCTTCAGGCTTCATTCTGCCCAACTTCGCAGACCGCCGCGAGTGGGGCTTAGGACTCACTGGGTTTGGCCACTATTGGGCGCTCAACGACCACGTGGACCTCAAGCTCACGGGCGACCTTTATTCTCGCGGATCCTGGGGCATTCAGGCGCAGTCGAACTACCGCTACCGCTACCGTTTTTCGGGCGGACTTTCGGTTCAAGCCAACCGAACGCGCTACGGAGATCCGCGCTACGCGGACTATGGCCAGTTTTACGACGCCCGGGACTACCGAATTTCGTGGAACCACACGCAGGACGCCAAAGCGCATCCTAACCGAACCTTCTCAGCCCGCGTGGAGCTGGCTACCGGGAGCTTTTTCAAAAACACCACCACCAACGCCGAAGATTTCTTGAAAAACGACCTTTCGTCGTCGGTAAGTTTGGTGCAGCGGTTCCCGGGTACGCCCTTCACCTTTACCGGGGCCTTGCGCCACCGCCAAAACAACCAAAAGGGAACAATTGCCCTGTCGCTCCCGGAATTCACCCTGGGGATGGCGCGGGTTCAGCCGTTTGCGCGCAGGGTCCGAAGCGGCGCAGCCAAGTGGTACGAAGGAATTGGCTTGACCTACAGCATGAACGGCCGGAACGAGACCCAAGGGTTAATTGAAGAGCTTCAGGATCCGTCCAGCCTGTTTGACCCCGCCCGGTTGCGCAGCGGCGTGCAGCATTCGGCCTCGCTGAATACCAACCTCAAGCTGCTGCGCTTCATTACCGTGAATCCGAGCGCAGACTGGGCTGAAAAATGGTACCCAACCGCGCTCAACTACCGCTGGGATGCCGACTCCCAAGTGGTTCGCACCGATACGGCGAAGGGTTTTTTTGCTGCGCGCGAATTCCGGGCCTCAGCGTCGGCGAACACGACGCTTTATGGCATGTTTCGGTTTCAGCGCGGACCCCTTTCGGCGCTGCGCCACGTAATGTACCCGTCGGTGAGTGCGGTGCTGCGCCCTGACTTTTCAGACCCTCGATGGAACATTTACCAAGAAGTGCAGATCGATACCGCGGGCACGATCAAGCGGTTAAACCGGTTTGACGGCTACACCTACGGCTCCCCGGGCGGCGGCCAGCTCGGAGCGGTGCGGTTTAGGTTGCGCAACACGCTCGACGCCAAGCTGCGGGCCCAAGGGGACTCCGCTGCAGAACAGAAAGTGAACCTCATTGACGACCTCAGTCTGGAGACCGGCTACAATGCGGCGGCGGCGATGAATCCGTGGGAAAATGTGGCTGTACGCGCTTCGTCTTCGTGGGGCAAGGGCGCCTACCGGGTTAACTACCAGGGACTTTACGATTGGTACGGCGTCGATTCCGCTGGAGTTCGCACCCAGCAGTTTGCCGCACAAATGGGCCAAGGGCTGCTTCGCCCAACCATGCACCAGTTCAGCATGGACGTGCGCCTAAAAGGCGGGACCAGCGAGGGGAGAAGGGCGCCGAAAATCAACGATTTGGGCCTTGAAGAAAACTACTACACCGACTACTATTCGCCCCTGGATCAGGCTGCGTGGGCTGCGCCGTGGACGCTGAATGCGGGGTATTCCCTGCGCACTACGGCCCTAAAAACCGGCTACCAAACCACGCATTCGCTGCGCATCGACGGCACGTTCGACGCCACCCAAAATTGGCGGATTCGCTTCGCGAGCGGCTACGATTTGGCCAAGGGCGATTTTACGTTTACCTCGTTTGACGTGGTGCGCACGATTCACTGCTGGCAAATGAACCTGCGCTGGGTGCCGTTTGGCTACGCCCGCAGCTACACCATTGGGATGGGGGTGACCGCGCCCCTGCTCAACGCGCTTAAAGTGCAGCGCCGCCGCGGTCTAGGCGACTACTAAGGGCCCAGTTGTCGAGCAAGCGGGAACCCTCGGGGGTTAGTACGCTTTCGGGGTGAAATTGAACGGCCCAAATAGGTCGAAGGTCGTGGCGCATCGCGGCCACGTGGCCCTCGTGGTCGGTGGCCAGCACGCGCCATTCGCTCGGCAGCGTCCTGGCGTTGACTACCCAGGAATGGTACCATCCTACGGCCATTTCGGCCGAAAGACCGCGGTGGAGCGCGTCCGTACCAGTCCAGTGTACGTTTCGGGCGATTCCGTGGCGCGGAGCACCGGTGTGCTGCAGGGTTCCGCCCGTGAATTCGGCCAGTGCTTGCATGCCAAGGCATACGCCTAAAATTGGGGTTCGGTCTATGTGCGCAGCAAGTACGTCCATGAGGGCGCCCGACTCGCGGGGAAGGCCGGGTCCGGGCGAAAGCACGAGGGCGTCGACGTGCTGCAGCGCCAAAAGGGCGTCGGGCGCGTCGCAACGCCGCACCACCACCGAGTCAAAATGGGGTTCGAGCAGGTGCACCAAATTAAAGGTGAACGAGTCGCGGTTGTCGAGCACGCCGAGGGTCATGTGCCCAAAGGTAGTCCGCGCACACAGCCTAACTTTAGCCCATGATTCGATCCATTTCTACGCCCCGTGTGCCTGCCCCCATTGGTCCCTACAGCCAAGCGGTTTGGGCGGGCTCCAACTTGTTTATTTCTGGTATGATTGCGCTCACGCCCGACGGCGAATTCCGCAATGAATCGCTCGAAACCGAAGTGCGCACGGCACTTGGCAACCTCATGGCGGTGCTCGAAAGCCAAGGGATGACGGCGGCCCACCTTGCGAAATGCAGTTTGTTCCTGCGCGACATGGCTGATTTTGCTGCGGTTAACGCGATTTATGAGGAATTCATGGGCGACGCCAAACCTGCGCGCGAAACCGTCGCGGTTTTAGGCTTGCCAAAAGATGCGCGCTTCGAAATATCGGCGGTGGCCTACCTACCTTTGTAGCTATGGAATACGACGTACTGGTATTGGGCTCCGGCCCCGGCGGTTATGTAGCCGCGATCCGCGCAAGCCAATTGGGTTTGAAAACGGCGGTTGTTGAAAAAGAAAGTTTGGGCGGAGTTTGCCTCAACTGGGGTTGCATTCCGACCAAAGCGCTGATTAAAAGCGCCCAAGTGTTTGAGTACATTCAGCACGCCGAGGAGTACGGAATCACCGTCAAGGACGCCAAGCACGACTTCGGCAAGGTGGTTTCGCGCAGCCGCGACGTCGCCAGCGGAATGTCTAAAGGCATTCAGTTCTTGATGAAAAAGAACAAGATCGACGTGCACATGGGCTACGGAACCCTGATGCCGGGCCGCAAGGTTGAGGTCAAGGGCGAGTCGGGCACTCAGGTGATCAGCGCCAAGCACATCATCGTCGCCACCGGCGGCCGCAGCCGTGTGCTGCCGAATCTTCCCCAAGACGGCAAGAAAATCATCGGGTACCGCGAGGCTATGGTCCTCCCCGAACAGCCCAAGAGCATGGTCATTGTGGGCTCTGGCGCCATCGGCGTAGAGTTTGCCTACGTGTACAGTGCGATGGGAACCAACGTGACGGTGGTCGAATTCCTTCCGCGCATTGTTCCGAACGAAGACGAAGAAGTGAGCAAGGCGCTCGAGCAAATCTTCAAAAAGAAAGGCATCGAGATCCTCACCGGCACCGAGGTCAAGTCGGTCGACACCAAGGGCAAGGGCTGTAAGGTTACCTACGCCGACGCCAAGGGCGAGCATACGATGGAGTGTGACGTGGTCCTCAGCGCCGTGGGCGTGACCCCGAACCTCGAGAACATTGGTCTTGAAAGCGTCGGCATTGCCGTCGACAAGGGCCGCGTGGTGGTAGATGACTTCTACCGCACCAACATTCCCGGATACTACGCCATCGGCGACATCGTGAAGGGCCAAGCGCTCGCCCACGTGGCTTCGGCCGAGGGCATTATCTGTGTGGAGGCCATTGCAGGCCACCATCCGCAGGCACTTGACTACAACAACATTCCGGGTTGCACCTACTGTTCGCCTGAGATTGCCAGCGTGGGCTACACCGAAAAAGCGGCAAAAGACGCCGGATTTGACGTGAAAGTGGGCAAGTTTCCGTTCAGCGCTTCGGGCAAGGCCTCGGCCGCCGGCGCCAAAGACGGCTTTGTCAAGGTGATTTACGACGCGAAGTACGGTGAGCTCCTCGGAGCCCATATGATCGGCGCCAACGTGACCGAAATGATCGCGGAGATCGTAGCGGCGCGCAAGCTCGAGACCACCGGCATGGAACTTTTGAAGGCGGTGCACCCGCACCCAACGATGTCTGAAGCCGTGATGGAGGCTACGGCCGCTGCCTACGGCGAGGTAATCCACCTCTAAGACGTGGCGAATTCGTATGCGCTCCGTGCCGACGGCCTCAGCCTGGCACGGGGCGCTTTTTTGTTGTCGGTACCCCAGTGGTCGGTGGCGGCCGGCGAGGTCGTGGCGCTCTACGGCCCTTCGGGATCAGGCAAGTCCACGCTGCTGTCGCTCGTCGCGGGCCATGTGTTTGCCGACGTGGGCGACGTTTGGGTGGGGCGGAGCGCGCACGCGCGCGACCGGCTCATTGCAGGCCATCCCGGAGTCGTTTGGGTCAAGCAAGACTTTGGGTTATCTCCCTACCGGAGCGTGCGCGACAACCTCCTCGACCTGGTGCTCGGCAAGCTTGACGACGAAGAAGACCGCATGGTTCGGCGCATGATGCGCACCCTGGGGCTGGGAATGGATCCCTCACGCCCCGCCCACAGCCTTTCTGGCGGAGAACAGCAGCGCCTTTCCATCGGACGCGCGCTCTTGGGCCGTCCGCGCGTGCTGCTGCTCGACGAGCCGTTTAGCCATGTGGACGGCTACCACAAGGAGCGCCTTTTGCAGCTATTGACCGCCTGGCAGTGCAAGACCCGCTGCACGGTGGTCCTGGTCGCCCACGACATTCGCGACGCCGCCCGTTGGGCCCACCGCATCGACGTGGTACACGAAGGACGAATCGTGGAGTCGGGAAGCGCCGAACAGCTGTACCGAAGCCCCAAAACCAAGCCCATGGCCTATGCCTGGGGGCCGGTGAACGAACGCCCTGTGGGTCAGGTGCCTGAGTCGCTGCGCGGGTTGCCCCAATCGTTCCGGCAAGGACGGCGCTGGTTCCTGCGCCCCGAACACCTCACGCTTGAACTGCTCGAATCGGCATTTGGAGGGCCCAGCGAGGTACTCAGTCGCTGGACCGAAGGCGGATCGGATTGGACGCAGGTTGCCTGCGGTGGCGGGCGGTGGGTGCTTCGGAGTTGAGGGTTTCATTGGCGCGCGGAATCACATAGGTCGTCGTTCGCTTGTCGCCGTAGCGTACCCAGTGTGCACTCGCTGTGCCCGTGCGCAGGTCGCGGCTGGCAGTCGGTGCCGACAAGCTTGGGTAAAAAGCGAGGTAGTCGGTTCGCGTGAAGTTCTGCGGTCCGAATTCTGCGAAGTACTGAATACGGGCCTCGCTCGTTTGGGGCGGACTTGGACGCTGGTGAAGCAGATTCCGCAGGCTGTCTGCAAGTATGTCCAGCATGAATTCCACAAAGGGTAGGGCGTGTCCCGCCTTGTCGCTGGCGCTCAAGGCGCGGTAGTACCCGTCTCGTTCCCGATCAAGTACCGATTCGATGCTCAGTTGGTCAAAAATGGGATGGACCTGCCGAAGCAATACGGTGTGCCAAAAGCGTCCGAGCCGACCGTTGCCGTCGCTAAACGGATGCAGAAATTCCAGTTCGTAGTGAAAGGCGCAGCTAGCTACAATTGGACTGTAGTGGGGCCGCTTAAGCTCCGACATTAAGGATTTCATAAGTCCGGGTACGGCACTTGCCGGTGGGGCCACATGCACGATTCGGCCTGCCTGCTGAAGGGCGACACCGCCGTTTCGGTAGCGGCCAGCGCGCGGAATGAGTCCGTCCATAAACGCCTCATGGGCGGCAAGCAGCGATCGCTCTGAGGTTGGGGTAAACGACTTTATCCCTTGGTAGGCGCGAAGGGCGTTTTGTGCAGCCCGTTCCCACTGGGTTTTTGGGTCAAGTCCGCTTAGTTGGGCAACCTGGACTTGAGAAAGCGGACTCCCTTCGATGCTCAAGGTAGCGTGGACCGTTCGGGTCCAGTAGGTACTGCGCGGTTCACGGGGCGCGGCAGCGATGCCCGCGTAGGTCAGCGCACCGAGCAGCTCATGAATCTCCGTTAATCGGCTAATGCACTGCGAGTTGAGGGTGAATTCGAGCATACGATACTATCATTTGATACTAAAATACAGCATGTAGTCCGCGCAAACGTTTGAAACGAAAAAAAAACCGCCGGCTCCTCGCGGAACCGGCGGCTTCGTAGTAGTAGCTCTATTCGATTTATTTTACCTTCTCCACAACGGCTTTGAACGCTTCCGGGTGGTTCATGGCCAAATCAGCCAAGACCTTGCGGTTGAGTTCGATGTTGTTGGCGTGGAGCTTGCCCATCAGCTGGCTGTAGGACAGACCGTGCATGCGAGCACCCGCGTTGATACGGGCGATCCACAGTGCGCGGAAGTTGCGCTTTTTAGCGCGGCGGTCACGGTAGGCGTAACCTAGGGCTTTTTCGACGGCGTTTTTGGCGACCGTCCAAACGTTTTTGCGGCGACCGAAGTAGCCTTTGGCCATACCCAGAACGCGCTTGCGGCGCGCACGAGAGGCAACATTATTTACTGAACGTGGCATAGAAAATTGATTTTTGGTAACGCGGACCGATTCGGTAGCAGACTACGTGGCGGACTCTTAGGGGCGTTTACGCAGGGTTAATTAAACCAGAGAACAACACAAAAGGATTACAGAACGAGCTGCTCCTTCACAGATTTAACGTCGGAGGGGTGCACCAACGTAGCGTGGGTCAGGCGGCGCTTGCGGTCAGTTGCCTTCTTCGTGAGAATGTGGCTTTTGAACGCGTGCTTGCGCTTGATTTG
>Ga0315907_10007870_pt1 | contig 11038 bp, 7 predicted proteins | sample LakEriMetagenome_3_FD_203525 | JGI IMG/M metagenome (GOLD analysis project Ga0315907, IMG submission 203525) | Freshwater fungal communities from buoy surface, Lake Erie, Ohio, United States - Buoy 12 MA123 | ecosystem: Environmental > Aquatic > Freshwater > Lake > Lake biofilm | place: USA...
GAGCCTGGGGCATCGCCTGAGGCATGGCCTGGGCAAAAGGCTGGGCGGCCAGCTGGGGGATCTGAGGCGCCTGGGGCATCTGGGGCATCTGGCCGCCCAGGCCACGGGAAACCAGATCAGCCAAGGTCGTGGCCCCGGTGATCGCCTGGCCCTGGGCCTGGCCCATCGCCAGCTGGGGCGGGACCTGGGGCTGGGCAAACGGAGAAACGGCCGGCGCCATGGTCGGAGCCATGCCGGCGTCATAGGACGGCAGCCCAATACCCAGGTCGGGCGAGGACATCGGAGCCGGCGATACCGGGCCGAGACCGGCGGCGCCCATGCCGAACAGGGATGACAGATCAGTCGGCGCGCCAGCCGGGACGCCCTCGGGCTGCACGAACGGATTCAGGATCGTGTCCACGCCGCTGGTCGGCAGGGTCGGCGCGCTCGGCTGCGCGCTAGGGGTTGACGCTACAACGGCGTCCTGCAGACGCTGCGCTGCTCCCTCCAGGAGAGGATTGCCAAGAAAGCCTTCGGGCGCCACGCCACTTTCTCTGGCCGGGGTTGCCGGAAGGCCTTGCGGACGGCCTGTAATAAGGGTGCGCGGGTCTACCTTGATGTTTGCCATGGTGGGATTTTCTTTAGGTCAATTTTCTAAGCAACGCATTTAAATACCACATTTAGTAGGTGTTCACTTGCCGCGGCGGCGCTCGATTTCTTCGTACTTCGCCCTGGCGTCAAGAAGCGCATCACGAATTCTCAGAAACTCAGGTGCGTCTGAGTCAGGCCTGTATTCATTAAGGGCCTGTCGGTATTCTTCGTTCGCCTTTTTTAGCTCCTGAAATGCCAGCACGCTCTCGTTCTCCAGATCCTGGGCTCTTTGGTAGGCTGCGGTTTCCTCGTTAAAGGATTGCCGGCGCGCCTGTTCCTCGGCGTCCTTTGCGGCCCTGTCTTTGGCGTCTTGTTCGGCCCTGGCGCGCATGGCCTCGGCTTCGCTTTGCAGATCCTGCCCGGATGGCGTTCCGTCCGGTGATCTGACATTGGGCGGCAGCTCCATTTCCGGGGGCGAGACATTGTCCCGCCGATCCCACAGGCTGCCGTGCCCTTCAAGGATCATCACCTCGTTGATCTTGTCCAGGCGGTCAGCCGTGGCGGCGTTTTCCATGTCAGCCAGGGCGATTTCGATCTTTTCGGCGGTCACTAGCTTCTTGCCCCTGTATTTTTCAGCCAGGGCCCTGGCAGCCTGGCTTCTGGCTTGCCTGATCAGGGCTGTGTCCGGGTTGCCCTTGCCGGTCAGACCCTTCATAATGAGGCTCATGTAAGCGCCGATCTGGGCTGCGGTGTTGCGCTGCTCGGATTCGGCGTTGGGCTCGTCGCCCTTGTAGGAATCCATCAGCTCCCTGACGCTGTTTTTGGTGGATTCCCAGACAGGGTCGCCTTTCTGGATCTTTTCGTCTACGCCCTTGCCAAGGCCGACAAGGACCTCGGTCATGTATTCTTCCAGGGCTTCTTTGCCGGTCTCCTGGAGCATGTTGGCGATGCGCGGCGCCAGGACCTGTGAGATGTCCTTGTTGCCGATCTTCCTCATGGCCTCCCAGACCGACCCTTCCCTGGCACCAGGGATCTTGATGTGCTCCAGGCCCTCGTTCAGGGCGAAAGCAACGCCGGCTTCCAAGCCGCCGGCAACACGAGCCTTGTGGACCATCTCGCGCAAAGCATTGGAGAACCCTTCCGGGTCCTTGTTGGAAAGATCCAGCATCTGCTGCATGACGACCTCAGGGTCGTTGTTGATGTCGATCCCGTTCTTTGACGCCCATTGCCCCATCTGAGCCATGAATTCGGAATCCGTGGAAAGTTTGTAGGTCACGGCAGCCGAGGCTGCCTTGCCTCCCCACGGGCCGCCGGTCGCCAGGCTGCCAAGCATGGACGCAAGCATGGGCGCGGCCGTAGGCACCGCGGATCCGGCGGCTTGCTGCGTCAGCTTGGACAGGCTCCAGTCCGGGCTGTAGGCTTCCTCGGTCAGGAATTCCGACACCCCTTCCTTCTTGTTCTTGTTGATCGAAAAAACCTGTTTCAGGTCATTCGTGGCCTTGGTCCTGAGGTATTCGCCGGCGATGTCGTAGCCGATTTTCCTCTGTTCGTCAGGGGTCATGACGGCAATCTGCTCCGGCGTGTACCTGGACTGGAATTGCGCGTTGATGAATTTTGATGCTTCCGATCCGTCACCAAGAATTTCCGGGGCATTGAAGCTTTCCAGCTTGTTGCGCCTCAGATCTCTGCGCTGAGATGCGTCAAACAGCCCGGCAAGCACGCTGGGATCAGCCTGGTCGCGCATGGATCTGCCGAATTCCCACATCTTGTCACCGGCTGCTGCGTCATACGCGCTGCCCAGGGCCGCGTTTACCGCGCCGAACATGGTGGGCAATCCAGGGAGATTGACCTGGAGCGCCGGTACGCCAGGCACGCCAAAGGGGAGCTTTGAAGGAAGGACCTTGGGCTGCTCTGGCTCGGGCTGGTCATCGTAAAACGCATGGGCGATGTTTCCTTGCCCGTAGTGCTGGGCGATCACCTGGCGCCTCATGGCATCGACGGCCTGTTTGATGTAATAATCGCGATTCTGTTCAAAATCACCTCCATCTTTGTCCACCTGATGGAGTCGCCGGGCGTTAGAAATTACCAACGGATCGTTCTCAAGGGTTTTCCATGCATCAGGATTGAACTTCCAGTAATCATCGGGAACAGCCCCCTGGGGAACTACGAAAAATTCCTGGGCGCTTGATGGTCTCTGGCCCACCTTGAACTGCCGCCTGACACCGGCCGGTAGCAGCATCTTGGGAGACCCTTCGGTCAGGACCCTTGTGTCTGTTTTTACAAGCCTCTTAGTCGTTTCAGATGGGTCGAACAGCCCGTACTCGCCGGTCTGCGGGTTTGAAAATGTGTAGCCTGAGTCACCGGATCTTTCAAAAGACAGGCCGGACTCGCGCGCGTTGAGGGACGATAGCTCATCAGGGCTCATCAGAGCCAACGGATCGCCTTGCTTGAGTGAATTCAGCCTGTACGCGGGAGGGGCCAGGGGCGGGACGACCATGGGCGGGACGCCCGGGGCCGGCTGAGGCTTAGACCCGTACCTCCATTTTTCGTAATTGAACGGCTCCTCAGCCATTATTAACGAGCCCCCTGCAAGATGTTGATCGGATGATTCGGATTATCCGGAGACATCTTCAGAATGGCAGACATTTTCTTTCTCATGTACGAGAAAGTGACATCACCCGTCTGAGGATCAACCTTCGGAACCCTGATGAGAATGTATTCAGGTGCCGTTGAAGGATCTGCCTGGGCTTTTCTGATGATCTTGTCGATCTGCCCTTGGGTGCTGACCGCAGGAATAGGCGTGTTTTCGGGATCGGAAATCTGCGCGTTCATGTGGCCGGCGTAGATTCGCTCAACAAGGTCAACCAATCCTGGGTATCTAGGAATGTCCTGTTGGCTGATTCCAAATTTTAGGGCAATGGCGTTCAGTAGCTCTGCCTTCCCTGACTGAAATTCGCTAGATCCGTATCTGACATCAGCATCAGAAACTGTAGGGGTTCCGAGATTGTTTTTATTCATCCATTCGGTGAAAGCCGGAGTCACCTCAAAAAGCTGTTGATTGGCCGGAAGTCCCGAAGTCTCTCGCGTAGGCTGAAATCGTTCGCTAAGATTTCTCGGTCCGGTAGCATCAAAGGCCCTAGAAAAATCATCATAAGCCTGTGGAGGAACAAACCTGATTGTGCGGCCTCCCCATTTAGCCCTTTGATCAAATTCTGAGGCAATTTTTCGCGCGTCTTCAGCAGCTTGCTTGGCGGCAGCCTCCTTGGCGTCAGCGTCACGCTTCAAGCCGGCCCGGCGATCAGCCTCGGCGTTCCTGCGGTCCTCGGCTTCCAGACGCATCTGAAGCTCCCTGGCGCCAAAGCCGGTCCCAAGCCGGGTGTTGGGATTGCTGCCCAATTCACCGGTCAGGCTGGCGTATTCCTGGTAATCGGAAGGGTTGTCAAACTCACCGGTCATGGGGTTGATTCGCTTGAACAGCTCGCCCAGGCGCTTGTTAGCCAGCTGCTGCCGAATCTGCGCCTGGTTGCGCAGCTCGTTGTAATCCTCCTGCTGCAGCCCGCGGCGGGCCTCGGCGGCCTTGGCCGGATCGAGCCCAAAGATGTTGGCGATGTTGCCGCCGATCTGCGCCCAGGCAGCCAGGTTTGGGTCCTGCTGCTGCTGGCGTGGGATGTATCCGGAATAATCAGGCATGATTATTTGATCTCATCTTTCTTCGTGGAAAACCAATCGGAAACAGCCATGAACGGCTTGTAGACAGCCGGGGTGGTATTGGTTTGTGCGGATCCAAAATGATTCCAGTTAATCTCCGAACCCGGGATGATCTTGTTGGTCTGCATGTGCAGATAATTGCCATCGCCAACAGGCCTCAGGCTATCGGCCCCGTCCAGGGAGTTGATAAAGCCGGCATTATCCAGGGATGAATTCGCGACCTGTTCGGCCGTTTTGTTGCCCCAGCCGGCCCCGGCAGCCATGCCGGTCAGGCCACCGATGGTTGAAAGAGCCGACCCGATGTTCCTCATGCGGTCTCCAGCCTGGCCGGCTTGGGCCATTTCGGCTTCAAAAGCGGCGGCAGATCCGGCTTGGTTCCTGGCTACAATCCCGAGATCCGTGCTGGCCCTGGCGTTCTTGATGGCCTTGAGCTGGGCCGCATCGCCAAAGGCAGCCAACTTGGCCTTGGCGTTGGCATCCAAATTGGCGGCAGCCTTGCCGGCAGAAGTGCGAACCCGTGACTCATCGGCGACGATCTTGGATTCGTTGCCGTAGGACGAACCGATGTCCGTGCTAGGGGCGCTTTCTTGCACCTCGGCCACATCTGCCTGGCGTTTTGCGATCGCCTCGTCTTCGGCCTTGATGGTGGCTTCCTTGCCTTCGGATGCCAGGGATTGATTGAACAGCTGACTGGCCTGTTCGCGCATCACGCGCTGCCTTTCAAGCTCGGCTTGCTGGGCCCTGCGCTGGGCCTCCTTGACCTGTTTTTGCGCCTTTGCCTGGGCAGCTACCGACAGGCCGGTAGCAAGGATCGCTACTGAAGCAATGTCACACATGTCAGGAAACAGTCCTTTCTTTGCCTACGCCGATCGAGCTGCGCGGGAATCCGAAGGCCTTCAAACCTGGGGCGTTCCGGTCGTAGGCGCCGGCCTGGCTGGCAGCCCCCAGGAGCCCGGTGGTATTCTGAAACATCATCCCCAGGGGTGAAATTGACGGCTGGTTGGATGCGATGGCTGCTCGCGAAAGAGCGTTCTGTGCCGCCTGGGTTGAATCGCTCGTGGCGTTCAGCTGCCCGATCAGCTCAGCCCGGTTCTGCTCGACCTCCCTGCGGGCCTGATTGGCGGCGTCCGTGGCCTGTCCTGCGATCGTGGCCTCATTCATAGCCATCTGGCGTCTCATCTCGCCCTCGTTAGCCGACCGGACGCTGGAGTCCGTCAGCCCGGATCGCGCCAGGTTGTACTGAAGCTGTTCCTTTGTCTTGTCGAATTGATCGTTCAACTGAGGCATCAGGGTCTCTTTCACGGCGTTCTCACGGCGGGCGTAAAAATCCGGGTTGAACTGCTTGAAGGTGCTGTTGATCGCCGACATGCCGGCGGCGATGCGAGCCTTTCGAGCTTCCTCGTCAGCGCGCGCTTGCGCGCCGTAATCTCCTCCTCCTCCGAAACACATGATCGTCAGTTTGTTTTAGCCGGCGGGTTGGTCCAGCTGTAAGTGAAGAATGTCTCCCCGTTTTTTCCGTAGTACGGGTGCTCCGACTCTTTGGAGGCGCCGAGCGATTCAAGCCACCGGTGGGCGTCATCATGCGTTGAGAGAGACTTGCACTCGGCCCGCATGACTTTCTCCGACAATGCGTAGGGGATCAGCATCCTTTTCACCGCCTTGGTCGTCCCGATCGAAACTTCCTTCCACCTGTCCGTGGCGAACATGAAAACGGACATTACCTTGGGCCACATCTCGTAGGCACCCAGGACGCAGACAGGCTCGTCATCGTCGGCCAGGGCCACGAACCCGATCGGTTTCAATGTATCGATCGTTTCGGCGACAACCTCGGGATCCTCGCTCCAGCGCGTTGCAAAGATTTCCTCGCGGTCCTTGGCGCGCATGTTGACGGCTACATGTTTCACCCGGTCGAATGTCAGCTCAACAATCCTCATGGCACGATCTTCATGGTTCCAGCCATGCCTCCTGCGATTTTCCCAGCGGGATTTTGGGTGGTGTTGAAAAGGGACGCGATCGGAGCCGTTGCCGGCGATTGACCTGGCTGCGCCTGGAGGTCGCCTGAGGAAGCCGCCTGGACCGGCTTTGCCTCAAAGAATGTCGTTGGTTTCTTCGATGGGTCGTATTGAGGAACCGATCCTGGCGCAGCCTGGCCGCCGAAATTAAGGAGAGGGGGGGAATTTTTCCTGGCCTTGTAAGCGTCCTGCATCTGCTTGAAAACAGGGCTGGTTCTGGCGTTCGGAAACAGGAAATTTATGTCGCGATTTTGTTTCGCGCTCAAATTGCTTGGATCTTCAAGGAGACACATGTTTATCCGGCGTCGTGTTTGGAGTGAAGCTCATCGTAGTGCACAATGACATTCGCCAGCTTGGAATAGCCGGAGTGATTGCTGGTCAGCCGGACGCCGATGTGCGTCCCGATGCCGGTAGCCGGGATCTTGCCCAGGGCGAAGGACGGCTGGGTGAAGGTGGCGATCTCATCCCGGGCGTTGGCGTTGGTGTAATCGAAGCCCATGAACGCCTTCCAGGTGCCCTGGCATGTGATGTCCATCCCGTTGACGGCCTTGAATGTGGCCGGCTTGTTGGCGTCCAGGTAGGGCATTTCGACCACGACCGGGCAGCTGTCGTAGGTGTTCCCGTCCGGGCCGCCGTACAGGTAGATCTTGTTCCCGGATCGGATGTAGACCTTGTCCTTGAAAGTGACCATCTCATCGATCGTCATCCCTGGCACATACTCGCTCCAGGCCAGGATGCCGGACCCCTTGAAATACGACAGGACGAACAGGCGCGATCCGATACTGATCCAATACCGGCCATCAACCGGCTCGATCAGGCCCTTGGCGGCAGCGCGCTGCTCGGGCGTCAGGCTCGCCAGGATGGCGATCACGATCTCATCGATCGGGGAGCCGATGTCGTTGGCGTAGGCCGCGTCCGTGCTCTCGCGCGATTGAAGCGACCGGATGCCGTTGTATGACAGGTAGAAAAGGTCGGTTGCGCCGACCGATACCACGCTGTTGGGAGCCAGGCAGCCGGTGTTGTCCAGGACCTGGCGCTGTGAATTCTGGTTCGGATCAGGGTCAAAAAACCAAAGCTGGCAGTTTCGTTCGGTGAACACCGCGATGTTGTTCTGGTAGACGCCGGCCCCGGTCAGGTCGTCCCGGCCGCCGAAGTTGTTCGCCATGTCGATGAACCCGGAACCGGTGTCATAGGTGTCCCACTTGGTCGGGTTGTTCAGGGACGAAAAATACAGGACCGAGCCGACCCCGATGTATTGCTTGCCTTTGTAGGTGAAACAGAACGACCCCTTTTTCCCGGCCATGCGGGTGGCGCCGAATTTGTACGGGGTTCCAGGCCTGGTCGGATCGGTGATCATGATCCAGCACTTGTTTCCGATAACAGGGGTGCCGTTGAAATTGATGCGCATGATCTTGCCGGCGCCATCGTAATTGTCCCGGCCTCCCCCGAAATTGACCATGCCGGGCCGGGTCACAGTACCGCTGGTCGTGACTCTGATTGACTTGTTGTTGCCGGCAGCCCCGAGCACATTGGACGAAATCACGATCTTTTCACCTTCCTTGACCGCTGAGTACCCATGCGTGGCCGACCCATGGTTGATGCTGTTGATCACATCGAAATTGAGCTGATCAAGGGTTGTGCTGAAATACTGGGCTTTGTCAGGCGTAGGAGACCCCATCGTGAACGGGTCGATGTCCGAAAGAAGCTCGACCCCGTTGGCTACCACGGAATCAACCGAATTCCTGGCTCCGTTGATCAGCTTCCCGTAGGTGGTTGTCGTGGGGTATTCCTGGTAGGAATACCCGAGCCGGGCGACCCACCGGGTCGGATCGAACGGGCTGACGCGCGTGGTTGCCGGGTCGATCAATTCCTCGATGAAGACATTGTCCAGGGGGTTCGGGTCCAGGATGTTGACCGGCGAGGTGAATTCGATCCAGACCCCTCGCCCGTTCATGGGGCCGCCGAGCTTGGGCGTGCTGGTGATGGTGAAGCTGGCCGGGTCCTTCATCGCCCATCCGTGCCCGTAATTGCTGTAATTTGAATAGAATCCGGTGACAGGGGTGTTTGAATTGATGAAGAACGAGATCGCGTAGGCCAGCTGCTGGTTCTCGTGCCAGGCGTCCGGGCTGGTGTATCCCGTGAACGGGTAGGCGATCGTCTCGCTGCCGGAACGATTCAGGCCGGTGAGCTCGATGGCGCCGGCGATGTTGACGCTGGGGTCATCGTAATCGGTCGTCACGAAGATCCCGCTGATCGGCGGGACGACATTCCCGTAGTATCCGATCTTGCGCAGGGTCAGGCCGGTGGTCGCGGAGCCGTTGGACCCGCCGGCCAGGGTCATGCTGGCGGTCGCCCTGATGTCGGCGATAGGGGCAACCGGCTTCTGGATCGTCTCGATCGTGTACGAGCATGGGCTGTCGATGAAGGCGTCCACCTTGAAGTCGGCGTTGATCGGCCCGGCGATCGTCAGGCTGGCGCCGTTCTGGGTCTGGGTGCTCGTGATCGTGTATTTCCTGATCGGGTCGTCGTTGCTTGTGTCATTATCGTAATTGGCCTTGGCAAGGTCGATGCCACCCTTGGCTAGGTCCTTGATGCTTTCGATGAACCGGTACAGGCCGCCGTAGTATTCGCGATAGACGCCGTCCGTGAACGCGCCTACCAGCTTGCCGTCATAGAACGGCAGGACATCCCCGTTGGCGAATTTCGCCAGGACGAACGACTTGCCGCCGTAGACAGTCGAATAGACGATCCCGGTCAGCTGCACCTTGTCAGGATGATCAACCTCGACGACCTTGATGTCGGTGTAAATCGAGGTGATTCTCTGGCGAATACTTTTCCTATTCCAGGCAAGAGGGACGCTTAGTTGTCGCACGCCATGATAATTCGGATCCCACGGCCTTGTCTCAGAAACAATAAATGCAAAGTTAGAAATACCCTGCTCTGAAACCCAAGCGCCGCGAATAAACGGGGACGGGTATGTCCAGTTAGGATTACTACCTCCGGTCAGATCGACATAGATGTCCTTTGGGACATCGAACGCATGACCTTTGAGTATCACGGCCGGTGTTCCTACGGACTGATTGTAGACTTGGAACCTGCTTGCCAAAGAAGATCCAGCCGTGTTGCCGCCCCAATTGTACGACACGCTGGTGGCGTATTTTCTCTCAAGATTGACGATCATAATGTCGCCGTAATCCAATGTTTTCGTGTCAACATCAAGCGCGACGCCTTCCTGCACCAATCCATCGTCACAAACAAGAACGACCGAATACTGATTGTTCCTTAGCTTCACATAAAACGAATTCTGAAGCGGACCATTCTGGGCGGGTTGATCAAAGCTGATTTCAATAGTATCACAAAATTCAGGAATCTGTATTTGCGGATCGGAAATTGATAGATTCGGGAGATCAGCCTGGTGGGTTTCGTTGGCCGGCCGGTTTCCGAAACGATAGAAAAGCTTGTCGTGTCCAATCGTAGCCAACCCATGATCACCCGAATAAATGTAAATAAACCTGATCCAACGGCCGGCGTTGTACCAGGAGACCTGTTGATAGCTGGTCGTGAATACAGTCGTCCCTTCGCCGGTCGATTCCATGCCGAAGGTGCCTTCAAACGGGTTGGTGTGCTCGGTATCCACGCCGGCGTCCACGGCCACGAACGCCTTGCGTTTCTCGATCTCGCCGCCGCGCGTCACATGGACATTCTCGGCCTTGATCAGCATCCCGGGCGCGGACACCAGGTCCGACCGCCGGCGATCCAGGCCACCCTTGAAGCTCTCGACAACGATGTACGGCATCAGTAGGGCCGGTCATCCCGGACGAATCGACCGCCAACGATGCGTAGGCGCTCGGCGCGATCGACGCCGCCGCCGTAGATGAACCGGTCCGTCTTGAGCCCGAGGCCCTTGAGGCGGTTGAAATGGGCCTGGGCCTGGCTCAGCTTCGCCGCGGCGTCCGCTGCCTTGGTGCGCGCCAGGTATTCGGCGGCAGCGTACAGGACGATCAGGGTGTCGTCCAGGGCCGCGACATCGGTCGTGTTGACCAGGGGCGGCAGCTTCTTGACCGCCTTGAACCGGACGACCTGGTTGTCGGTCGTGGGTACGGGCCAGACCTCAAACTGGTTGCCCTCGTAATGACGCCACCGGACGATCGGCTCGACCTTGGCTCCGTCATCTGAGTCGTGGTTGTTGTACTGAGCCGGGCCGATGCCGTAGTCGATGGGGTGCCAGATGTTGCCGTATTTGACATGGGCCTCGGTGATCCGGTCGAAATCGATGTCCGGATCGAATGTGTAGTACCGCTGCCCGTTGACCATGGGCTCATCCCTTTCGATCATCGCGAAACTCCAGTCAAAGTCGTTCCACAGGCGCTGCTGCGTCCGGCGCAACAGGTTGTCGAATTGCTCGATCGTGTTGACCCCCATGGCGACATTCGGGGACGCCCCGATCTCGGCCTTCAGCTGGTCGCGCAGGGCCAGCAAGCTGGTTCCCCGGGCCATGGCTTATTCGGCAGCCGCGGCCTTCTTGGCGGGCTTGGTTTCGGGTTCTTCAACCACCAGGCCGATTTCAGAGAAAGTCTCAGGCAGCTTGGGGTTCGCGCCAGGGAAGGCCTTGGCAAACTCATCAGGGCCGTATTCGGCGCGCAAGCGGGCGGCCTCCTCGGCCGAGGATCGCTTCACCTGGCCGCTGATCGAGACCGAGCTGATCGAGCCCTCCCCGTGGAGATTCTTGATGATCAGGGATTCGGGGG
>Ga0315907_10007872_pt1 | contig 11037 bp, 9 predicted proteins | sample LakEriMetagenome_3_FD_203525 | JGI IMG/M metagenome (GOLD analysis project Ga0315907, IMG submission 203525) | Freshwater fungal communities from buoy surface, Lake Erie, Ohio, United States - Buoy 12 MA123 | ecosystem: Environmental > Aquatic > Freshwater > Lake > Lake biofilm | place: USA...
GCGGTGCTGGGCCTGGGCGACATCGGCCCGCTGGCGGGCAAGCCGGTGATGGAGGGCAAGGGCTGCCTGTTCAAGAAATTCGCCGGCATCGACGTCTTCGACATCGAACTGGCCGAGAAAGACCCGGACAAGCTGGTGGAGATCATCGCGGCGCTCGAGCCCACGCTGGGCGGCATCAACCTCGAAGACATCAAGGCGCCGGAATGCTTCTACATCGAGAAGAAGCTGCGCGACCGGCTGAACATCCCCGTCTTCCACGACGACCAACACGGCACGGCCATCATCTCGGCGGCCGCCCTGCTCAACGGCCTGGAACTGGTGGGCAAGGCCATCGGTGACATCAAGCTCGTGTCCTCGGGCGCGGGTGCGGCGGCCATCGCATGCCTGGACGTGATGGTGGGCCTGGGTGTGAAGCGCGAGCACATCTTCGTGGTGGACTCGCGCGGCGTCATCCACAGCCAGCGCGAGGATGCCCTGAACGGCAAGCTCGATGTCTCCAAGCGCCCCTATTGCCAGGACACCGAAGCCCGGCACCTGGCGGACGTGGTGGCCGGGGCCGACGTGTTCCTGGGCTGCTCGGCCGCGGGCGTGCTGACGGCCGAGATGGTCAAGACCATGGCGCGCCAGCCCATCATCCTGGCGCTGGCCAACCCCGAGCCCGAGATCCGCCCCGAACTGGCCAAGGCCGTGCGGCCGGACTGCATCATCGCCACTGGGCGCTAGGACTACCCCAACCAGGTCAACAACGTCCTGTGCTTCCCCTACATCTTCCGCGGGGCGCTGGACTGCGGCGCCACCAAGATCACCGAGGCCATGAAGCTGGCCTGCGTGCGCGAGATCGCCGACCTGGCCAAGGCCGAGATCAGCGACGAGGTGGCCGCGGCCTACGCCGGGCAGGAGCTGAAGTTCGGCCCGGACTACCTCATCCCCAAGCCCTTTGATGCGCGGTTGATCCTGCGCATCGCCCCCGCGGTGGCCCAGGCGGCGGCAGACAGCGGCGTGGCCACGCGGCCCATCACCGATCTGGAGGCCTACCGTGCCTCGCTGCAGCGCCACGTCTATCAGACCGGCATGCTCATGCGGCCGGTGTTTGCCGCGGCCAAGGCCTTCCATGCCCGCCAGCCGGCGCGCGTGGTCTACGCCGAGGGCGAGGACGAGCGTGTGCTGCGCGCCGTGCAGGTGGTGCTGGACGAGAAGATGGCCCAGCCCATCCTGATCGGCCGGCCCGAGGTGGTGCGCATGCGCATCGAGCGTGCCGGGCTGCGCCTGCAGGCCGGGCGCGACTTCGAGCTGGTGGATCCGGAGAACGACCCACGCTTTCGCGCCTACTGGGAGACCTACCACCAGCTCATGGGCCGCGAAGGCGTCACGCCCGAGGCGGCCAAGGCCGCCGTGCGGCGCTCCAACACCTTGATCGCCTCGCTCATGGTCAAGCGCGGCGAGGCCCACGCCATGCTGTGCGGGCTGGTGGGCCGCTACGACGCCCACCTGGACCACGTGCGCACGGTGATCGGCCAGCGCGAGGGCACGCATGTGATGGCGGCCATGAACGCGCTGATGCTGGACCAGTTCACCGTCTTCATCACCGACACCTTCGTCAACGAGCAGCCCAGCGCCGAGGAGCTCAGCGAAATTGCACAGATGGCCGCGGCCGAGGTGCGGCGCTTCGGCCTGCCGCCCAAGGTGGGCTTTCTGTCGCATTCGATCTACGGCTCGTCCAACCGCCCGTCAGCGCGCCGCATGCGGCAGGCGCGGGATCTCTTCGTGCAGGCCGCACCCGACATCGAGTGCGACGGCGAGATGCACGGTGACGCCGCGCTCTCAGAAACCGTGCGCCGCTCCTACCTGCCCGACACCACGCTCAGCGGCTCGGCCAACCTGCTGGTGCTGCCCAACATCGACGCCGCCAACATCCTGTTCAATGTGCTGAAGGAGGCTGGCAGCCGCGGGGTCACCGTGGGCCCCATGCTGCTGGGGGCAGCGGCGCCGGTGCACATCCTCACGCCATCCTCGACCGTGCGGCGCGTGGTCAACATGACGGCGGTGGCGGTGGCCGATGCGGCGGATGTGGCCGCCCGAACCTGAGGCGCTGCGGACCCGTAACCTCCCGGTAACGCCCCCCGGGACCGGCCCTCGATAATCCGGCGCCGGCGTCACCCCGTGCGCCCGACCCACCCTGGAGTATCTGCATGACCCGCGCCACCAAGATCGTCGCCACCCTAGGCCCGGCGTCGAGCGACCCGCAGGTGCTGGAGAACCTGCTGCGCGCCGGCGTGGACGTGGTGCGCCTGAACTTCAGCCACGGCAAGGCGCAGGACCACATCGACCGCGCCACCCTGGTGCGCGAAACCGCCGCCCGCGTGGGCAAGCCCGTGGCGCTGATGGCCGATCTGCAGGGCCCCAAGATCCGCGTGGGCAAGTTCGTCGATGGCAAGGTGATGCTGGTGGCCGGCCAGCCCTTCGTGCTGGACGCGCAACGCACCGAGCCGGGGGACCTCTCCGCCGTGGGGCTGGACTACAAGGAGCTGCCGCGGGACGTGAAGCCCGGGGACAAGCTGCTGCTCAACGACGGCCTGATCGTGCTGGTGGTGGAGGCGGTGCGCGGCGAGCAGGTGCACACGGTGGTGAAGATCGGCGGCGAGCTGTCCAACAACAAGGGCATCAACAAGGCTGGTGGCGGCCTCACCGCGCCGGCGCTCACCGCCAAGGACATGGAGGACATCAAGACCGCCATGACCTTCCAATGCGAGTACCTGGCGGTGAGCTTTCCCAAGAGCGCCACCGACATGGAGATGGCGCGCCAGCTGGCCAACGTGGCCGGCGAGGCGTACCGCCACAAGCCCGCCATGATCGCCAAGATCGAGCGCAGCGAGGCCATCCCGCAACTGGAGAACATCCTCAAGGCCAGCGACGGCATCATGGTCGCGCGCGGTGACCTGGCCGTGGAGGTGGGCAACGCGGCCGTGCCGGCGCTGCAGAAACGCATGATCCGCATGGCCCGCGAGATGGACAAGGTGGTCATCACCGCCACGCAGATGATGGAGAGCATGATCCTGGCGCCCGTGCCCACACGCGCCGAGGTCAGCGATGTGGCCAACGCCGTGCTGGACGGCACCGACGCCGTGATGCTGAGTGCCGAGACCGCCGCCGGAAAGTACCCGGTGGAGACGGTGGAGCAGATGCACCTCATCGCGCTGGAAGCCGAGCGCGCCGAGGACGTGCAGCTCGACAGCGACTTCGTCAACAAGCAGTTCGGCCGCATCGACCAGAGCATCGCCATGGGCGCGCTGTTCACCGCGCACCACCTGGGCTGCAAGGCCATCATCGCGCTGACGGAGAGCGGCTCCACCGCGCTGTGGATGAGCCGGCACAACATCAAGGTGCCCATCTACGCCCTGACCACCAAGGCGCAGAGCGAGCGCAAGATGGCGCTGTACCGCAACGTGCGCCCCATCCTCATGCCCTCCTTCAGCGACCGCGACCAGGCCCTGCAGGCCGCCGAGAAGCTGCTGTGCGAGCGCGGCGTGCTGATGCCCGGCGACACCTACGCCATCACCTGCGGCGAGCCCATGGGCTACCCCGGCGGCACCAACATGCTCAAGGTGTGCCGGGTTGGATGAAGGCGCTCGGCGCGCCGAGGCGCCGTCCACCGCCCTGACCCTCAACCTGCTGGCCCAGGTGGCCTACGGCCTCCTGCTGATGACGGTGTGCCTGCCGTCCATGCCCGTGTGGGGCGAATTGTTCGGCCGTCCGCAGGACGAGGTGCAACTGACCTTCAGCGGCTTCGTGCTGACCTTTGGCCTGCTGCAGCTGGTCTACGGGCCCTTGTCAGACCGCTACGGCCGCCGGGCCATGATCCTGACCGGTCTGGTGGTGGGCGTGGCAGGTTCGGTCCTCGCAGCGCTGGCGCAGAGTCTGCCCCTGCTGGTGGCGGCACGCGTGCTGCAGGGCGCAGGCGCCGCTGCCGGCATGGTGGTGGGCCGGGCCGCGGTGCAGGACCTGTTCCACGGGCCCCAGCGCACGCGCGTGATGGCCTACGTCGGCATGACGCTGGGTCTGTGCCCGCCCACAGGCACCGTGATCGGAGGCCAGATCCACGAGGCGCTGGGCTGGCAGGCCAACTTCGTGCTGTCGGCGGGGCTGGGCGTGGTGCTGCTGGCCGCCGCCTGGTGGGGCCTGCCGCGTCAGGTGCCCCAGGCCCGCGGCACCGACCGTGCCCGGCCGGCCCGCGACAGGCTGGTGGTGCTGTCGGTCCTGGCGGGGATGGGCCAGGCCTACGCGCAGTTGCTGCGCATGCCGGTGTACCTGCTTCACGTGGCCATCCTCGGCCTGACCACGGCCGCCTTCTACATGTTCTTGGCCGCCGCACCGTCGGTGCTGCGCAGCTACGGTGTCGGTCCAGGCGAGGTGGGCTTCTTCATCATGGTGGTGCCGCTGTCCTACATCCTCGGCAACTTCCTCACCAGCCGGCTGGTGCGGCGCTGGGGCGGGCCTCGCCTGATGCGCCTGGGCCAGGGCTTCAGCCTCGCGGGGACCGCCCTGATGCTGACCATGGGCCTGGCGGGCGAGCACTCGGCCTGGGCCTTCGTGCTGCCCCTGCTGTTGCTGGGCATCGGCCACGGCCTGCTGGTGCCGCCCTGCCTGGTGGCCACCGTCGCGCTCGTGCCCACCCTGGCGGGAGCGGCCTCGGGGCTGGCGGGTGTCACCCAGCAGTTGACCGGGGCCTTGGGCGGCTACCTCGTGGGCTGGGTGTCGCACGCCAACCATGTGGGCCTGGCCGCCCTGATGCTGGCAGCCACCATATTGGCTTCGCTGGCGCGCGTGGCCGCGGTCCAGGGTGGCGCGGCCCCCGTGAAGCCCCCCACTCCCTGAGTTCTCCAGCGCCGCGTGCAGCCAGGCTGTGACTTGTCAGTGAGACGGTCTTTTCGCTTCCTAGAATCGGCGCAGTTACAGACCGGTTTCACCTTTCGCCATCGCCCTTCCCGTCGCCCTTCGCGTCGATATATCCAGAGGACACGCCCATGCCACTCGTTTCCATGCGCCAACTGCTCGATCACGCCGCCGAGAACGGCTACGGCATCCCGGCCTTCAACGTCAACAATCTGGAGCAGGTGCAGGCCGTGATGACGGCAGCGGACGAAGTGGGGGCACCGGTGATCCTGCAGGCCAGTGCCGGGGCGCGCAAGTACGCGGGCGAGCACTTCATCAAGCACCTGATCGCGGCAGCGTCCGAGGCCTGGCCGCACATCCCGCTGGTGATGCACCAGGACCACGGCACCAGCCCCAAGGTGTGCGACGGCGCCATCAGCCTGGGCTTTGGCTCGGTGATGATGGACGGCTCGCTGATGGAAGACGGCAAGACGCCGGCGAGCTTTGACTACAACGTGGACGTGACCCGCCGAGTGGTGGAGATGGCGCACCGCGTGGGCGTGACGGTGGAGGGCGAGCTCGGCTGCCTGGGCAACCTGGAAACCGGTGATGCCGGCGAAGAGGACGGCATTGGCGCTCAAGGCAAGCTGGACCACAGCCAGATGCTGACCGACCCGGAAGAGGCCGCGCAGTTCGTCAAGGCCACGCAACTGGACGCCCTGGCGATTGCCATCGGCACCAGCCACGGCGCCTACAAGTTCAGCCGCCCGCCCACGGGCGACATCCTGGCCATCTCGCGCGTCAAGGAGATCCACGCCCGCATCCCCAACACCCATCTGGTGATGCATGGCTCGTCCTCGGTACCGCAAGCCTTGCTGGACATCATCAACCAGTACGGCGGCAAGATGAAGCAGACCTATGGCGTGCCCATCTCCGAGATCCAGGAAGCCATCAAGCACGGCGTGCGCAAGATCAACATCGACACCGACATCCGCCTGGCGATGACGGGCGCGGTGCGCAAGTTCCTGGCCGAGAACCCCGACAAGTTCGACGCCCGCGAGTGGCTCAAGCCCGCGCGCGAGGCGGCCAAGGCGGTGTGCAAGCAGCGCTACCTGGAGTTCGGCTGCGAAGGCCAGGCGGGCAAGATCCAGGCCGAGAGCCTGCAGGTGGTGGCGGCCAAGTACGCCCGGGGCGATCTGGCGCAGGTGGTGAACTGAGGAACCGGGCCCGAGCCTGGAGCGCCGCCGCGCCCTGCTGGGGCCGGCAGGGCTGCAGGGTTTCAGAGGCTGCGGGGCCCGCGCTCGCTGGTCTGGCCCCGGCGACAATCGCCGCATGAACACAAGCGTTGAGACCCCTGTCCGCGTGCCGCTCATCAGCGTCGTGATGGGCTCCTCGAGTGATTGGGACACGTTGCAGCATGCGGTGACCGTGCTGCTGGACTTCGGTGTGCAGCACGAGGTGCAGGTGGTGTCGGCCCACCGCATGCCCGATGCCATGTTCCGCTTTGCCGAGGCGGCGGCCGGGCGCGGCGTGCGGGCCATCATCGCCGGCGCCGGGGGTGCCGCCCACCTGCCGGGCATGCTGGCCGCCAAGACCACGGTACCGGTGCTGGGCGTTCCTGTGGCCAGCAAGCATCTGCAGGGGCTGGACTCGCTGTATTCCATCGTGCAGATGCCCAAGGGCGTGCCGGTGGCCACCTTCGCCATCGGGCCGGCCGGGGCGGCCAATGCAGCCCTCTTCGCCGTGGCGATGCTGGCGCCCGAGGACCCGTCGTTGCGCGCCAAGCTCGCGGCCTTCCGCGCCGACCAGACGGCCGCCGCTACGGCCATGACGGCCGCGCTGCCCCGCTGATGAGGCAGACCGTGCCTCGGCCGCAGGGTCCTCCTTGGGGGACGTCACGGATGAGCTCATGCAGGGGATCTTGAGTCTGTGATGCTGCAACCCTCTACCCTGCGGCCCGACGGCCAGCCAACGCCCCTGGGCGTGCTGGGTGTCTTGGGCGGTGGCCAGTTGGGCCGGATGTTCGTGCATGCCGCGCAGGCGCTGGGGTTTCGCACCGCGGTGCTGGACCCGGACCCGGACAGTCCTGCCGGCCACGTGTCCCACCTGCACCTGCAGGCGGCCTACACAGACGAAGCCGCGCTGGCCGAGATGGCCCAGGCTTGCGACGCCGTGACCACGGAGTTTGAGAACGTGCCGGCGCAGGCGCTGCGCGTGCTGGCGCAGCACCGCCCCGTGGCACCCTCGGCGCAGGCCGTGGCCGTGTGCCAGCACCGTGCGCTGGAGAAGGCGCACTTCACGGCCTGCGGCGTGCCCTGCGTGCCCCATGCCCGGCTGGAGACGGCGGCCGACCTGGACGCCTTGTTGGGAGCGCCAGGCCACGACCTGTTTCCCGCCATCCTCAAGACCTCCACCCTGGGCTACGACGGCAAGGGGCAGGTACGCGTGGAGCGCCAGCCCGACCTGGCCGCCGCCTGGGCGAGCCTGCGCGAGGTGCCCTGCCTGCTGGAAAAACGCGTGGCGCTGGCCGCCGAGCTTAGCGTGGTGGTGGCACGCGATGCGGCGGGCCAGGTGGTGCACCTGCCGGTGCAGCAGAACCTGCATCGCGACGGCATTCTGGCCGTTACCGTGGTGCCGGCGCCCGACGTGCCGGCCGAGGTGGCCGCACAGGCGGTGCAGCGGGCCGGCACCGTGGCCGAGTCACTCGGCTACGTGGGCGTGCTGTGCGTGGAGTTCTTCCTGCTGAAGGACGGGACGCTGCTGGCCAACGAGATGGCCCCGCGGCCCCACAACTCGGGGCACTACAGCATCGACGCCTGTGACCTGTCGCAGTTCGATCTGCAGGTGCGCACCACGGCCGGCCTGCCGCTGGTGATGCCGCGCCAGCATTCGCCCGCGGTGATGCTCAACCTGCTGGGCGACCTGTGGTGGGCCGCAGGCGACGCTTTGCCGGTGACGCCACCCTGGAGCGAGGTGCTGGCCCTGCCCGGCACGCACCTGCACCTGTACGGCAAGGCCGAACCGCGGCGCGGGCGCAAGATGGGTCACCTGACGGTGACGGCGGCCACACCGGCGCAGGCGCGGGCCGTGGCGCTTCAGGCCGTGGCCCTGCTGGGGCTGCAAGCGTTCTGAGCCCCATGCCGCTGCTGTCTGGCCAAGACCCTCAAGCCCTGGCGCAGGCCGCGCACGTGCTGGCCGACGGCGGGCTGCTCGCCTTCCCCACCGAAACCGTCTACGGGCTGGGCGCACGGGCCGATGACGACGCCGCGGCGGCGCAGATCTTCGCCGCCAAGGGCCGTCCCGCAGACCACCCGCTGATCGTGCACGTCACCGATGTATCTGCAGCGCAAGCCTTCGCCGCCCACTGGCCTCCAGCGGCGCAGGTGCTGGCGCAACACTTCTGGCCCGGACCGCTGACGCTGATCGTGCCGCGCCGGCCGGGCGTGGGCACGGCGGCCGCGGGCGGGCACGCCAGCATCGGCCTGCGTTGCCCGGACCATCCGGTTGCCCTGGACCTGCTGGCGCGCGCCCGGGCCCTTGGAGTGCTGGGCGTGGCCGGGCCCAGCGCCAACCGCTTCGGCCGGGTCAGCCCGACCACGGCGGCGCACGTGCTCGACGAGTTCGGGCCTGAGCTGCCGGTGCTGGACGGCGGCACCTGCCGGGAAGGCATCGAGTCCACCATCATCGATTGCACCCGGGCCCACCCCGCCCTGCTGCGCCCGGGCACCACGCCGCGCGCCGTCATCGAAGGGGTTCTTCGTCAGGAACTCGGGTTCGCACTCGTGGAGCGTGACGAAGCCTCGCCGCGCGCTTCGGGCACGCTCGCCTCGCACTACGCCCCCGACGCCCTGGTCAGGCTGATGTCCGAGGTGGAGATAGCGCAGCAACTGTCGATGCCCGGCGTCGCCAGACCGCAGGGCGAGGGTCTCGCACAGACCGCTGCCGGCGCGATCATCGGCGTGTACTCACGCACCGCACCACCCGCCCAACCCGGCGTCCTGCATCGCACCATGCCGGCCCACCCCGCGCAGGTGGCGCACGAACTGTTCGCGGTGCTGCGGCAGTTCGATGCCCGCGGGGTGCGCCAGATCTGGGTGCAGACGCCGCCCGAAGGCGCGGAATGGGAGGGCGTGCGTGATCGTCTGCTGCGCGCGGCCACGCGTTGACCCGGTCGGGACAGCCTCAGATCCCGAGAGCTGTGTCGGTGCTCCTGATCGGGCATGGCAGCCTGTCGCACGGCAGGCTGCAAGCTCAGCGCATAACAGCGTCTAACAGCGTCTGTCAGCGCCTCTCAACGTCTTTTCCTGCTCTCTGCACCACCAGCTTGGTGATCAGGATGGTGGACGCCAGCGCCAGCGTGACGGCGTTGGCCAGGATGATGGGCCAGGCACCCAGGCTCAGGCCGTAGACGAACCACAGGCCGACGCCCAGCGTGAAACTGGCGTACATGCTGCTGGAGATGCCGCTGACATCCCGGGTGCGCAAGGTGAGCACGGCCTGCGGGACGAAGGAGCAGGTGGTCAGCACGGCCGCGGCGTAGCCGATCCACTCGACGAGCTCAGGTGAACTGGGCATCACGGACCTTTCATGGCCCATTGGACGAGGGCGTCCAGGGCGGGGCGCGCAGCGTTGGCGTTGGGGTGCTGGATGATGGCCACGAGCACCCGGCGGCGCCCACCGTCGTCCAGCACGTAGCCGGCCAGGCCGGCCACGTCGCGCAACGAGCCGGTCTTCAAGTGCGCCCGGCCCGCCGGGGCGCGTGAGCGGCGCATCGTGCCGTCCAGCCCGTTGACGGGCAGCGAGGACATCAGCTCGGGCATCACCGGGCTGGACCAGGCGTGCTGCAGCAGGTGGGCCAGCCACTGCGCCGTCATGCGGGTGTGGCGCGACAGGCCGGAGCCGTTGTCCAGCACCAGTTCGCCCGCAGCACCCTCGCCGATGCGCTCGGCCACCCAGCGGCGCAGCGTCTCGCGCGCGGCCTCGGGCGTGGCGGGCTGGCCCGGCAGACGCTGCGCGGCCAGGGTGAGGAACAGTTGCTGCGCCATCACGTTGTTGCTGAACTTGTTGATGTCACGCACCACCTCGGCCAGGGGCTCGGAGCGCCATTCCTGTTGCGCCCGCAGGCCGGGCGGCCAGCGCCCGTCGCGCACACGGCCCGTCAGCGTCCCGCCCACCTCCTTCCACAGCGTGGCCAGCAAGCGGGCCCCATGGCCGGCAGGGTCGGGGTCGGCCATGGGCCAGGTCTGCTCGCCACAGGCCGCGGGGTAGCTGCCGGTGAAGCGCACCGTGCCCTCCGCCACCAGAGGTTTGAGGGCGCCACGCCAATCCTCACAGGGGCCAGGCGTCAGCGGCACGGTGCGGGAAGGCGCGGTCAGCGGCTCCACCTCGGCCAAGATGCGCGCCACGCCCCGGACCGCGTCGGGCACGACCGTCCAGGTCAGGGCGTGAAAGTTGATCAGCAAGGCGTCGGGCTGCACGTTGTACGCGCGCATCGGATCGCCGTCGAAGTCCGCAGGCGAGCCTTCGGCCGGGGCGAAGGCCGTGCGGTCCAGCACGATGTCGCCGCGGATCTCCCGCAGTCCCGCCTGCTGCAGGCGACGCAGACCCTGCCACACCCTTTCGTGCACCAGCTTCGGGTCGCCACTGCCCCGGATGAAGAGATCCCCCTCCAGAACACCCTCGCGCAAGGGGCCGCTCCAGCCGACGGGGGTCGTCCAGACCCAGGCAGGCCCGAGCAAGTCCAGCGCCGCGTAAGTAGTCACCAACTTCACCAAGGACGCTGGATTGACCGACTGCCGCGCCTGGTGGCTGATCAGGTTGCGGCCGGTACCGGCTTCCTGCACCACCACCGACAGCGCTGCCTCGGGCACCCGCGCGCGCTGCAGCGCACTGCGCACTTCGGGGGGAAGATCGCTGGCCCATGCGACGGGCCAACCGGCGGCGAAGGCCGACGCCAGCGCCACCCCCCGGACCAGGCCGCGCGCCCATTGCCGCAGCGCCTGCGCCCCCGTCACACCCCGTCGTCTGCCGCCCATGCCGGGGATGATCGCATGGCTACACTCGACCGGATGAACCCGGTGCTGCTGGCCTTCGACACCTCCACCGAAGCCCTGGCCGTGGCCCTGCAGTGGGCCGGCGGGCAGCGTGTCTGGAACGGCGAAGGCGGCG
>Ga0315907_10007873_pt1 | contig 11037 bp, 11 predicted proteins | sample LakEriMetagenome_3_FD_203525 | JGI IMG/M metagenome (GOLD analysis project Ga0315907, IMG submission 203525) | Freshwater fungal communities from buoy surface, Lake Erie, Ohio, United States - Buoy 12 MA123 | ecosystem: Environmental > Aquatic > Freshwater > Lake > Lake biofilm | place: USA...
CATCAGCGGAATAACGTCCACCAAAGGCTAACGCCGACGGTGATGGCGCTGACGATGAGGCCACCGACCACAACAGGCTTCGACACGTTGCCATCGGCATCTGCAGGAAGCCGCTTGCGGACATTCTCAAGAAGCTTTCGAGCGAATGGAACATCGGATGCGAGCAAAGCAAGACCGGCAGCGATCGTAAGCATTCCTGGACCTGGAAGCGGCAGCATCAACAAGCCCGCGATGACAACGATCGTCCCAAGAAATACGCGCCCAATACGAATGAGGATGTGCCGTTTCGCTTCGGCGACCGATTCCTCTCGACGACCCGTTTCGAATTCCGCCTCGATTGCGGCCTTTTCGAATTCCTCGAATCGTTCTCGGCGACTGTGGTGTGAGGAATCAGTCATTGCCTGAGTCCATCAGCGTCGGGCGAGTAACGCGACTACGGGCAACCAACTTCCAGAGTTCGACTGCCACGAGCAGCAACAGCGGCGGCACAAGACACAGTCCCCATTGTGTGGCCGTAAGCGACGAAGTGTCGAAGAGGTTCTTCATCGGCTCGAACACGGTCAGCAAGATTTGCAGGAAGAACACGATGACAACTGAAGCGCCCAGTTTCCAGTTGGTCAGTGTGTACCGAGAGAAGAGCGATGCAGTTTCAGAACGGGCGTTGTAAACGTTCACTAACTGCGCAAATACAAACGCTGTAAACGCCATCGTCGTGGCGACGATGGGTACCTCGCCCTTTGCTACATCTGGTTCGTATTCATTGATTGCATAGAGGTAGACGGCCAGCACCCCAATGGCAGTAACCAAACCTTGGAACATGACCTGACTCAGACGGCGACGACTGAGAATCGTTGCATCAGAGGGAACCGGTTTGCGATTCATGAGGCCCGGGGCAGGGGCGTCGACACCAAGCGAAACCGCGGTGGGTCCATCTGCAATCAAGTTGACCCAGAGCACTTGAATTGGCGAGAACGGCACATGCTGACCGAATGCCGAGGCTCCAAGAATTGTGGCAATTGCACCGAATGCCGTCGCTACTTGGAATCGAACAAACTTGAGGATGTTGTCGTAGACGGCTCGGCCGCCGCGCACTGCTTCAACAATTGTAGCGAAATTGTCATCAGCGAGAACCATGTCACCGGCTTCTTTGGTGACTTCCGTTCCGGTGATGCCCATCGCTACGCCGATGTCGGCGCGTCGCAAGGCGGCGGCGTCATTCACGCCGTCTCCGGTCATTGCAACGATCTCGCCGTTGCTTCGGAGCGCTTCGACAACTCGCACCTTGTGCTCTGGGGAAACTCGAGCGCATACCGCGATTGCGCCGATCCGAGCGGACAATTCCTCGTCAGACATCGCGTCGAGATCGTCGCCGGTGACAACCTCGCCCTGAATGCCAAGTTGGGCAGCGATAGCTCCAGCCGTGACTGCATGGTCGCCGGTGATCATCTTGACGTCGATTCCGGCGCGATGGCACAACGCAATAGCGTCACGAGCTTCAGTTCGAGCCGGGTCGACAATGCCTACAAGGAGTTCGAGCCGAAGGTCGCTGATCCAGTTTTCAGGGTTAGTCACAGTGCCGTTGGCGTCGATGATCAGCGAAGCAGGAACGCGACGTGTGGCAACAGCAAGAACTCTCATGCCTTGGGAGGCGAGTGCATCGTTCTCCGAACGACGGAACCCGAGCGCTACGGCGTCGAGCGCTTGTTCCGAACCATCGGGTTCAGAGAAGGTGGTCGACATTCCAAGGACAACATCGGGTGCGCCCTTTACGCAGATCAGGACATCGCCATTCGGCGAGTTGGGATCGGCCAGATGGAACGTAGCCATGAACTTCGTGGCCGAATCGAACGGGACCTCGGCGAGGCGCGGGCGGAGCGCCCGTTCGGTTGGCGCATCGAGCCCAGCCTTTGCTGCCATTACAACGAGTGCTGCTTCGGTTGGATCACCGATGATTCCCGGCCCGTCGGTTGCACCAGGGACAAGAACGGCGTCGGAACAGAGTGCTGCTGGCAGCAATGCACCAGTGGAAAATTCCGCAGCGACAACGCGACCACCCGAAGAGGTGATGTTTCCTTCGGTGCCGTATCCCCCGCCACTAACCAACCAGGCCTCGCCGCCACGAAACGCTTCGCCGGCGGTCATCTGATTCAGCGTGAGTGTGCCGGTTTTGTCGGAACAAATAACCGATGTTGATCCGAGTGTCTCGACTGAGTGCAAACGCTTCACGATGGCGTTCTGCTTTGCCATCTTTGAAATACCGATTGCCAACGTGACCGTAACTACGGCAGGAAGACCTTCAGGGATGGCCGCAACTGCGAGAGCCACGGCACCAAGAAGGGCGTCTTTGAAATTCTGTTCAATGATCCATTGGATAACGAACACGATGAATGCCGCAGTTCCGGCAATCATCGCCAGAGTTTTGCTGAGCGAATCGAGTTGACGTTCAAGCGGAGTCTTCGATGGCTTCGCAGAGACAAGCATCTCGGCGACCTTGCCCATTTCGGTGGCCATGCCGGTGCTGGTCACAACAACTTCGGCCCGGCCACGACTAACCGTGGTGTTCATGAACACCATGCCGAGGCGATCACCAATTGGCGATTCAGCCGATGTCAGCGCATCGGCGCGCTTTTCAACGGGAACGGATTCACCCGTCAGACTCGATTCGTCGACAGACAAATTTGCTGCGAGTAACAATCGGCCGTCGGCTGGCACTCGATCGCCTGCTTCGAGCAACACGATGTCGCCAGGAACAATTTCATCGATTGCCACTTCGTCAGTCACGCCATTGCGGCGTACCCGAACCTGAGTGACCAGCATGCGTTCAAGGGCTGCCAGCGCATTCGATGCCTTCGCCTCTTGGGCAAAGCCCATGATGGCGTTGATGATGAGAACGACGAAGATGATGACGAGATCTTTGATATCGCCCAATAAGCCTGCGATCAGACCCGCTGCGGCCAAGACGTAAACGATTCCGGCGCGGAATTGATCGATGAACACCAAGAACTTCGAGCGGCGAGGTGGTTCAGCGAGGCGGTTGGACCCGTGAAGGGCGCGCCGCTCGGCAACCTCTGCATGAGAAAGCCCCGTGCTGGCATTGATCGCAAGGCGCTCAACAACTTCTTCGCCGGGCAGGGCGCACCAGTCATGGCTTTGAGGGTGAGTCGTCTCAGGGTTCATTAAAGATCTCCGGTCATGTCAGATAGACGATGGGGGAACCGGGAATGGTTCACCGACCGGAGGTCTCTCCCGCTCATTCGCTTTCGAAGATCCGAGGACCAACGAGTTGGTTGCGAATGAACCAGCGGCACCGGGAGCTCGGGCTCGAAAGCCGTTGCGCCGTGATGACGACACCGCTGCGATGGGATACTCCCCTCACTGGTTCAACAGTATGGCCGCAAATCACGGCGAGTCATAGTCAGGACTACCCGATTACCGCTGAGCGGGAATCAGCCGACAAGGACTTTGCGAACTGCGTCTTCGCATTCGGCCACGGCCAGAACCAGGACCTCGTCACCTGCGCCGAGCGTGACGTCGCCTCGGGGGAAGATGACCTTGCCCTCGCGCACGACCGCAACGATCGTGGACTCACGAGGAAGACCGAGGTTTGCGATAGAGACGCCGTTGGCAGGCGATGACTCGGCAAGCCGAATCTCGGAAAGGCGCGCTGCGTCGTTTTCGAAGGTCATGATGCGAACAAGCGAGCCAACCGTGACTGCCTCCTCGACGAGTGCAGTGAGCATGTGCGGAGTCGACACCGAAACGTCGACACCCCAACTCGCGTTGAACATCCACTCATTTGAAGGGTTATTTACCCGAGCAACAACACGCGGCACGCTGAATTCCTGCTTCGCAAGAAGCGAGATAACCAGGTTGTCTTCGTCATCGCCGGTTACGGCAACAACAACGTCAGCGCGATCGGGTTCAGCCTTTGCGAATTCGGAAACTTCGCAACCATCGACTGCGAGCCACTTCACGCCTGCAGGTTCACCATCGGCCTGTGCCTGAGCAACACGAGCGGGATCAACTTCGACAATCAGAACTTCGTGACCTGCCTGCTGGAGTTCGGTGGCGATGTAGGTGCCAACGTTTCCGCCACCTGCAATGACGACGCGCATCAGTGTTGACCTCCTTGAGTCGGTGCCGACGCAAGATGGCGATCGAACTCTCCGATGTGATCTCCGTCGATAGCGACCCAGACAATGTCGCCCTCTTGAGCAAGCAACGCTGCGCTCACCAACTGCGCGACTCCGAGGCGAGTAAGAGCGACGACTCGTGATCGGCCTTCGGCTTCGAGTTCGACGAGCGGACGCCCCGCCCATGAAACAGGAACGACTCGTTCGACAAGACAAACGCGGGCGCTGGGGTCGACCCACTCAACGCCATCGGTATCAGGTTGGATTCGACGAAGGACACGCTCGATTGCCCACTGCACAGTGGCGACGGTCGAAATACCAAGTCGTTCGTAAATTGCAGCACGGCGCTGATCGTAAATACGAGCGACAACTCGATCGACATGAAAGAACTCTCGGGCGGTACGCGCGATGAGGATGTTGGAGTTGTCGCCATTCGTTACAGCGGCGAGCGCATCAGCTCGTTCGATACCAGCAGCACGAAGACGTGTGCGATCGAAGCCGACACCAACGATGGTGTCTCCACTGAAGTTTTCTGGCAGCCGACGGAACGCCGTTGCCTTTCGGTCAATCACCGAAACGGTGTGACCTTGTTCGACCAATGTGGCCGCGAGACCAGAACCGACTCGGCCGCATCCAACAACGACGACGTGCACTTCGCACCACCTCCAGGTGTCCCGGTGGACACCGCTGTCGATCCTATGACCGCACAACGGCAACCGAAAGACGAAACCACTCGGGTTCATATCCGATTCACATTGAGAAAACGCAGAAGTTGGCGCACTCGCGTTGACCCCGGTCACATCAACAGGAGCATGGGGCCTCCGAAGTGCCAAAGTCCTGAGTAGTTTGAGCGGCGACCACGGCTTCTCGAGGGAGACCCCATGCCGCTGAAGTCCCCAACCGATGCTCCTCGCTCTGATCTGCTCGTGATGTTCGGAGCCTCAGGTGATCTGGCCAAGAAGAAGCTCTTCCCTGCGATCTATCGCCTCGAATGCCGCGGCCACCTCGACATTCCCGTCATCGGGGTAGCCCTTGATAAGTGGACTGACGACGATCTTCGGAGCCACTGCCGAGAGTCCATCGCTGATTGTGGCGAGGACTGGGATCAGGCCGCGTTCGACCGCCTTGCCTCGAAGATGAGTTACGTCTGTGGCGACTACGCCGATCCAGCGACCTTCACCGAACTCGCCCGGAAGGCCGGGGGTGCATCGCATCCGATCTTCCATCTGGCTATTCCGCCTTCGCTGTTCGCCATCGTTGCTACCGGGATCGCCAATGCGGGAATGGCGAAGGGTGCTCGACTCATCATTGAAAAGCCCTTTGGTCGGGATTACGACTCTGCCGTTGCTCTCAACGCGACACTTCATGAGCACTTCTCTGAGTCCGCCATTTTCCGCATCGACCATTTCGTCGGAAAAGAAGCGCTGCGCAGTTTGTTGGTAACGCGATTCGCGAACGCGATTGTTGAACCGTTGTGGAATCGCAATGTGGTGTCTTCTGTGAAGATCACAATGGCGGAATCATTCGGAGTTGAAGACCGCGGTTCGTTCTACGACTCAGTTGGAGCAATGCGCGACGTCATGCAGAACCATCTTCTGCAGATGGTCGCCTTGCTTGCGATGGAACAACCCGTCAACGAACATTCCAAAGCGTTGCGCGACGAAAAGGGCAAAGTCCTCGAAGCATGTCGCGTTGTCGAACCGAAACATTTCGTGCGAGGTCAGTACAACGGGTACCTCGATGTGCCTGGCGTAAAGCCCAACTCCGATACCGAGACCTACGCGGCATTCCGTCTCGATATCGATTCTCCACGCTGGAGTGGCGTTCCATTCTTCTTGCGCGCCGGCAAGGCACTCGCTGAAACCGTCACCGAGATGACCATTGAATTCAAGAGTCCGCCGCGACCACTCTGGATCGATCATCACGATCACGTTCCCAACAATTCAATTCGCATCGAAGCAAAGCCGGAAAACTTTGCGGCCATAACCTGGCTGCATAAGGAGCCGGGCGAAACGATGATGCCGGAAGCAATCACTCTTGCTCCGCCCCCCGACCAGCGTCGTGACACTGGTCCTGAGCCCTACGAACTTCTCATCGAAGAAGCCATGAAGGGCGACCCAACGTTGTTCGCGCGTGAAGACTCTGTACTCGAGTCCTGGCGCATTGTTGAACGCATCCTCACCGACTACCCACCTGTTGAGCGCTACGACCAGTGTACGTGGGGGCCAAGCGGTGCTTCTGCGCTCATGCGTAGTCACGGTGGATGGCCGAGCGAACCTCCGATTGCTCTCAACTCGTGAGCGTTTCCGCTAACCATCCACTGCTGTACGTCGTTCGCCATGGAGCGACCGAATGGAGCCGAAGTGGTCAGCACACGGGTCGAACAGACCTCCCGCTCCTTCCCGAGGGAGAAGAGCAAGCCCGAGCGACAGGCTCACTCTTGGCGAACATCGACTTCTCGCTTGTTCTGTGCAGCCCGATGCAACGCGCACGACGAACCTGTGAACTCGCAGGTCTCCTTGATTGCGCAGTGACTGAAAATGACCTTCAGGAATGGGACTACGGCGATTACGAGGGCGTAACTACTCCAAAGATTCGCGAAACGGTTCCCGGGTGGACGGTCTGGAGTGGTGTCTGCCCCAATGGAGAAACCATCGAGCAGGTCTCGAATCGCGCCGATCGGGTCATCGAACGAGTTCGCAATGAATCTGGAAATGTCATCGTGTTCGCCCACGGACATATCCTCCGCATACTGACTGCGCGTTGGTGTGAACTCGACCCGGTCGAGGGCCGACGTTTCATCCTTGATCCCGCCACGCTCAGCATTCTCGGTTGGGAACGCGAGACACCCGCCATTCGTCAGTGGAATAGTCGCTAGCCCGTCACATCTCGGCGACGACGACCTCTATAAGTCCGACACCGGCCAACAAACTGCGCCTAGCGTTATCCCATTGATCGAAGGGGAACCATGGGCGACGATGTGACCACTACAACCTCAACCGCGACGAATAAGAAGCCGAAGATGGGCATCTGGCTGTTGCTGGTTGGTGCCGTCATCATGCTTTCGGGTCTGTTGTTTGGCTATGACCAAGGCGTCATTGCTGGTGCACTCGGAGGAATCCAGAAGTCGTTCGGCGCAAGCACAACGATGATCCAGATCATCACGTCGTGGGTCACCCTCGGCGCGTTGGTCGGAGCTCTTGTCGCCGGAGTACTCGCCGACAAAATTGGACGGCGCGTCACCATCCTTCTCGCCGCTGTTCTCTTCACAATTGGTGCGCTCTTCGAAGCTCTCGCCCCCAACACGACGGTTCTCATCATCGGACGACTCATCGTGGGCTTCGGTGTTGGTGTTGCTTCTGTCGCTGCACCCCTCTATGCGGCGGAACAGGCTCCCACTCGGCTTCGTGGTCGATTCGTTTCCATCTATCAACTCGCCATCACCATCGGCATCTTCATCGCGTACCTCGTTGATCAAGCACTCATTAACAACGACATGTGGCGCGTCATGCTCGGCGTTTCTGCTGTTCCTGCGGTTCTTCTTTTCATCGTCATGCTCCCGATGCCCGATTCACCTCGCTGGTTTGTGAAGGTCGGTCGTCGCGACGATGCAATCAAGGCCCTCAGCAAAGTTCGTCCCGACGTCGATGCCGCAGCAGAGGTTGCAGAAATCGAAAAGGCTGCACAAGAAGACGACGCAAACAAAGCAACCTGGGCCGAGGTCTTCTCCAAGAAACTTCGCAAGCCACTCATGATCGGCATTGGCCTCGCTGTCTTCCAGCAAATCACGGGCATCAACGCCATCATCTATTACGCCAACAAGATTTTTGCCCAGGCAGGTTTCTCGACACCCGAGGATCAGGCCGCCGCAACAACATGGGCTATCGGTGCTGTGAATGTTTTGGCCACGCTGATTGCCGTTGTCTACGTCGACCGGTTTGGCCGCCGCCCGCTTCTTCTGGCTGGCCTCGTGGGAATGGCGTCTGCACTTTTGACGGTCGGCGTTTCGTTCCACTTCATGGATAACGCCGACACAAGCGGTGCCGGAACCGGCGGACCCACGACCGCAGGAATCATCACGCTCGTCGCCCTCGTCGTGTTCATCGCCTCGTTCGCGTTCTCACTCGGTCCCGTCGTCTGGACCGTGATCAATGAGATCTTCCCCAACCGTGTCCGCGGCCGTGCGGTCGCCGTAGCGACTGCGGTCAACTGGGGTTCGGCCTGGCTCGTAAGCCAGTTCTTCCTCACCCTGATTGAAAAAATCGGCAACTCGGCGACCTTCTATTTGTTCGGTTTCTTTGCCGCCGTGGCCTACGTCTGGATCTGGAAAACCGTTCCCGAAACCAAGGGGCGGTCGCTCGAAGAGATCCAAAAGATCTGGGAAGATGACGATCCGGTGCAGACCCAGCGAGACGCTGGCACGCTGTAGCCGTCCGGTCGCTCGACCGGGACACCTCTTACCCGGGAGACCACCGTGCCTGATGCAGTCATCGTCGATGTTGTCCGTACCCCTGGCGGCAAACGAAACGGTTCACTTTCCGGTTGGCATCCGGCCGACCTTGCCGGTGAAGTCCTGTCGACACTTGTCGAACGCAATGATCTCGATCCTGCCCTTGTCGAAGACGTGCTCATGGGTTGCGTCTCACAGGTTGGCGCTCAGTCGCTGAACATCGGCCGTAACGCTGCACTCGCCGCTGGCTTCCCCGAAACCGTTCCGGCGACAACCATTGATCGCCAGTGCGGTTCCTCTCAACAAGCTGCAGCATTCGCCGCACAAGGCGTCATGGCCGGCGTGCACGACATTGTCATTGCTGCGGGTGTTGAGGTCATGAGTTTGGTTCCCATGGGCGCATCATTTGGTCAAGGCGTCGGCTTCCCGTTCGGCCCACGAGTTGACGCCCGCTACAAAGATGCAGGTGGCCTTATTCCGCAGGGTTTGTCTGCTGAATTGATCGCCGAACAATGGAATCTTTCGCGTGAAGAACTCGATGCTTTCTCGGCCGAATCACAACAGCGCGCTGCCCGCGCGCGCGATGAAGGGCGTTTCGACCACGAGATTCATCCCGTTCAAGTTCGTCGACGAGACAAGGACTCAGGCGAGATCATCCCCACCGACGGAATGTTGCGAACCGACGAGGGCATTCGCGACACAACAACTGTTGAGTCGCTTGCTGGACTCAAGCCAGCGTTCACTCCCGACGGCGTGATCACTGCGGGCAACTCATCGCAGATCACCGACGGCGCATCAGCAGCACTCATCATGAGCGAAGCCGCCGCATCAAAACTTGGACTCACGCCGCGTGCACGTTTTCATTCCTTCTCTCTTGCTGGTGTCGATCCCCGAATCATGCTCACCGGTCCGATTCCGGCCACGCAGAAGATTCTCGAGAAGTCCGGACTCTCGCTTGACGACATCGACCTCATCGAAATCAACGAGGCATTCGCGCCGGTTGTTCTTGCATGGCAGCGCGAACTCGGTGCCGATATGAGCAAGGTCAACGTAAACGGCGGCGCCATTGCCCTCGGCCATCCACTCGGCGCTTCCGGCACACGCCTTCTTGGCACGTTGCTCTGCGAACTTGAACGCACCGGAGGGCGCTATGGATTGCAGACCATGTGCGAAGGCGGGGGCCTCGCGAACGCCACCATCATCGAACGCCTCTAACCTCTTCTTATGACCAGCGAGGATCAGCCCGAACGCTCTGGCGGTTGGCGTCCCAAACACCCAGTCATCGACGGCCTCATCATCATTGGCATCGTTGCGTGCCTCATCGTTGGTTACGAGCCCATCAAGGTCATCGTCGCCGCCGGCGCCGCGTGGCTCATCCTCCGCATCGGAGTCCTGATGTTGGGCGGAATGGCTCGTCCGATCCCGGAACCGCCCCCTGTGGGTGAACTACGAAAAGTGAAGATCACGTACCGCTGTGAGATCTGCGGAACGGAAGTTCGTATGACGGTTGCACCCGACCAGGATCCTGAAGCCCCAAGGCATTGTCAGGATGACATGGTCATGATGACCCCCATCGACGACCTCTAATTCTTTCTCCACAGACTGTGGAAAACGGTGGGAGTGGTCACCGGCTGTTCATCTGCAGTTTGGGCCCCTGATCAGGGCTTTTTGTGCAGCGCGTTATCGGTACTGAGTGGCGGCGATGATGCCGGCGAGGATGAAGCCGAGGCCGCCGAGAAGCCACCAGTTGCTCGCCGCTCCGGGCAAGAACAGATCCACATAGTGCAAGAAAATGACCAGAAGGCCGATGATGCAAAGGGCGATCATCACGATGGGCAGCCAGGTCGGGCTTGGTGCATGCACGCTGCCAGCCCGAGGGGTGTAGCGGGTCGAGGCCGCAGGGCCCTCGTGGGTGGAGTCTGTCGACTTTTTGGTCGGACCACCCTTTGGGGTGACGCGGCCGCCGGTTCGACGTGAGGGTGCGGGGCGCTTCTTGGTAGCCATAGTGAGGCGAGCGTAGCGGTCGAGGAGAAACTCGTCAGGCGCGACCGGTCCCGGCCGATAGGGTCCTCCGGCGATGGCCGCCCGCATCCTTGTCCTCGATAACTACGACTCGTTCGTCTTCAATCTCGTCCAGTACTTGGGCGAATTGGGAGCTGACCCGCTCGTGCATCGCAGCGACGCGCTCAGCATCGAACAGATCGAAGAGCTCGCCCCTGACGGCGTACTCATCAGCCCCGGCCCTGGCCGACCAGAAGATGCAGGCCTTTCCAACGAGGTCATCACCAACTTCGCTGGTCGCGTGCCGGTGTTTGGTGTGTGCCTCGGCCATCAGTGCATTGGTCAGATCTATGGCGGCGATGTTGTGCGGGCACCGCAACTCATGCACGGAAAGACCTCACTTATTTCCCACGAAGGCAAAGGTGTCTTTGCTGGGCTTCCTGATCCGTTCGA
>Ga0315907_10007875_pt1 | contig 11035 bp, 13 predicted proteins | sample LakEriMetagenome_3_FD_203525 | JGI IMG/M metagenome (GOLD analysis project Ga0315907, IMG submission 203525) | Freshwater fungal communities from buoy surface, Lake Erie, Ohio, United States - Buoy 12 MA123 | ecosystem: Environmental > Aquatic > Freshwater > Lake > Lake biofilm | place: USA...
TAAGGTACTTCAGTTGAAGAAATCCCTTCCGTACATGACGGAAGCGGATAAAAGAAAGACGCTGGAACTGCTAAAACGCTGGGAAAGCGAATATATTCAGTCAAAAGGTAAAGATTCACTGCTGGATTTCGTCCAACACGTATATCCGGGGTATAAAGTAGGCCCCCACCACCGTAGATTGATCCAGATATTCGAAGATATTGCCAACGGCATCAAAAAACGGGTGATTGTGAATATCGCCCCCCGTCATGGCAAGTCAGAATTGATATCTTATCTCGCTCCCGCGTGGTTTTTAGGCAGATACCCCCACAAAAAGGTCATCATGTCCAGCCATACGGCGGATTTGGCAGTTAATTTTGGCCGTAGAGTGCGTAATCTGGTGGGTTCGGACTCGTATAAGGACATATTCCCGCAGGTCGAACTACAAGCGGACAGTAAATCTGCCTCACGTTGGGGTACAAACTTCAATGGCGAGTACTTCGCTATTGGTGTAGGTGGCGCGTTGGCAGGTCGAGGCGCTGATCTGTTCATCATTGACGATCCACACAGCGAACAAGACGCAAAAACAGGGCGTCCGGACGTATTTTTACCTGCTTGGGAGTGGTTTCAGTCGGGCCCCATCCAGCGTTTGATGCCTGGAGGTGCCATTATTGTCGTGATGACGCGCTGGTCTAAACTGGATTTGACAGGTCAAATTGTCAATCAGATGCAACGCGAAGAAGGCGTTGACCAGTGGGAAGTGGTCGAATTCCCTGCAATTCTAAATGAAAAGCCACTTTGGGGGGAATTCTGGAGCCTTGACGAACTGCTTGCTAAAAAAGCGGGTATGGATATTCGGTACTGGGAAGCCCAGTACATGCAGAACCCCGTATCTGAAGAAGGCGCACTGATTAAACGTGAGTGGTGGAAAATTTGGGAAAAAGAAGACCCTCCCAAATGTGAGTTCCTTATTATGTCGCTGGACGCTGCTCAAGAGGCAAATACCCGAGCGGACTACAATGCTTTGACTACCTGGGGGGTATTCTTCAATGAGGAAACAGACAACTTCAACATTATATTGTTGAACGCCATCAAGAAGCGGATGGAGTTTCCTGAGCTTAAGAAACTCGTACTTGAAGAATATAACGAGTGGGAGCCCGATGCGTTCGTGGTGGAGAAGAAGTCCAACGGGGCGGCTCTCTATCAGGAGCTACGTCGCATGGGAGTGCCCATAGGAGAGTTCACTCCGGGTAAGGGCCAAGACAAGATTTCTCGTGTGAATGCTGTCTCTGATCTGTTTTCTTCAGGCATAGTGTGGGCACCTGACAGGCGGTGGGCGAGAGAGGTCATTGAAGAGTGCAACGACTTTCCTAGCGGTGCCAACGACGACCTCGTGGATTCGACAACTCAAGCGCTGTTGCGTTTCAGGCAAGGCGGTTTTATCCGATTGCCGACAGACGTAAAGGAAGAAGTGACTTACTTCAAGAGTAGCCGCAGAGCGGCGTACTACTAAGGACACCAAATGGCTACCAACATCGACCAAGCCCTCATGCCTTTCGACCCGATGCTCCTCACCGACGAGCCGGCCATCGAGATTGAAATTGAAGACCCGGAAGGCGTCAAGATAGGAATTGATGGCGTCGAAATCGATTTGATGCCGGAACCCGAGACCGCAGATGATTTTGACGCAAACCTTGCGGAGTTCATGGACAAGAGTGAGATGCAGTCTCTTGCCTCAGAACTCGTTGATCTGGTGGACGCGGACATCAACAGTCGCAAAGACTGGACAGAGATGTTTGTCAAGGGACTGGAAGTCCTTGGCATGAAGTACGAAGAGCGCACCGAGCCTTGGTCTGGTGCTTGTGGCGTGTATTCGCCTCTCCTAACGGAGGCGGCGATACGGTTCCAGTCAGAAATGATCACGGAGACCTTCCCTGCTCAGGGGCCGGTCAAGACGCAGATCATTGGAGAGTCCACCCGGCTGAACGAGGACGCGGCAGAGCGTGTTCGTGATGACATGAACTACATGCTGACCGAGCGGATGGTGGACTACCGCTCAGAGCATGAGCGGATGCTGTACTCCTTGGGTCTTGCGGGGGCGGCGTTTAAGAAGATCTACCCCAACCCAAGCACGGAACTGCCTGCTGCTCCGTTTGTGCCGGCTGAAGACTTGATCATGCCCTATGGGGCAAGTAATGTTTACACCGCCGAGCGTGTCACGCATGTGATGCGTAAAACGGAGAACGAGATCAAGAAGCTGCAGGTTGCTGGGTTCTACCGCGAGGTGGACCTGGGTGAGCCGACGCGCATCCTAACCGACGTTGAAAAGAAAAAGGCAGAAGAGCAAGGTTACTCCTTGACGGATGACGACCGGTATCAGATCCTAGAGATCCATGTGGACTGGGATATGCCGGGGTACGAAGATGAAGTTCCGCTCCCGTATGTTGTTACGCTGGATCGTGGTACTCAGGAGATTCTGGCGATCCGCCGTAACTGGGACGAAGCGGACAAAAAGAAGCTCAAGCGACAGCACTTCGTCCAGTACACATATATTCCTGGCTTTGGTGCTTATGGTCTGGGCTATATCCATCTTATTGGTGGTTATGCTCGCGCTGGTACTTCCATCATCCGTCAGTTGGTGGATGCTGGAACCCTGTCCAACCTGCCCGGTGGTCTGAAAAGCCGGGGCCTGAGGATTAAGGGGGATGACACGCCCATCGCTCCGGGCGAGTTCCGTGACGTAGATGTGCCAAGCGGGTCGGTCAGGGACAACATCATGCCCCTGCCGTACAAGGAGCCGAGCCAAGTTCTGGCTGCATTGCTCCAACAAATTACGGAAGACGGACGCAGGTTGGCTGCTATTGCTGACCTGAAGGTCTCGGACATGAGTGCCCAGGCTCCTGTGGGCACAACGCTGGCTATCCTTGAGCGCCAACTCAAGACGATGTCTGCTGTTCAGGCGCGTGTACACGCCAGCCTGCGGATGGAGTTCAAGCTGCTCAAGGAGATCATCCGCGACTTCCTGCCGCCTGACTACTCTTACACGCCTGAAGGCGGGGACCGTGCGGTCAAGCAGGCCGACTACGACCTTGTTGAGGTGATCCCGGTTAGCGATCCCAACGCAGCCACGATGGCGCAGCGGATCATGCAGTACCAAGCGGCACTGCAGTTGGCTCAAGGCGCTCCGCAGATCTACGACTTGCCGCAACTGCACCGACAGATGTTGGAAGTATTGGGGATTAAGAACGCAGAGAAGCTGGTGCCGATTGAAGATGACCAGAAGCCGCGTGATCCTGTGTCAGAAAACATGAGTTTCCTGACTGGTAAACCCACCAAGGCGTTTATTTATCAGGACCATCAGGCGCATATCGCTACGCATATGTCGATGCTCCAAGACCCAACCATCATGCAAATGATGGGGCAGACGCCTATGGCGCAGCAGATGCAGGGTGCAATTTTGTCGCACATTGCTGAGCACATGGCGTTTGCTTACCGGCAGCAGATCGAAGAGCAGCTTGGTGTTCCGATGACCGCGCCGGATCAGGAGCTTGATGAACAGACTGAAGTTCAGTTGTCCCGTCTGGTAGCCCAGGCAGCGCAGCAATTGCTGCAGGGCAACATGCAGAAGGCTCAACAGCAGCAAGCCCAGCAGATGGCGCAGAACCCTGAAGTGCAGATGAAGCAGGCAGAACTGCAACTGAAGGCGCAAGAGCTTCAGCGCAAGGAAGCTGACAGCCAGCGGGACTTCCAAATCGCGCAGCAAAAGCTGCAGCTTGAACAAGCTCGACTGGCGCTAGATGCCCAAAAGAACCAAGGTGAAGACCCGAGACTCAAAGCGGCACGAGCACAGCAAGAACTTCAGCACAACGAGCAGAAGCATCAGCAGAAGATACGTCAGCAAATGCAGTCTGATGCGATGAAAGCCCGTCAGCAAATGCTGCGTCAACAACCTAAACAGTAAGGAACAAACATGGCGACTACTGCGTTTACCGTAGTCATTAAAGAACTAGAGGAGCGCCGGGAGTCCATCGCCGCAGCGCTTGTCTCAGGATCGGCAAAAGACTTTGCTGAATACAAATTCATGACGGGTGAGGTCCAGGGTCTCTCACGCGCTCATGCTTTTATAACCGACCTTGTGCGAAAGATGGAAAACGACGATGAGTGAACTACTCCTGAGTGACGGTGAAAACACCACGGTGTTGCCGCAAACCGAAGCTGAAAAGGCCCGTCAGGTGCCTGACCCGGTGACATATCACTTGCTTTGTGTTCTGCCAAAAGCGGAAGAAGAGTATGAGAGCGGGCTTGCCAAGGCGGGCCAGACCATGCACTTTGAAGAGGTGATGAGCCCGGTGTTGTTTGTCGCCAAGATGGGGCCAGACTGTTACAAAGATCCGCTGCGCTTTCCCAGTGGTCCGTCATGTAAGGTAGGAGATTTTGTCCTTGTGCGCCCCAACACGGGTACGCGCCTGAAGATTCACGGGCAAGAGTTCCGTTTGATCAACGATGACAGCGTCGAGGCGGTTGTACAAGACCCCCGTGGCATCAAGCGCGGCTAAGGAGTAACTCATGGCAAATGTACAGAACGACGAATTCAAGTTCCCTGACGAGACTCCTGTAGCCACCTCTGAAGAGAAGGTGGAGTATGAAGTTGAATCAGGGCCTGAGATTGAGGTTGTAGACGACACGCCCACAGCGGACAAGGGCCGCAAGCCCATGAAGGAGGCCCCGGCAGAGGTCACCGACGACGAGCTTGAGCAGTATTCCGAAGGCGTTAAGAAGCGCATCCAGCATTTCTCTAAGGGTTATCACGAGGAGCGCAGGGCCAAGGAAGCGGCTTTCCGGGAGCGCGAAGAGGCACTGCGCCTTGCTCAAGCGCTGGTTGAAGAGAACAAAAAGCTTCAAGGTAGCCTGGGTCAGGGCCAACAAGTATTGCTTGAGCAAGCCAAGAAGGTTGTTGCCAACGAGGTAGAGCAGGCCAAGCAGAAGTACAAGCAGGCATATGAATCAGGAGATTCGGACGCCCTTGTTTCTGCGCAAGAAGAGTTAACGTCAGCAAAAATACGTGCTGAACGGGTAAACAATTTCAAGCCGCAAGTTGCACAGTCTCAAGAAACTGTGATACAACCCGCTCCACGACCTGTTGAACAACCGGTACAAGTCGATTCCAGAGCCCGTGCGTGGCAAGATGCCAATCCGTGGTTTGGGTCAGACGACGAAATGACCGCAGTTGCTTTGACAGTTCACAAAAAACTTGTTGAAAGCGGGGTGGATACAGCCAGCGATGAGTACTACGAGAAGATTAACTCTCGTGTACGGCAAATTTTCCCAGATGCGTTCTCCTCGGGAAAGACAGCAAAAAAGTCGTCAGTTGTAGCACCAGCAACACGCAGCACAGCGCCCAGAAAGATCGTGCTGACACAATCACAAGTCAATATCGCCAAGCGTCTTGGGGTTCCTTTGGAAGCCTATGCGCGTCAGGTTGCGGAAGATATGAGGAAACAAAATGGCTGAGAACCGAATTTCACGCGAAGCAGATTCCCGAGCAAAGGCTGAGAGGCCCAAGCAGTGGATGCCGCCGCAGTTGCTTCCTGATGTGAACCCAGAGCCTGGATACTCCATGCGATGGATTCGTGTCAGCACTCTCGGTGTTGATGATCCTCGTAATGTCTCCGTCAAGCTGCAAGAGGGCTGGGAGCCCGTTAAAGCTAGCGACCATCCAGAAGCGCATGTGTCAGGAGGCGGCGCGGGCCGGTTCCCAGACAGCATTCAAATCGGTGGCTTGATGCTTTGCAAAACACCTTCGGAGTTCATTGAGCAGCGTTCTACCTACTTCCAGCGTCAAGCTGACGGGCAGATGCAATCAGTGGACAACAACTTCATGCGCGAGAATGATCCTCGGATGCCTCTGTTTAAGGAGCGCCGCTCGGAGGTTTCGTTCGGACGCGGCTCGTAAATTCAAGGAGTCTTAAATGGCTTACCCTACCGTAGAAGGACCGTACGGTCTAATTCCGGTTAACCTGATTGGTGGTCAGGTCTTCGCGGGTTCCACGCGAATGATCCCGATTGCTAGCGGGTATACCTCTTCCCTGTACTTTGGTGACCCCGTAAAGTTCACCTCTGACGGTACGCTGATCACTTCTGGTCTGGCGTACAACTCTGCTGCGGCAGAAACTGGCGGTACGCTGGGCGTCTTCCTGGGTTGTGAATACACCCCGGCTGGCGGTCCTCTGTTTGGCAAGCAACGCTATCAAAGCTGGGCTGCTAACACCGTTGCTCCTGATGCTGTGGCCTACGTCAGCGATGACCCGGACATTGTCATCAAGGCTGCGATCATCCAGTACAACGCTTCTGGCACCCCTGTGCTGGGCTGCGTACCCGCTGCTGCTCTGGGCACGAACCTGACTTCGATGGCTACCGCCACCGCAAACACGGGTTCGGGTTCCAACTTCAGCGGCAACTCCAACGTCGGTCTGATGCTGGCTTCGGGCAACGTGCGCCGCACGGCTACCGCTCCGTTCCGTATCGTTCAGATGGTTCCGGAGACCCAGTTGCTGGTGACGCAGACCGCTACCACTGGTAACGCAAGCACCTCGGTGACGCTGGCCGCTGCAAACGCTTCGATCAAGACCGGCATGCTGGTCACGGGTCTGAACGTCCAAGCCGGTACGTTTGTGGCGGCTGTCAGTGGCACTACGGTGACGCTGTCGCAAGCTACTGCTGCTACCACCGGGCAAACGGGTACTCTCACCTTCAACGGCTTCCAAGAGGTGCTGGTGAAGTGGAATGCCGGTTACCACGCCTATGATGTCGCAGTTGCGATCTAAGGAGTAACAAAAAATGGCAATTTCACGCGCCCAACTACTCAAGGAACTCCTGCCTGGGCTGAACGCCCTGTTTGGTATGGAGTACAAGCGCTACGGCGAAGAGCATAAGGAAATCTACGAGACCGAGTCCTCAGAGCGCTCGTTCGAAGAAGAAACCAAGCTCTCCGGCTTCAGCGCCGCTCCGGTGAAGAACGAAGGTCAAGCAATTTCCTACGACAACGCGCAGGAAGCCTGGACCGCTCGTTACAACCACGAGACCATCGCTATGGGTTTCTCCGTCACCGAAGAGGCGATGGAAGACAACCTGTACGACAGTCTGTCGGCCCGCTACACGAAGGCCCTGGCTCGCGCTATGGCTTACACGAAGCAGGTCAAAGCTGCTGCCATCCTGAACAACGGTTTCAACAGCGCTGTTACCTACGGCGACGGACAAGCCCTGTTCTCGACCGCTCACCCGCTGGTCTCTGGTGGCACCAACAGCAACCGCCCGACGACCGCCGCCGACCTGAACGAGACTTCCCTGGAAGCCGCCGTCATTCAGATCGCTGGTTGGACGGATGAGCGTGGTCTGCTGATCGCTGCTAAGCCGCGTAAGCTGGTTGTTCCCCCGGCCCTGATGTTCACGGCAACCCGCCTGCTGGAAACCAGCCTGCGTGTGGGCACCGCCGACAACGACATCAACGCACTGAAGAACAACGGTTCTATCCCTGAGGGATATACCGTTAACCACTTCTTGACCGACACCAATGCGTGGTTCCTGACCACGGATGTGCCCAACGGTCTGAAGCACTTCGTGCGCGTGCCTATGGCTACGTCAATGGATGCCGACTTCGACACGGGCAACGCTCGTTACAAGGCACGAGAGCGGTATTCGTTCGGAGTGAGCGACCCGTTGGGCATCTACGGGTCTCCCGGAGCCTAAGCAAAAAGTCCTTGTAAATCAAGCACTTAAGGCCCCTTCGGGGGCCTTTTCTTTTGTCCGTTGACTTTGCCTTGTACCACTGGTACATTAAGGTCTAGGCTTTGTACCGTAAGGAGCGGACCTTGACACAGGTAATCTACAAGATCGTTAATTTGGTCAACGACAAGTTTTACGTTGGAAGCACGATCCACAAGAAGGTTCGATTTCGTCAACATCGAAAATTGTTGCGCGGTAATCGGCACCACTGCAAACACCTTCAGGCGGCGTGGAATAAGTATGGAGAGGAGAAGTTTGACTTCCGTGTGGTTGAAGAAGTTCCTGACGCTGTGTCTTTGCAAGGAGTAGAAGATCGTTGGCTTAAAGAGCATGTTGGGCAAACATACTGCTACAACACTGGGCACTCTTCTGCAGCACCGTGGCGAAACGCGCCCGCGTATAAAACACCAAACTTTGGTAAAACGGTTTCTGAAGAACAGCGACAACAAATCTCCCAGACGTTAAAAGACTTCTACGCTCAGGACTACTTTAATCATCCTCGTGTTGGCAAGCAGCACACAGAAGAAACCAAAGCCAAAATTAGTGTAGCCAAGATGGCAAATCCTGTCGCTCCTTGGGAAGGCCGGCAGCGTAGCGAAGAAACCAAAGCCAAAATTGGCGACACCCAACGCGGCAAGCCCAAAGGCCCAGGCCGGAAAGTTTCAGAAGAAGGTCGCGCCAAGATCCGCGCAAACATTGAAGCAGGGCGCAGTCATATGCACTGGCTTGGCAGAACTCACACAGAAGAAGCCAAGGAGAAGATGCGCAAGAAAGTTTTGGAGCAAACCTCTGGGCAAATTTTTGACAGCTTGACTGCTGTGCTGACGCACTACCAAATGACAATGCCCACACTGCGCCGCGCTCTGCTCTCTGGTAAACCAATTGGCAAGGGCAAATTTACTGGGCTGGTGTTTGTTTACGCTTGACCCAGTTTCAACACTATGCTACCCTGCTCACAGTCCAAGATTCACCTTGCCTGCTGACCGACTTGGCGGACTGACCTCACAGACAGCAGGCGCAAACTGAGGAGCCTCTCATGGCAAATACCAGCTTTAACGGCCCGGTGCGGTCGCAAAACGGTTTCCAAACTATCTCTGTTGACGCCACGACCGGCGCGGTCACCACGACGGCTACCATTGGCCCCGCCACGGTGGTTGATTCTGTTGCTGCTACCGGCAACGTCACCGCTGATAGCGGCACTGCTCCTGCTGCAGGCGGCATGGCTGCGTTCCTGGCTTCGTCCACGGCCAACTTTGGCATCTTCGTGGGTTCTGGTGCGCCGAGCATTACTGCTGCTCAAGGGTCTCTGTACCTGCGCACGGATGGCACAACCACCAACGACCGCCTGTATGTGCGCGGCTCGTCTGCTTGGATTGCTGTTACCACCGCTACCTAATAGGAGCGCATCATGTCGATGCAAACCGACGTTAAGTCAGCCGCCTGTGCGGCTGGCGCGGCAACAGCAGTCACGGCTAATCGGACTCGTCTCAAGGCGTTGACGATCAGCTACACCACCAGCGGTACGGTGTCTGTAACGAACGGGATCAGTGTCACGCTGTTTTCGTTTACGGCACCTGCTGCTGTGGGCGCTATCCACATCATCATCCCTGGCGAAGGCATCCTTGCTGAAAACGGTTTGACGGTGACCTGTGGGGCCAGCACTACGGCTGTGGCTTACTATGGCTAAGTCACCTGCATGGACGCGGAAGGAAGGCAAGAACCCCAAAGGGGGTTTGAATGCCAAGGGCCGTGCATCTGCTAAAGCGCAGGGCATGAACCTCAAGCCTCCGCAGCCTGAAGGTGGCTCTCGCCGTGACTCATTCTGTGCCCGGATGTCGGGCATGAAGAAGAAGCTCACCAGCGAGAAAACAGCCAAAGATCCGAATTCCCGTATCAACAAAAGCCTGCGGGCATGGAATTGCTGAGTGGTAGGCGATGGAAGCGACGGTATTGTGGAACCTCGTCCTGACTGTCCTTTTGGGCGCAGTGGCATTCTTCATGTCATCCAAGTTCAAGGAGCTTGATAGATTGTCTATCCTGCTCAACCGCACACGGGAAGAGATTGCCCGAGATCACATCACGCGGTCTGAATTTCGGGCGGACATGAAAGAGTTGCTGGAGCGTTTTGACAGGATAGAGGCCAAGCTGGACACTCTGCGGAGTAAACAAAGTACTGGTCAGGTTTAACAAGGAACAAACATGACGACACCCGACCCTAAACCCGCTCCGGCTCCTGCGCCGCAACCAGACCCGCCTTCAAAATTGCGTTTTGAAAGCCCAAACATGCCAACAGGCATTCCGTTTATGGGTGGAGAACTTAAACCTGCACGCAGAGGTATTAGGTTTGAGAAAAAGTTTGCCAAGGGCGGCAAGATTGACGGTTGTGCTCAGCGTGGCAAGACCAAAGGCAAGATTGTTTAATGCCGGTCAAGTCTGACAAGCAGCGCCGGTTCATGTATGCGTCTCTCGCTGGCAAGACGGATGTCCCGCCGAGCGTAGCGAAGAAGTTTGTCGGGCCTAAAGCCCATAAGGAGTCTGAGATGGCTGAGTCCAAAAAGATGATTGGCAAAGAGTTGGCTTTTATGAAGGCCAAGAAAGCTCCCCCGAGCATGATCAAGCATGAGAAGGCCGAAGCCAAAGGCAAGAAGATGATGGGCGGCGGAGCGGCCTACGCCAAGGGCGGTGGCGTCGAGTCCAAGGGCAAGACCAAGGGCAAGATGGTCAAGATGGCTATGGGCGGCAAAGCCTGCTGAGGTGCAATATGCCTAACTACCGCACCCCCTCCGCCAAAGAGACAGAAAAGCTGGAACGTGCCCGCGCCATGATGCGGCGCGGCATTGAAGGCGAAAGTGACATGATGTCTCGTTTGATGCCAACAATGGCTAAATCTGCCCGCGATGAGATGCGTGCTGCCAAGGCATTGCGCGAATCTGTCCCTGCATCTGCCCGTGAAGGCGAGGCATATAACCAAGCTGGGTATGCCAAGGGCGGCAAGATTAGGAAGTTTCGATACGACGAAGGTGGCGAAGTCGATTACGGCGAGGACGAGCGTCCCGCAGCCACGGGCATGTCTGATGCAGCGGAGTTGATGCCGGAAAAGCCCAAGCCCAAGCCTGCTCCGAAGCCTAAACCCAAAGCTGCTTCTCCCTTTCCGAGCCCCTCTCCTAGCCCCGCGCCATCTCCTTCGCCCCAACGTGTTGAAGTAACGGGTAAGCGTCTTCCTAAAGACGACGAATCCAAGTCTGTTTCTGAGCGCATGAAAGCTGCGCGGGAG
>Ga0315907_10007876_pt1 | contig 11033 bp, 12 predicted proteins | sample LakEriMetagenome_3_FD_203525 | JGI IMG/M metagenome (GOLD analysis project Ga0315907, IMG submission 203525) | Freshwater fungal communities from buoy surface, Lake Erie, Ohio, United States - Buoy 12 MA123 | ecosystem: Environmental > Aquatic > Freshwater > Lake > Lake biofilm | place: USA...
AGGGCGCGATGGCCCCAGCCAAGAAGTACTTGATGAACTCGGTGAGTTAATTGATGCAGCAGGCGGACGTACCTTGGCGCTCTTTAGTTCGTGGCGTGGAGTAGAGGCAGCTGATGCACATCTTCGTAAAGTTCTTGTTGACCTTCCCATCACCATCATCACCCAGAAACGTGGAGATGCAGTTGGTCCACTCGTTGAACGTTTTGCTAAAGATGAAACTTCTATTCTGCTCGGCACCATGTCTTTATGGCAGGGCGTAGATGTACCTGGTAATTCATGCATCTTGGTCGCTATCGATCGCATTCCCTTTCCACGTCCTGATGAACCCGTGATGTCAGCGCGCTCATCACTAGCGGATGCATCAGGTGGCAGCGGTTTTATGCAGGTTTCTGTTCCGCGCGCAGCTTTGCTCTTGGCGCAGGGCACCGGTCGTCTCATTAGAAATATCGATGACCGCGGCGTTGTTGCCATTTTAGATTCCCGAATCGTCACCAAAAGATACGGAAGTGTCCTACTTAACTCGATGCCACCCTTGTGGCGCACCAGCGATGGGGCAGTGGTTCGAGATTCACTGCGACGGCTAGCTAAAGAAGTGGAATAATTTTTAGGTGCCCACAACGAAGACCATTGTTTCGAAAAGCAATGAATCCCTAAGCCATCGCCAATGGCGCAGACAGCAATTGATCGACGCTGCCGCTGCCATTGCAATGGAATCTGGTGGGGCTTCAATTTCAGTTGCAGCTGTTGCAGCGCGTGCTGGTTTATCTCGCACTTCGGTCTATGAATATTTTGCATCATCTGCAGATTTAGCTGCTGATCTCGTACTTGATGAACTCAAGAACTTTGCAAAGTTACTCGATGAAGCAATTGCAGATATCGAAGATCCAGAGGCGGCAATCGAGCGTTGGATTGAGACATCTCTTCGATACATCGCAGATGGTCAGCACTTACTTGCTAAGGCTTTGAACGCAATGGATCTTCCTCGCGAACGTGCTGCAGATCTAGGTGCAGCTCACCGACAACTACTTGCACCACTTTCTCGAAATTTACAGAGCATTGGTGTGACAGATATTCAGAAGGCGTTATCCCTCTTGCAGGCAATTACCGATAGCGCAGCAAAGCGCATTGAAGCCGGAAACGATGCAGAGACTGAGATCAGATTGACCACAGCCTTCTGCATCGCCGGTATGAAAGCTCTTGCTTAGCCTTACTTTCTTACAGTTAGTACAAGTACCTGCTTGAGTTCGTTCCAGGTATCGGGCTTTCCAGCGGCACTCGCCGTAACTCTGCAGATGCCCGCCTTCTTACCCACTACGACATTGCCCTGAACTGAACAACTCTTTGAAGAACTTTGGTAGGTAATTGGAGATCCAAAGTTTGTTTCACGTGGAAGAGATTTCTTGGCAGAGACCTTTACGCTCTTTGCAGCGCCTGCAATCTGCTGCGTTCCTGGCACCAAGATAAATGGATAGTTGGCAACTGATGCTGCGAAGCTTTCATTTCCCTTCGTTGCATGACCAAGTGCACATTGGCCTGCACCCTTGAGCGCCGTTAAAACACCATTAGCCACTGTGCAATCTGCAGTCAGTGATGAAAGAGTGACAGGTAGACCTGACTTAGATGTTGCTGTCACCTTTGCTTCTGCTCGGTAGGCCAAATTACTTGGCACATTACGTGTTAAGACCTTGCCATCAAGTGTGACGGTAATTTCATCTGCAGGCAGAATCGGTGCAGCTGCCCCTGCGCGGAATGAGATTGGAATGAACTTATCCTCTGAAGTATCAGTGCCGGCGGTGCGGTCTAATCTAAAGAAGAGGCCACATTCGTTCTTTGTGCAATCAACGACTGTGCCGCGACCAGAAATTGAACCTGTCACTGGCATAACGATTTGTCCTGTTGCAATCGAAGAACCTGGCTCTCCTGTGACTGTTACCCACAATTGATTGGCATCACTGCATACTGCAGGACGTGCAGTTCCAACTGGTGCGATGCACTGTTGAATATACATTCCCGCCTTAGTTGGAAACTTTGTAAATCCACCATTGATCTTGGCACCAGCTGGGTCGAGATTTGTCAGCGGACCGCTCTGAAACGAGAAGGTCTCAGCAGATGCGATTGGGGCTGTAACAGGAAGGAGGAGGGCTCCCAGTACTACGGCAATTACTGTTCCTCTATTGCTTCTCACTTAATCATGCTCCTTTATTTCTTGAAATTGATGGGGATGTATAAATCATGAGTTCGATCTCCTTCTCGAAGGTGATCTGCTCTTACTGTGATTGCGCATTTAACTTTGGTGCAATCAAATGCACCGATTTTCTTACTGACTAGAACTTGCTTAGTAAACCTTCCGCCTGGCAAGAACGGTTCAGCCAAGCCTTCTGCATAGGGCGGTGCATTTGATGAGATCCACAGCGATGAGGTACCGATTCCTTCTTTATTGATTCCTCCACCACAAGGAGTAGGTGGATTACCCGCTTTCGGAACGACGCAGTACGCGAGATAAATTCCAACTGTCTCATCGAAGTTCTTGCCAGTGACCGTAACGTTAGATTTCTTCGTGATAGTTGAACTCTTTATTGAGATTGTTTGCCCTGAACTTCCTTCTTCGGTAACTCTTGCATGTGTGGCAGGTATCGAAGCAAAAGTGATTGCCAGGCAAAGTGCTGCAATCGCTCTCTTCATATGGCGAGAATAATTGAGTCCAGAAGCGTTGATAGCCGACAACTTGGCGCTACATGTCGGCAAATGATTTGAGAGGATGCTCCTATGAAGAGAGTAATCCGGAGCACTGTTGCGTGTGCCACTCTTCTCCTGATTCTCACAGGATGTGGCGATGCACCTGCCACGGTAGAGAGCATTTCACAAGCTAAAGCGCTATCTGTCACTGCGCAGCAAGAGAGCTCGATGACGAAAGTTGTAGCTCTTGCAAATGGTTCGGCGGAGATAGTGAGCGCACTGGGTTATCGCAAAATTCTTGTCGGCCGCGATATCGCGAGTACAGATTCTGATTTGAAGGATGTACCGATAGTCACTTCTGGCCATCAAGTCGTTGCAGAGAAGATCATTGGGCTAAATCCGGATGTCGTCATTATTGATGATACGACGGGACCCGCGCAGGCCATTAGCGCCATCAAGCGAGCAGGAATTCGAGTAGAGCTAATCAATGAGGCGTGGAAGTTAAGTGAGATAAGTACGAAGGTGCAAGCTATTGCTCAAATAATTGGTGCACCAAATTCTGGTCTCGTATTTGAAAAGGTGATGGATTCAGCGGTCAGTGAGGTTTCTCAAGTAAAGACTGGAACGCGAGTTGCTTTCTTATACCTTCGTGGTGGCAGTGCAATTTATCTTTTAGGTGGCCAAGGCTCAGGTGCTGATTCTCTGATCGGTGCTGTTGGGGCAGTAGATGTGGGTGCACAGAAGTATCCAAAGGCTTACACACCGATTTCGGCAGAGGCGCTGATTGAAACTAATCCTCAAGTGATTCTGGTGATGGAGAAAGGTTTGCTCTCAGTTGGCGGCATCGATGGTTTGCTTAAGCTTCCTGGAGTTGCACAAACAGATGCAGGAAAGAATAGAGCGGTCATTGCAGTTGATGACTCGCTCCTGCTCTCCTTTGGTCCACGAACCCCAGATTTAATCGCGCAACTTTCCCTTGCTATTTCTAGGGCGATGGAGGCGGCATGACACGGAAAATTCTCCCTTCAGTTTTCGCAATAATTCTTCTCTCGATCTTTGCACTCTCTTTAGGTTCCAGTGAGATTTCCGGTATCTGGCGCTATATCTTCAATCCGCAATTTGATCCAACATCAATAACCCATCAGATTATTTGGGATATCCGAGCTCCTCGTATCGCAGCAGCTCTCTTAGTCGGCGCATCACTCGGAGTCGCCGGAGCAATTGCGCAGGCTGCAACAAATAACCCTCTGGCAGAACCTGCCATCTTGGGAACTTCTGCAGGAGCTGCGCTCGGAGTATTGATTGGAGTTCTCTCCAATCTCGTTGAGGTTGGCTCACTTGGCGCAATCCTCTTTGCAACTCTCGGAGCACTTGCAATCACAACCTTGGTCTTCTCCCTTGCGAAATCAGCGCTGACTCTTGTCACCATCGGTATTGGTGTCTCTGCCATTACATCTGCACTTGTGGGCTTGGCACTTACTGCAGTGGGTCGACCAGATGCACGTTCAATTTCGTTCTGGTCATTTGGTTCCTTTGCTCTCGTTACTCCCGAGAATCTCCTGATGCTTGCGCCAATCTTGATTGCCGGAACATTTCTTGCGTGGAAGATTGCACCGTCTTTAGACTTGCTATCACTAGGGGATTCCGGAGTTCGCCATATTGGAAAGAGCCCGCAGCGCATTCGATTCCGCGCATTTCTTCTACTTTCAATTCTTGTGGCAGTAACAGTGAGCACCGTGGGTGCTATCTCCTTCTTGGCTCTCGCTGCTCCGCATATTGCACGCTACTTATTTGGTCCTAGCAATCGCTCACTAGTGATTCACTCGATGCTCATTGGTGCAATTATTTTGCTCAGCGCCGACACCTTTGCCAGAAGCGCCTTTTCTCCATTGGAACTTCCCATTGGATTAGTCACTTCACTTATTGGTGCACCTATTTTGATTCTGACTATCAAGCGCGGGGGAGATGTGTGGCGATGATTGAAATTTCGCATCTCTCAGTCTTTCGTGGCAAACGCGAAATCATTAAAGATTTCTCTGCCTCAATTCCTGGAGCATCAATTACTGCAATTACGGGGGCAAATGGTTCAGGAAAGAGCACGCTCTTGGCAGCCCTTGCAGGAGATTTGGATTATCAGAGTGGCGAGATTAAGTACTCATCACGCGAGCTGCGAGAAATCACCTTGCAGGAGCAATCCACCATTCGAAGCGTTGTTCTGCAGAATCAGAGTTACTGGCTCTCCTTCACTGCGCGAGAAGTGATCTCTATGGGCCAAGATCAGGATTCACTTGCCCGAATAGATTCGGTTCTTGATGTGTTGGATATGAAGAGCTTTGCAGACCAGGCTGTGACAACGCTATCGGGCGGTCAATCGCAACGCGTTGAAATTGCACGAGCTCTTATCCGTGACACATCTGTTTATCTCCTTGATGAGCCACTATCTGCACAAGATTCGGAGAGTAAGAAGAGAATTATTTCTTATCTAGAAACTTTGCGAGATCAAGGCAAGACGATCTTGGTCATCGCACATATCGATCGCGACTCTCTACGCTGGTGCGATCAAGTTATTGATCTGCTCTAGAAGCAGAGGCCAGCTCTTAGCAAAACTTGGATGCAGAGGCAGTCGCGTTACATCATCGAGCTTTACCCAACGAACTTCATGCGATTCATCATTGAGTTCATGGCCTTCTAAATCCTTATTCGCTCGAGCAATGACGGTGGAGTAACTCCAGCCATCGTGGTCATCGGTAAAGGTATGTAAGGGCTCTAGATCATCTGGGTTGATACCAGTCTCTTCAACTGCTTCACGGATTGCACCTTCAATCACGCTCTCGTGCGAATCGCGTGCGCCGCCGGGAATTCCCCATGTGTCACCGTTATGAACCCACGGTGCACGGTGCTGCAAGAAAATTGCGCCATCGCGAATGATGAGCAGACCTGCTGCGCCATGTTTACCCCAATGTTTTGAGCCGCATCTGCACTCAATCCATCCATCACCATCGCGGGAAGCCATGTTCCTAGAGTATCCACAGAAGAGAAAATTGTTTCGGTGAAGTTTCTCTGACCCATCTACTGTCCCGCGCATGATCAAATCCCTTGTTGTTGCCTTGATTGCGCTTTCATTACCTTCACCCGCCTATGCGCAGGAGTGCATAGAAAAGGCGTGCATCGAGGTCTATACCCAAGATGGAAAAATCGTCATTGAAGGGCGCAAGGGCGCAGGGCCGGTTCAGAAGAAGTCAGTGACGCCGGCACCTGCCAAGAGTAAGAAAGCAGTTGTTCCTAAGAACGTTGCACCAATTCCGAAGGTCACAGCATCTGCGAAACCCAAAGCTCCGACCACAACACAGAAGCCAACTGTAAAGAAACCTGTAGAAAGAAAATCAGCGACAGCTGCAACATCCTTAAGCGATAAGTTAGTTGAAATTCTGCCGACAGCTGGCATTGCATATTCACCATCCTTTCAACCGCTCATTAAGGTGCCGGTCTTCTTCTGGTGCGATGTGCCGGCCATTGTTACCAAGAAAATCAAGATTGTTGGCGAAGTTGTCGAGGTATCGCTGAAGCCAACATTCCTTTGGCATTACGGCGATGGCGTTATCTACCTAACGCGTAAAGCTGGTGGGCCATACCCCGATGGCGAGATTCAACATACATATTCCAAGCCAGGTCATTACTTGGTGCAACTCATTACCAAATGGGATGGCGAATTCACCGTGCAAGGTGTGACGCAGAAGATTCCAGGAAAGATCGAATCTGTAGCAATCGTTCCGATCACCGTCGTTGCTGCACCCACCCGTTTCTCAGAGCCCGTTCGTTTACCCCGCTAACTCAAAAATCTAGAGAGGTTTCCCATGTCCACACTCACATCCCCACACGATCTACTCGCCGCTGTCCCATTTCTCATTGGCTACCACCCCAGCAATTCATTGGTGCTCGTGGCGCTCAAAGATGATTCTGTTGGAATGGCGATGCGCGTTGATTTACCCAGTGATGCAACCAGTGCCAGCTATGACTTACTTGCAACACATTTCACTCGCGAAGAAGCCGACGGTGCATTTCTAGTTGCATATACTCCAGGTGATTGTCAGACAGGAGAGAGCGTATTAATCAACGCTAGCGCTGCCTTGATGCGGGCAGGTGTTGAAATCAAAGAGTCACTTTTGGTGCAAGACAATCGCTTTAGATCTCTGCTCTGTATCGATAATGATTGTTGTCCGCCCAAAGGTAGCCCTGTGCCTGAGATTGATTCATCTCGGATCGCCGCAGAACATGTGATTGCAGGACATCCGATGCCGTATCAGAGCGTCGATCAACTGATTGATTCAATTGCCGCTCTGCCATCTTCTCTAGATCCTGATTGGCTTGCCGAAGTAAATTCCTATTGGGTAGAAAGCGATGCAGAAGAGCTCAATGATTTACAACGAGATGGCGCAACAGCTGTCATCGATTTAGCGGGTGAGTTCGAAGCAGGACGAGCTACCGAAGATCGTGAACTTGTTGCCCGAGTCATTGGTCGCATGAGCGATATTCAGGTCCGCGATTTCGCACTAGGAAGTCATAGCCCCGAGACCACAGATTTCTATTGGCAGATGTGGCGCGAACTGCTCTTGATTGCACCTCGCGGATTTGTTGCACCCATTGCATCGGTCTATGCAGCCCTTGCCTACGAACGTGGCGAAGGGGCTCTGGCTCAGAGGGCCCTCGACCGCGCCTTTGCAGATGATGAGAAATACTCGTTAGCCCTGCTACTGCGCCGGGTTTTTACCGCAGGCTGGCCCGCACAATCCTTTACTGCGATGCGTAAGGAGCTCCATCCAAAAGTAGTAGCCGGAATCTTCGGGTAATATTTGCACCGGTCACGAGTTCTAGTTGAAAGCCCCGGCTGACTAGACGGCAACCCTCCACCGCGGTGGGGTGCTCCGGGTGACGACCAGGTAGTTCGCTCTCTGATTCAAACCAGGAGCAGCTGCAAGTGCGTGAAGGATTTATATATGAGCAAGCGACCTACAACCGAAGTCACTGGTGCGTGGCTTGAGGGCGACGACCCTGGTGATCGCACATTTATCAAGATTGGTTCACTGACTCTTGAAAGTGGCGAAGAGCTTCCCGATATCACCATCGCATATCAAACGTGGGGCACACTCAATAAAGATAAATCCAATGCAATTCTGATTAACCATGCGATGACTGGTTGGTCTGATGTCACCGGTTGGTGGCCACAGATGGTCGGCCCAGGACTTCCCTTTGATACAGATAAATACTTCATCATCTGTCCCAATGTCATCGGCGGATGTCAAGGATCTACTGGCCCATCAAGTATCGCCCCTGATGGAAAACGTTACGGGTCGCGCTTTCCTATCGTCACGATTCGCGACATGGTCAATGCAGAAGTTGCATTTAGCGATGCACTTGGAATCGAAAAGTACCTACTTGCTGTGGGCCCATCGCTAGGTGGAATGCGATCGCTGGAATGGGCGATTCAATTACCTGATCGTGTCGGTGCAATCTGCACCATCGGCTCATCTGCCGTTGCAACGGGCGATCAAATCGGTACCGCAGCGATTCAAATTCGCGCCATTAAATCTGACCCACATTTCAACGGCGGGGATTACTACGAGCAGAACCGCGGCCCAATCGATGGAATGGGAATCGCACGCAGAATTGCACACCTGACCTATCGCACTGAATCTGAGATGGATGTCCGCTTCGGCCGCCAGCTGCAGGGAGATGAGACCGGCCGCTACGCCGTTGAGTCATATCTCGACCACCAGGCAGATAAGTTGGCGAAGAGATTTGATGCCAATACCTATATCGCCCTCACCGACGCTATGAACTCACACGATGTAGGACGCGACCGTGGAGGAGTGGCAAAGGCGCTCGCAGCCATCACAGTGCCCGTTGTAGTGGTCTCTATCGATACCGATCGCCTCTTTGTCCCTCGACTTCAGGTTGAGATATCGGAGCTGACTCCAACGGCAGAGGCGCCAATTGTCATTAGTTCAGACTTTGGCCACGATGGATTCTTAGTTGAGGCAGAAGCGATGGGCGATGCGATTCGGCACGCCTTGCAGGTTGCGGGTACAATATAGGTATTACCTCGAGCAGTTCGAGGAAAAACCAAAAAGGACAATTGTGGCTGGATTTAGTGCGCTCAAAAATAAGGCCCAGAAGAAGTCAGTGAGCAAGAAAGCCGCTCCTGCGAAGAAGACTGTTACAAAGAAAGCCGCTGCAAAGAAAGCAGCCCCTGCGAAGAAGTCTGTTGCTAAGAAAGCTGTCGCAAAGAAAGCTGCGCCAGTTAAGAAAGTTGCAGTAAAGCCGGTCAAACCCGCAAAGCCAATAAAGGTTGAGGTTAAAAAGGATTTAACTGCGAAAGAAATTCAGCAACTTGTAGATCTTAAGAGCGCAATTGCACGCAAGAATGAGATTGTTGAAACACTTGCTGCAAGCGGTATCGATAATTATCGCAAAGCTGTTAAGAAGGAATTTATGGCGCTCGCACTCGAGGCTCGCCAATTAGATATTGAGATTCCAGAAAGCACAGAGAAGGCTCGTAAGGCAGGCCTTGGTGCACCAACTCGAAATCTAACGAAAGCGCAGCTCGCACTCGTTGCACCAAAGGCAGAGTCTAAGACTGAGGCACCTGCAAAGGCAGCCATCGTTCTCGATGAAGATGGCAATGAGATTGTTGTTGAAGAGATTGAACTCGAAGATGTTGAGACTCTCATCGCAGAGGCGACAGATATCATCGATGCAGAAGCAGATGGAAAAGATCAGCCTCGCGTAGTAACTCTCTCTGATGAGACAAAGAATGAAGAAGGCTCGTTTACCCTTCTCGATACAGATGCTGATGATGAAGAAGAAGATAAGAACGAGCGCGAGAAGCATAAGAAAGACCTCAAGAATGTAAACCTCGTTCTCGAAGCGATCAACGGCAAGATTCAAGGCGTTGAAGTTCCGCCTAAGCACAATATTGATCAGGCCGATGCAAAGGCGCTGACTTACAAGCAGATCCAGCAGCAATTTGCGATGAGCACCTTCAATGAGAAGTCAGCAAAGCTCATTGCAGAATCCATCAACCAGGGATACCTCAAGAATCTTGAAGAGCTTCAATACTTCTTCAACGAGCAAGCTCGATTTATTCAGATTGAAATTAAGCGCCTCCCCCCAGAACAGACTGTTCTTACAGCAGGTGCTACAGCAGACCCTGTTAAGGATTACCTCAAGCAGATCGGTCGCGTTGCACTACTTAATGCAGAGCTAGAAGTAGAACTTGCTACTCGCGTTGAAGCAGGACTCTTTGCAGAAGAAGCGCTGAAGAACACAAAGAAGATTGAGAAGAAACTTAAGCGCGAGCTCGAGTGGATTGTTGAAGATGGAAAGCGCGCAAAGAATCACTTGCTCGAGGCAAACCTTCGTCTCGTAGTATCTCTTGCAAAGCGTTACACCGGTCGCGGAATGCTCTTCCTTGACTTGATTCAAGAAGGAAACTTGGGTCTTATCCGTGCCGTCGAGAAGTTCGACTACACAAAGGGTTACAAGTTCTCTACCTACGCAACTTGGTGGATTCGTCAGGCAATCACACGTGCGATGGCTGACCAGGCTCGCACAATCCGTATTCCAGTTCACATGGTTGAAGTCATCAATAAGTTGGCACGTGTTCAGCGCCAGATGCTTCAAGATCTTGGTCGCGAACCGACACCAGAAGAGCTCGCAAAAGAACTTGATATGACGCCTGAAAAGGTTGTCGAAGTTCAGAAGTACGGCCGCGAGCCAATCTCACTTCACACGCCACTTGGTGAAGAAGGAGACTCTGAGTTTGGTGATCTCATTGAAGATTCTGAAGCTGTAAAGCCAGAAGAGTCAGTGACATTCACAATCTTGCAGGAGCAGTTGATGCAGGTTCTTGGCGGTCTTACCAACCGCGAAGCAGATGTCATCAAGGCTCGCTACGGACTTACAGATGGACAGCCAAAGACTCTCGATGAGATTGGCAAGGTTCACGGTGTAACTCGTGAACGTATTCGCCAGATTGAGTCGAAGACAATGTCGAAGCTTCGTCACCCATCACGTTCGCAATCACTGCGCGATTACCTCGATTAAAGCCGGATTACCTCGCATGGAAAATCCGAAAGTCTTCATCAATCCAAAGAGCGGATCTATTCGAATAACCGGAACCGTGGACATGGTCGACGCCGAGGGAAATCTGATTGAGACGCGAGAGAATCCAAAGTTCTGCGGATGTGGTCAATCAAAAGAAAAACCCTTATGCGATGGTTCGCATAAGGGCCTTCTGGAAAATAAGTAAGTTACTTAACTTCAACCAGCTTCTCTGACTCGTCCTGAATCTTGACGGC
>Ga0315907_10007877_pt1 | contig 11031 bp, 9 predicted proteins | sample LakEriMetagenome_3_FD_203525 | JGI IMG/M metagenome (GOLD analysis project Ga0315907, IMG submission 203525) | Freshwater fungal communities from buoy surface, Lake Erie, Ohio, United States - Buoy 12 MA123 | ecosystem: Environmental > Aquatic > Freshwater > Lake > Lake biofilm | place: USA...
GTCACTAGTCGTTGGTCACCAGTCGTTGGTCACCGGTCGTTCGTCACTATCTTCGCTTTGTGAATTTACATCAACTTGAATATATCGTGGCAGTCGATAATTTTCGACACTTTGCAACAGCGGCAGAGAAGTGCTTTGTCACACAACCGACCTTGAGTTTGATGATTCGTAAACTTGAAGAGGAACTGGATGTTCAAATTTTTGATAGAAGTCGACAACCAGTCGTTCCGACGGAAGCAGGAGAATTGATCGTTGCACAAGCGCGTGCAATTCTCAGTGAAGCCGGGCGAATGAAGGAGATTGTTTCTGAACTCCGAGGTGAAATTAAGGGTGAAATTAAGTTGGGTATTATTCCAACACTTGCTCCCTATTTATTGCCTCTTTTCTTACCGAAATTCTTGAAAGAGTATCCTGGTGTTCGTGTCAAAATTTACGAGAATACTACAGAGGAAATAATTGAAAAGCTCAAGCATAACATACTAGATGCGGGACTACTGGCCACACCTTTAAGCGATCCAGCTATCATGGAAAATCCCCTTTTCTATGAGCAGTTCGTTGTGTATGGAAGTGATAAGGAATCGATTCTAAAAAAGAGTTTTGTTCTTCAAGAAGATATTGACGTGAATAAACTTTGGCTCCTAGAAGAAGGACATTGTTTGCGTGCGCAGGTTCTTAATCTCTGCTCATTACGCCCTACTGAAGAAGAAGGTAGGCAATTGGATTATGAAGCTGGAAGTATCGAAACTCTTATGAAAATGGTAAATGCTAATTCGGGTATTACGATTATTCCTGAACTAGCTTTGCGTGATATGGAGAAGAAAGAAATGGATAAAGTTCGCTTCTTTCAACAACCAGCTCCAGTGCGAGAAATTAGTTTGGTAACGTATAGACTTTTCTCCAAGCGACGATTCATAGATGCGTTGTGCGAACATATTTTGGCAGCAGTGCCCGAAGAAATGAAAGATTACGAACGTGGAGAAATAACACGTTTAACTGGAGACGAATAATTTTTTTTCACTCAAGAAATTTTAACCTAAAAAAGAAAGCGGATTCCACGTTAGGAACCCGCTTTCCACTACATCATAAAGTCAGGAGACCCGTGAGCACTAGACCACTCACATTTTCAACCGTTGGGTCAAAGATTGCGGTGGTTTTGGGTCAATGTTTATTCGGATATCGAATTGTTTATGCTTCGTATAAACAAGGCGATTACCATTCTTTAATTCCAAAATGTTTTTCGGCCATTTCTGCCACTTGTCCGCCAATAGCAAGGCTTGCCGTTGCTGCCGGTGATGGTGCATTTAACACGTGAATGCTGTGGTCTGTATATTCTATTCTAAAATCATCACGCGTATCACCATCTTCTCGAAGAAGAAGTGCTCTTACTCCGGCTCTGCCTGGATGAATATCATCCATTGTGAGTGAAGGAACTAAACGCTGAAGTGTTTTTAGGAAAAGTTTTTTAGAAAAAGCTCTTCGGTATTCATCGATACCAAACTTCATATTGCTGAAGAATAGTTTCCATGTTCCTTTGTAAGTAAGTGCATCAAACGTATCAACAAAACTGAAATCTGTTTTGCCATATCCTTCTCGTTTGAATGTGAAGACAGCATTTGGACCGCACTCAATTGAACCATCTACCATTCGTGTGAAGTGCACCCCTAGGAATGGGAAGTCTGGATTCGGAACGGGGTAGATGAGATGCTTTATTTTATGTTTTGCTTGATCTGTCAATTCATAATAATCTCCGCGGAAACCGACAACTTTTTCTTTCAGTTTTACACCATCTTTTTTTGCAAGTCGGTCGGCCTGAAGTCCACCACAGAAAATTAATTTTTTCGCGCGATAAATTGCTTTATTCGTAATTACTCTTTGAAAATCTCCATCTTTTTCAAATCCGATGGCTTCCTCGGAAGTATGAACTCTACTAGCTGGATTTTTTTTCACAGCTAATTCCGCCATTTTTTCAGTAGCACCGCGAAAATCAATAATCCCTGTGCAGCCAACATGCAAACCAGCTATACCTGTGCAAAAAGGCTCAATTTCTTTTATCTCTTCGGCATTTACTCTGCGCATGCCTTCAATACCATTTTGAAGACCGGTTTGATAGATTTTTTCCAATTGTGGAAGCTCACTCTCTTCCATAGCCACTATCAATTTTCCACAAATATCATATTTGATATCGTGGTTTTTAGCGAACTCAACGAGTTCTCTACGTCCATTTACACAGTTGATGGCTTTGAGTGAACCAGGCTTGTAATAAATACCGCTGTGAATTACTCCGCTATTATTGCCAGTTTGGTGATCCGCCAATCCTTTTTCTTTTTCAAGAAGCAGAATAGAAAGCTTTGGATTGCTTTCTTGCAGTTTATACATAGTCGCTGCACCTACGATGCCGCCACCTATAATGATGATGTCGTAATTTGTTTCCACTATGCAAATATAGGATGTGCGCGGTAGAAAAGTTAATTTGCAGTTTGTGTTGTTTTTAGTATGTTCGTGGCATGAGTAAAGAAATTTTGGAGCAACCTACATCAGAACACGTTTCGATGAAAGGGAATAAGAAAATGCAGCGTGCATGGACAATGTATGATTGGGCAAACTCCACTTATAACTTGGTAATTGGCACCGCAATTTTTCCGATATTTTATACTGCAGTTACCACCAAGCATCAGTTTGAAGGAAAGGTGGCAGAAGATGATGTATTGTTTTTTGGTCATGTTTTCAAAAATACCGAAGTGCTTTCTTATGCTTTAGCTCTTGGCATGGCGATCGTATGTATTCTCGCACCGATGCTTTCGGGTTTGGCAGATTACATGGGAAGAAAGAAGTTCTTCATGAAGATTTTTTGTTACCTCGGTTCATTGTCATGCATGTCCTTGTTCTTCTTTGATATGAATAACTTCGAAGCGAGTATGTTGAGTGTTGTCTTGGCATGTATTGGTTTTTGGGTGAGTTATGCATTCTCCAACTCGTTTCTTCCAGAATTGGCTGAACCGGCTGATCAAGACAAGCTTTCAGCGAGAGGATATAGTATGGGATATATAGGAAGTGTGATTTTATTAATCATAAACCTAGTTATGATTCAAGTGCTCGAAGTACCTGCCAAATGGGCATTTATTACAGTTGGTGTATGGTGGGCTGGATTTGCTCAGATTACGTTCAACACATTAAACGAGAAGCATACGGGAAATGGTTTTTCCAAAGGAGTTTTATCTAATGGATTTAAAGAGTTGCGTCATGTTTGGCAGGATATGAATCAAACTCGTCGTTTGCGTCGTTACCTCATCGCATTCTTTATCTTCAGTATGGGGGTTCAAACCATTATGCAAATGGCGTCTTTGTTTGGTACAAAAGAAGTTTGGCAAATTGATTCTGAAACAGGGCAAATGATTCGCGGATTGAAAACAGGTCAGCTTATTATGGCTGTTCTAATGGTGCAAGTAATTGCAATTCCGGGAGCTTTTTTCTTTTCTTTTTTATCAAAAAAATTAGGAAATCTCTTAACGCTAAAACTGGCACTTGTTGTTTGGGCAGGCATTTGCATCTTTGCTTATGCTGTAGTCAATACTCCGATTACATTTTATTTCGCAGCAGCTAGTATAGGTTTTGTAATGGGAGGTACGCAGTCCTTGGCACGAAGCACGTATTCTAAATTTTTACCAGAGACAAACGACCATGCTTCTTATTTTAGTTTCTATGATGTGACTGAAAAAGTGGGTTTGATTATCGGTCTTTTGTCTTTCGGATTCTTAGAAGGATTTGGAGGTAGCATGCGTGTTTCGATTCTCGCATTAATCACATTCTTTATCTTAGGTTATTTGGCTGTTTTGATGGTGCCGAAAAAAGAAATAGAAAGCACAGGAAAGTCTTTTCCTGTTTAATTACAAATAGAAATATCCAGCTAAGGCACAAAGAAGGATTCCACCGCCCATGGTGAGTTTAGCAAACAAACTCGCTTTTGTGTAAGCAATTTTGTGTTTACTGCTCAACCCGAAAAAGATTGAAATACATCCGGGAACAATCACGAGAATAATTACTCCAGCGCTTTCGATGATATTGTCAAGAAGTCTGAATCCGAGACTGTGGTAGAAATAGCTCACTGCTACTAGACAGAATAGCATCATTGCCGAAGCGTATATTTTGGCGAAGTTTTCACCAAGAACGAGTGGAAGCGTTTTGTATTCCCCCACCTTGTCACCTTGCAAATCTTCTAGGTCTTTGAAAGCCTCGCGACTCAATGAAATGAGAAAAGCGAAGAGTGCATACATACCCAACCATTTCCACATTGATTTGATGATGGTTAGAATTTCATTGTTTTGACCATACTGGTTTGTTAATCCTATCATCTCAAATATTCCCGCCCATATTGGTATAACTGCTACGCATATAGCAACGATGATATTACCAACGAAAATCTGTTTCTTGAAAATTGGCGAATAGAACCATAATAGCGTGGCGATTGAAAGCGGAATGATAATGGACCCCCACGAATGAAATTTGTAGCTCAAATAGCCTGAAAATAGAATTGCGGTGATATTCAGTCCATGATTGAGGGCCATTGCAACCCTTCTTTTTACTGTTTTACCAACAAGTACTTTTTCTGGCTTATTGATTTTATCCACCTTAACATCGAAATAATCGTTGATGATGTTGCCGCTTGCTGTTAATAAAATAACGATTAGAGTCAGAATGAAAAAGTCCAATTCACTCATTTGGGACTCAATTCCAACATGTTGCTGTTGGATTATTGGCAAAATGATGAAATAGCGCAAAACATACATTGTCAAGGCAACAATTCCCAAGTTGATAGGGCGCGCAAGGCGAAATATGGATATCAGTGTCTGCAATATGAAATAGTTGAAATCTTTACGGGCAAAGATGGTGCAAGGTCGTGTAAATTTGTAGCCCGAAGTTGGATAATTATATGGAAGAACCGATTCAAGAAATGCCCTCTACACAAACGGAGGTTGTTACCGCTAAACATATTGTAGTTTTTGGCAAGCACGACTATATAGTCGAAAATGCACAAATCCTATTGAACAAAGGCGGATATACTACTTCTGGATTCGTTGAAGTTGCAGGTGCCATTGAGTTTCTTAAAACACAACCAGTAGACGCTGTCTTCATGGGAGGTGGCGTAGATCCTCACGATCGTATTGCTATCAAGGCTGTAATTGATGCTGATTTTCAACACGTGAAAATTATCGATCACTTTGGTGGTCCAGCAACTATTCTCACAGAAGCTGAAAACGCTTTTAAAAAGTAATCAATTTATTTTCCGATGTACGCAGAGTCGATCAATTGATTCGACTTGTTTTTGTGTAGCGCATAATTGAAGCCTGGATGTATTGCATAGGCTCCTGTTTCGCCTGCTTTGTTGATGGCAATGAATGCAACTTGATAGTCCTCTGTCATGAATGAATTAATCTTCACGACACGTCTAACAGCTTCTTCACATGCTTCTTGAGGTGAAGCACCTTGGCGCATCAATTCTACAATTAGGAAAGTAGAGCAGGAGCGTAGTACTGTTTCTCCAAGTCCAGATCCTGTTGCGGCTCCAACTTCATTATCTACATAAAGTCCAGAACCAATGATTGGGCTGTCACCCACACGGCCGCGCATTTTGAATGCTAATCCACTAGTGGTGCAAGAGCCACTTATATCGCCTTGCTTATCCATGGTGAGCATACCAATGGTATCGTGATTTTCTATATTGATAATAGGCTTGTATTCGCTGCGAATCAACCACTCTTTGTATGCTTTGATGGCTTCAGGACTTTCGTAGTCTTCCAATTTCATTCCTTGTGAAAGCGCAAATTGTTGAGCACCTTCTCCAACAAGCATTACGTGTGGTGTTTTTTCCATCACCATTCGTGCAACAGTAATTGGATGTTTTATTTTTTCAAGAAAACATACAGAACCAGCTCTGCCTTTACTGTCCATTATGCATGCATCCAAAGTGGTGTGGCCTTCTCTATCGGGAAAACCACCCAGTCCCACTGATAAATTTGAGTAGTCAGCTTCAATAACTTTAACACCATTTTCAGCCATATCTACAGAGTTGCCTCCAGCCTCAAGTGATTTCCATGCCGCTTCGTTTGCTTGAATGCCTGCATTCCATGTTGAGATGACCAAGCCATCTTTGAACACCGGTTTGCTTTTTTTATTTGACCGAATATCCATTCGGTTTTGTTCGCCACGAGCAAATAAACCAAGGCCTAATGCTGCTGCACTCAAACTTGATTTGGTAAGGAATTGTCTTCTTGAAGTCATAGATTAATTAGGGCTTTCAACCATTTCTCGTTTAAGGGTTTCAACTGTGTCTGCTGGTAGATTTTGCATGTCCAATAGCATTAAACCATCTAAGGCATTGTTGAATTTTGGATCAGCATTGAACGCGAGAATTTTGGCGTTTTGTTGAAGATATTTTTTTAATAGAACAGGCATTGTGAAACTTGTAGGCTCTATGTCTGAAATGATTTTATCCATTTTCTTCATATCGCTGCTACTTGCGTCAAGCAACACATTTGTATCTATATTTTTTACTTTCGGACGAAATGCATTTTTGGGTTCAACAAATTTGGCTAGTTCGTGATCAAAATAATTTCGCTTAATAAACTGAATAATCAATTCTTTCGAAACTTCTTGATAGCTATTCGAAATTGAAACTGGACCAATGATGTATCTGAATCGCGGATTAGCAATCAAATAAAATAGTATTCCTTTCCAAAGCAAGAAGAGAGAAAGGCGATGTCTTTGGTATTCTTGAGTAATAAATGAGCGACCTAATTCAACACTCTGGCGAAGAATCGGTTTCATTTTGGTCGACATTCTGAAAAGCGAACTGGTATAAAGACCTTTGCTTCCATAGCGCGAAACAATTTCAGGTCCATTGCCAATGCGATAAGCTCCGGCTATTTTTTCAGCCCTGCGATCCCAAAGAATTAGATGATCATAATACAAATCATATTCATCTAAATCGATGCTTTTATTGGTGCCTTCTCCAACACTTCGGAAAGTGATTTCTCTTAATCTGCCAATTTCACGAAGTATATTAGGTATAATATCACTTCCCACTACAAAGCAATCGAAGTTGTCATAGGAAAGTGTTTTGTAGGCATCGATTTGGCTGATTTCCTTCAGAATTAATTCATGAGGAACTGCATCGATGATTGCATCTTCTTTTTGCGGAAATCTAAATAGTCTGAAATAATCTCGTCGCACTTCAAAGCTGCTTCCGAGCGCATACGTTTTTGCTCTGAGATATCTGCCGAGTTGATCGGCATTGGTAAACATTTCCAAATCTTTTGGAGCTATAGGCTTACCGATTCGAAGGGCAATTGTCTTGCCTTTTTTCTTTAGCATTTCAGAAGGCAACGCGAGCGTGCGCAATCCTGGATGAATCAGTCCTAGCAAGTGGAATATGCGAGAGTTGGCACCATCAAAATACAACGGCACCACTGGCACTTTGGATTTTTTTACAATTTTGATAGCAGAGTTTTGCCACTTTCTATCTGCGATTGTTTTTAAATCACCTTGAAAAGTTGAAACTTCTCCCGCAGGAAAAATTCCTAATGGCAAACCTGCTTCTATATGCTGCAAAGCGGCTTTTAATCCGCCGATATTGTTGTAGGCTCCTTTCATTTCTTCAAAAGGATTGACAGACAAGAAATGATTTTTAATCGGCTCTACACTTTGTAAAAGGAAGTTGGCCATGACTTTGAAATCTGGCCTTATTGCCGCTATCGCTTTTATCAGTGCTAATCCATCCAATGCTCCAAAAGGATGATTTGCAACTACGATGAATGGTCCCGTTTTCGGGATATTGTCCAATTCCTTTGGATCGAATTCAAGTTCGACCTCAAGTGTTTGGAACAGGCGATCAATTGCCGCAAGCCCTTCTTCTTTGCAGATATCAGCATATAGTTCATTTACTTTATCTATGCGTGCAACGCGAGATAGCAAAGGAATTATAGGATTGTCCTTCGGAAGCTTTGTGGCGCTTGCTAGTGCTTCATTAGAGACGAGTTTTTTCAATTCTATACATTATTTAGGTTGAACTACCAGTGGATAGCTAGCGCTACCTGTGGCTGCTTTCACATGAATAAAGTAGACGCCTTCAGATAGTTGAGACGCGTCGAAGAAATATCTTTTCTCACCCATTGGCATGTTGCCTGAGTAAACATTCAATACAGTTTGTCCGAGGCTATTTACAATTGTAATTTCACCTTGAGTAGGACGAGCACATGTCAAAGGAATGCACGTGACAGCGGAAGCTGGATTTGGAAATACTTTTCCGTATTCGAATCCTAACTCAGGCGAGACAGTGAGTTCTACTTGTCCAATTTTAAATTTCCAATAAGCATCGGGTGCAGCAATAGGTCGAACTTGTACTTTTCCACTAACGGATTCGCCTTGGATGTAATAATACACCGTTGTTCCCTCAGGCTGAGCTGGAATAAATCCTTGCCAATTGTTGTCACCAACTGAGATCATTTGAACTTCATTATAAGATGCATTCAAATCTGTTTTCCAATAAAGCTGTGCATTGTCAATTCCACTGCGGTGTCTGATGTAGGCAACAACTTCATAAGGTGTAATAGTATTATCAGTGTCAGGAAGTGGTTGATGTGAGATGAGCATTGGATCTTCAACACCTACACTATGTGTGATACAATGAATAGCACCACTAGCCGAAATAATAGGTTCATCCTGATTGTCCGAATCTATTCCTACAATATTGAAACCGGGAAGCGCCTCGTGCCAAATACGCATAGCTGTTGTGTCATACTGCTCTCTGTATGTTGGAAGTATAACAGTTTTATTTACAAAAACAGCATTTGTGTATGTGCGATAGTAAGCAGCTGTAGGAGTGGAGCTTGGCCACAATCCACTCTGACTATCAGGCATAGGAATGCGAATGATTTTATAAGGAGTGCCCCATTTAGAAGTATAATTCGAAAGCACATATTCAATGTTAGCATTGATTTGTGGACCATCTGCAATTCCATCAGGATATTCTCCAACAAGGATAGTTTCCTCATCGAGAAGTTTCATGTGCATATCAATGTGGTTAATGCCATCATATGGCAACGCATCCATCTTGATATAGCGATTTATCCCTAGATAATCTTGAGCGATTTGATCTATTTCATCTTCAGTTTTTGCAGTAACGCCATATGGGTTGTTGAATTCATTTTCTTCTAAAATTAATTTAGAAGCGAATGCAGTTCCGAAACCATCCGACATCCAGTTTCCCCCTGTGTTAACTAAATCATTTGGAGCTTGTGTAATTGTGTGTACGTCAAGTCCCAATTCTGCTCCGATTAGTTCTGGCGATGCATCATCATTTGGACGTGTTGGACGATTATAAATCCAATCGACTAAAACTAGATCATCCACTTCATTTCCATAAACCGGATTAGCAGCATAATCACGCATCCAGATACTGTCGAAATTTCCATCTAGCAAGGTGACATTATTCATGTCAGTAAAAGCAGCACCGCCAATGTTGCTGCTCATTAGATAATCTTCTGTTTCTCCAGCGTCTTCTGTTAATATGATTACGCGGGTTTCAAGTCTAGCCGCAGCTACAATTTGTTTCAAAATTCCGGGGTAGCTAGTCCAAGCAATTGTCAATGCTTGAATTTCTTCCCATTCGGCAGCGGCTCTTATATAATCTCCGGGTGGTGGTGATTCTATTCCACGAGATGTTTGAATTGTAACGTTGCCATGAAGAACGGCTTCCCATTCTTGTTCTGTGAATCCCACTGGAAGGTCGGCCTGTTGGCCATATGAAATGATTTGAAATAGCGCAAATGCAGCTAAGAGTAGCTTTTTTCTCATGCAGAGTTTCATTTATAGGGCTAAGTTAACGAAAAAATAGAGCTTTAAGTTAACAGAATATTACCAGTCGATTTGTATGCTTGATGTCTGAAATCTTGGACAAAAAATACTATCAGTAATGATTGTATCAATTTCAGAGGTCAGTATTTGTTTCTTGAATTTTAACCACGTATCGCCATAAAGACGACATGAAAAAGTGGTGTCAGCATTTGCACCAGCAATTGATTTCCAATTGTTGTTGCAACAAACACAATCGAAATTGGCATTATCGAATCTAAAATCGAATTGATCTGAATTGGCTCCGGGAGCGCTTCGAGCAATGTCTACCTGCACATAAGCCTCCGGAAACAGTTCAACATTTTGGGTTACTGGTTCATCAGGATTAAAATCATTTGGATTGAGGTTTATAGTTCTTTCGATGTAATCGTCGCGTTCGACTACTAGACGTACCTCTACCATATTCTCTCGTTTCCATTCCATGGAATAACTTCCTGATGCATTTGTAGAACTAGTGGCAGCGCTATTGAAAACACCTCCAAAGGTGCCATCTGAAAGCACCTGCTGCTCGGCTTCAACAAAACAACCACTCAGCCCACTCCCTGTTCTTCCATCTGTCACCGTTCCCTGAAGAATGTGGACATTTCGCTTGTCTTTTTTGCATGAAGCGATAGCGAGCAGAACGAATGCGAGTAAAATGAATGTGTGTTTTATTTTCATCTATTTTTTTGTTTTTGATTGATAATGCTGATGCACAGCGAGAATTTTTCCTACAAAATGGTATGGCTCTTGGGCTCGACAGTAACCATGTTTTACTACATCCATTGTGTAGTATTTTTCTTGTGTTTTTAATAGTAAACACTCCGCCACATTTCCATCCCAGATAGAGTCCGCTCTGCCTAGTACTTTGGCTAAATTTTGTGCATCTAGAATATGGCCAGGACCAATATTATAACTAGCGAGTATGAATTTCCTTCGTTCGTCAGGGTTGTTTATTTTGTCCCTCCAGAAACGCTCAAGATGCTTGATGTACTTAACACCAGCCTTGATGTTTGGTTCTTCTGTTTGGCTTGAATCACAGCCAAATTTTGCTGCTGTCTCGGGCATTAGCTGCATAAGTCCAAATGCACCACTCCAAGATTCAGCGTTAGGATTGAAACGCGATTCTTGGTAACTTAATGCAGC
>Ga0315907_10007878_pt1 | contig 11031 bp, 16 predicted proteins | sample LakEriMetagenome_3_FD_203525 | JGI IMG/M metagenome (GOLD analysis project Ga0315907, IMG submission 203525) | Freshwater fungal communities from buoy surface, Lake Erie, Ohio, United States - Buoy 12 MA123 | ecosystem: Environmental > Aquatic > Freshwater > Lake > Lake biofilm | place: USA...
GAAATGCAGAAAACAAAGGTTGTCCAGAAATAACCAAACAAGATGTAGTTAGAATTACTTATATCGGAAGTAAAATTTTCTTCGAAAACAATAGTGATAAACTAAAAGTAGCTTCCTTAGTATTGCTTGATGAATTAGTAAAAATACTTAATAAATATGAAGCTGCTAATCTAGCTATCGATGGTCACACTGATAGTAATGGTTCGGATGCATTCAATCAAGTGCTATCCCAAAAACGAACAAACTCAGTGCGGACTTATTTGATAAGCAAAGGCATTTCAGATACACATTTAACCGCTACAGGTTTTGGAGAAAGCAAACCAATTGCTGATAATAAAACGGCTTTAGGTCGAGCCAAAAACAGACGAGTAGAACTGAGAATTGCATACTAGTACACGCAACTATTTTTATATATTTTTTAAAAAAAGGTTGTCTCATTTGAGACAACCTTTTTTAATATAAAACACTGAATAACAATTTACTAAAAGTGTGAATAATATAACTTATTGAAAGATTTGTATAACGGAATTTTATCAAAATAAAACGAAATTTATAACTATAAACAAGTCCTTTTTACTAACCAAAAAAGCAAAAAGGAAAATAATTAATCCTTAAAAAATTTAAACGATGAAAACAATTTCAAAACTTAGACTGGTAATGATAATGCTAATAATGGCAACAACATTCCCAACAATTGCTAATACAATAGTAAAAACAGCTGAACCAATTTCTAATACAACAGCAAATGATGCAAAAACAGAAGTATTATTAAGCAGATTAAAAGAAATCAAAGACATGGACAAATCTAATTTATCCAGAGCCGAGAAAAGATCACTTCGAAAAGAAGTTAAAGAAATTAAAACTACTATGAGAACTACTAGTAATGGTGTTTATCTTTCTATAGGAGCAATTATCATTATCATTTTATTATTGATTTTAATCTTATAATATTATACCAAATCTGCCATGATAAACGTAATTAAAGAAGGAATCCTACTTCAAAAAACAGCAATTAACTTTGAAAATGAAGGTGTGTTAAATCCAGCAGCTATTAGAGATGGTGAATTTGTTCATCTACTTTATAGAGCTGTGAGTACAGGCAATCATTCAAGCATAGGCTATTGCAAACTAAAAGGGCCATTATTCATTGAAGAACGAAATAAAACAGCTTTACTTTCACCCAAATTTGATTATGAATCTCATGGCATAGAAGATCCGAGAATTGTAAAAATTGAAGATACTTATTATTTGACTTATACAGCTTATGATGGTGTAAATGCTTTAGGTTGCTTAACTACATCAAAAGACTTAGTGCATTTTGATAGAAAAGGAATCATCGTTCCTCAAGTAAACTATGAGGAATTCAATAAATTAATTGGTGCCGAAGGTATAAGTAATGAAAAATATTATCGCTACAATCAGCACGAACACATATTAGAAAAAGAGGGCAAAGAAATGCTTATTTGGGATAAGAACGTAATATTCTTTCCCAGAAAAATTGCCGGAAAACTATGCTTTCTACATCGTATAAGACCCGAAATTCAAATTGTCACCGCTTTCGATTCATTTGAAGAACTAACCACAGCGTTCTGGCAAGAGTACTTTCAGCATTTTAATGACTATGTAGTTTTGAAACCTAGATATGCTCACGAAGTCAGTTATATAGGTGGTGGCTGTCCTCCTATTGAAACCGAATATGGTTGGCTATTGATTTATCATGGTGTACATGACTCTATAAAAGGCTATGTTTATTCCGCTTGTGCAGCTTTATTGAATTTAGAAAATCCACAAAAAGAAATTGCAAGATTGCCCTATCCATTGTTCGTACCCGAATTTCATTGGGAGCTAAAAGGAGAAGTAAACAACGTCTGTTTTCCAACTGGAGCAGTAGTTTTTGATGACACTCTTTATATTTATTATGGCGCTGCTGATGAAAGAATTGCTTGCGCATCGATAAGCTTATCCGAATTATTAAAAGAACTACTAGCAAATAAAATATAGCATGAAAAATAAAACCAACAATGAAAATTTACCCGAACTATTGTGTATTTCTTCTTATCCTCCACGCGAATGCGGCATTGCAACTTATTCTCACGACTTAGTTGTTGCGTTAAAAAATAAATTTGAAAAATCATTCAAAATAAACATTTGCGCGATAGAACTAAAGGATGAAAAACATTTGTATCCAAAGGAAGTCAAATACATTCTTGAAACAAACAACCCAGAATCTTATATTGAATTAGCCAAAAAAATCAATGAAAATGAGACCATCCAAATGATTTTGATACAACATGAATTTGGATTATTCAATAACAATGAAACCGATTTTATTCAATTTTTAGAACAACTCAACAAACCCATAGCTATTGCTTTTCATACTGTTTTGCCAAATCCGAATGAAACGCTTAAAAAGTTAGTTAAAAGCATAAATGATGTTGTAAAATCTATTATTGTGATGACTAATACTTCGGCTAAAATACTAACCAACGATTACGGAATTAAAGCTGAAAAAATAGCTGTAATTCCTCACGGAACCCATCTTGTAGCTCATTTAGATAAAGATATTTTAAAAGAAAAATATGATTTAATTGGCAGAAAAGTATTGGCTACTTTTGGTTTGTTAAGTTCGGGTAAATGCATTGAAACTACCATAAGCGCTTTGCGAATCATTGTGAAAAGATATCCTAACGTGCTTTTTTTAGTCATTGGAAAAACACATCCTAATGTCATTAAAGAAGAAGGTGAACTTTACCGAAATACACTAGAATCACAAATTAAAACGCTGCATTTAGAACACAATGTCAAATTTATAAATCAGTATTTACCACTACCCGATTTACTAGAATATTTGCAATTGACAGATATTTATCTTTTCACTTCCAAAGACAGAAATCAAGCAGTTAGCGGAACATTCTCTTATGCCTTAAGTTGTGGTTGCCCAATAATTTCTACTCCTATTCCTCATGCAAAAGAAGTTTTGCAAAATGAAACTGGAATAATAGTAGATTTTGAAAACCCAAAACAGTTAGCTCGAAAAGTAATTGAACTTTTAGAAAATGAAGCCTATTGTTCTCAAATTTCAGTAAATGCAATTCATAAATTAGCCCCAACTGCTTGGGAAAATTCAGCTATTGCACATGCTATACTTTTTGAAGACATTTCTGGTAACACACTACATTTAGAATATAAATTACCTGAAGTTAATCTTAATCATTTGGAAAAACTAACAACTGATTATGGTATGATTCAATTCTCCATCATCAATCAACCCGATATAGAGTCCGGTTATACTTTAGATGATAATGCACGTGCTTTGGTGGCAATGTGTAAACATTTTGAAATTAGTAAAAGTCAAACTGACTTTGCTTACATAAAACTATACTTCAACTTTATAAAACATTGTTTGCATGATGAAGGTTACTTTTTGAATTATGTAGATAAAAAGAAAAATTTTACCAAACAAAATAGTGAAACCAATTTGTCTGATTCTAATGGAAGAGCCATTTGGGCTTTGGGTTATCTAATCTCTCTAAGTGATATTTTGCCTCAAGATTTAATTGAAGAAGCAAAGGGCGTAATGAGGCTGTCTTTATCCAATGTGTTAAACATTCACTCGCCAAGAGCAATGGCATTTATCATAAAAGGAATTTATTACAGCAATAAAAAGTTCAAATCAAGATCCAATTTGATGCTTATAAAACACTTAGCCGATAAGTTGGTACAAATGTATAAACACGAAGCTAATGATAAATGGCAATGGTATGAAAGCTATCTAACGTATGGCAATAGTATTTTACCCGAAGCAATGCTCTGTGCCTATTTAACAACAAACAATAATGCCTACAAAGAAATTGCTGTTGATTCATTCGATTTTTTACTGTCCAAAATATTTACTGAGGATAGTATCAAAGTGATTTCAAACAAAGGATGGATGCACAATGGAGAGGAAATAAGTAAAGAAAAAATTGGAGGCGAACAACCTATTGATGTTGCCTATACCATTATGGCATTGAGCAAATTTTATGATGCGCTGAATGATGAAAAGTATTTGAAAAAAATGAAAATAGCATTCAATTGGTTTTTAGGTAAAAATCATCTGAACCATATTATTTATAATCCTTGTACTGGAGGCTGTTATGATGGTTTAGAAGAAGATTATATTAATTTAAATCAAGGAGCAGAATCAACAGTTAGCTATTTGATGGCAAGGCTTACATTGGAAAAGTATTTTAATAAATCCGAAGATAAGACAGCCAAAACAAGTAAGCACTTTCTAAGAAAACCTTTAAAAACAAACAAACAATTTAAACATATTCCACTTTAAAACATAAAAACATGACTTTCTTGAAAAAACAAAAAACAGTGACAAAAAAAACAAGCATTAATAAAAATTCAACTGTTGCTGATACTAGTAACAAATCGCCATACTCCAAACAAAATATCAAAAAGAAAATGAACGAATTTGGCGATAACGATGCCATATAACAAAATAAAACCCACGATCATGATGCCCAAAATAGGAATCTCAGAAACAAACCTTAAAAAAAGTGCTTTAATACTATCAACTGTATTGTCAGATGAAATGACTTTATATATCAAAACCAGAAAATTTCATTGGAATATTGTCGGCAATAGTTTTATGGAGTTACACAAACTTTTCGAATCCCAGTATAGAGAATTTGAAGAAATCATTGATGAAATAGCCGAAAGAATCAACAAGTTGGGGAGCAAAACCATAGGAACTATGAAGGAATTTAGTTCCCACACCCGACTCATTGAATATGAAAACAAATATCCGCAGCAAAAAGAAATGATGACGGAACTCCTGTTTGATAATGAATTTCTAATCACCGAAATTAGAAAAGATATCGACTCAGTTTCTAATGAAAACCACGATGCAGGCACAGCTGATTTGCTAACTAAAATTTTACAACAACACGAAACTATGGCTTGGGTTTTAAGACGTTACTTAAGCTAGACAATAAATTTATGATTGTAGGATTGAAAAATATTTTTACCGAAACGGGCACTATTTCCTTATTTACCGCAAGGTTTTTTAAGGAAATTTTTATACCGCCATTTCAAATTAATGAGTTTCTAAGACAATGTTATGCCATTGGTAATAAATCATTGCCATTGGTTAGTATTACCGCATTTATTATGGGTTTAGTACTCACCATTCAATCGCGTCCTACTATGGCAAAATTTGGTGCAGAAACTTGGTTGCCAAGTATGGTTTCGCTTTCACTTATAAGAGAAATTGCTCCTGTAATTACAGCTCTAATTTGTGCTGGTAAAGTAGCTTCGGGAATTGGAGCCGAATTAGGATCAATGAAAGTAACGGAACAAATTGACGCTATGGAAGTTTCGGCTGTTAATCCATATAAATATCTAGTGGTAACTCGAATCTTGGCAACCACATTAATGGTACCGATTTTAGTATTGTATGCTGATTGTATCGGGATTTTTGGTGGCTATATTGGCTATAACATTCATGGAAGCACTAGTATGTATCGCTATTTTTCGGATGTGTTTGAGCATTTAGAATTTATGGATGTGTTGCCAGCTGTCATAAAAACTTTCTTTTTCGGATTTTTTATTGGAATGATTGGATGTTATAAAGGATTTAATGCATCCAATGGAACGGCAAGTGTTGGAATAGCAGCAAACTCTGCAGTGGTTTCTGCGTCGCTATCCATTTTTATTATTGATATGTTGGCTGTACAAATAACAGATTTCTTTTTTTAAAACATAATGAAAAATGCAATTCCTGTCATCGATATATCTAATATACACAAAGCTTTTGGAGAAAATGAAGTACTCAAAGGTGTTACGCTTTCTGTTGCTACTGGAGAAACTTTGGTGATATTAGGTCGTTCCGGTTCAGGAAAATCGGTGACAATAAAATGTTTGGTTGGATTAGTTCCTATTGATAAAGGAACAATAAAAGTCTTTGGCACTGATATAATAAACCTCAACAATAGAGAGCTAAACAAATTAAGAGTCAGAATAGGATTTATGTTTCAGAACGGAGCTTTATATGACTCGATGTCTGTGCGGCAAAATTTGACTTTTACCTTAAAACATCACACCAAAGATATTTCTAAAGAAGCAATTGAAATTCAAATAAATGAAGCACTCGAAAACGTTGGTCTTATAGAAGCTATTGATAAAATGCCAGCTGAACTTTCGGGTGGAATGCGAAAAAGAATTGGAATGGCGAGAACATTAATCATAAAACCGGAAATCATTTTGTATGACGAACCAACATCCGGGTTAGACACCATAACCGCAAGAGAAATAAGCGAATTGATGCTATCCATTCAAAAGAAATATAAAACAACATCTATAGTGATAACACACGATATGGATTGCGCCAAATTAACAGGCAAACGAATTATGATTTTGAAAGATGGCGTTATTCATGCCGAAGGTACTTATGCCGAATTAAAAAAAAGTAATGATGAATGGGTTCGCTCCTTTTTTATTTAAAATACAGAAACTATGATTAAAAAGTCAGGATACATCTGGAAATTAGGAATGTTTGTCATCATTGGAATTTTTCTTTTAATGATAACTATATATTACATTGGAAAGAATAGAAATCTATTCGGAGAAACATTTCAGTTAAAATCACATTTTAAAAATGTGAGTGGATTGAAAATAGGAAATAATGTTAGATTTTCGGGAATAAATATTGGCACAGTAACTCAGATAGAATTTGTTTCAGACTCAGCTGTAGTTGTTGTTTTTATAATAAAACAAGAGGTTCAAAAATATATAAAAACAGATGCTTTGGCAAGCATTGGATCTGACGGATTGATGGGAGATAAAGTGCTTACTATTTCTCCTGGAACAAAATCAAAAAAACGTGTAAAAAACAATGATATCATTGCGTCAACAAAAGCAATTGAAATAGAAGATATCATGAAAAGTGTAAAAGTAAGTGTTGATAACGCTCAATATATCACCTATGAATTAGCTGAATTTACATCAAAAATGAATAATAAAAACAGTATGCTTTCAAAATTGGTGAATGATGATAAATTGGGAAAATCGCTTGATGCTACGTTAAACAACATCCAAGATGCTTCCAAAGGATTAAATGAAAATATGGAAGCTGCAAAACATAACTTTTTACTGCGCGGCTATTTTAACAAAAAGAAAAGAGAGGAAGAAAAAAAGAAAAAAGCACTAGAAAAAGCCAAAAAGAAATGATACTATTTAAAAAGCAACTCAATGATTTTACTATTCTACGAATTCTGTAACTTAAATTTAATATTCTGTAACAACTTACTTTACCTAGCATTTTACCTTTGCTATGTTGTGAAAATTCATTCACAATTAAATTATACAATATGAAAAAGTTAATTTTTATGTTTTCCCTTTTTGTCCTTGCCATTACAATTAATTCTTGTAGCAGCGATTCTTCTTCAAAAAATTATCCCTTAAAAGTCAACATGACAGATGCACCCGGACCGTTTGATGCCGTAAATATAGATTTACTAAGCGTAGAAGTAACTGCAAACAATGGGCAAACAGTAATGTTAAACACTACTGCTGGTGTTTATAACCTATTAGAATTTACAAATGGCGTAAGTACTTTAATCGCTACAAGCACTTTAACCAATGCTAACGTAAAACAAATCAGATTGATATTAGGACCAAATAATACCGTAGTTGTAAATGGTATAAGTTATCCATTAAGCACGCCAAGTGCAGAACAATCGGGTTTGAAATTATTAGTAAATCAAACGCTTCAAGCTGATATTCAAAATAGTATACTAATTGATTTTGATGCCAATACGTCGGTAATTCAAACTGGAAATGGAACGTACAAACTAAAACCAGTTTTAAGAACAGTGGTAACGGCAATTTCAGGTACTATCAATGGAAGCATAACTCCAATTGGAACTCTTGCCTCAGTTACGGCTACTTCATCAACTGCCGTAGAATATACTAGTAATGTTAATGAGTTTGGATTATTTCAAATCACGGGATTGCCAGCCGGAATTTATACATTCACATTAACTCCAGTACTGCCTTTCCTTCCGGTGACACAGACCAATGTTGTTGTTACGGCAGGAGTTGCTACTAATATAGGTGTTTTTAATCTTTAAATGTCAATGTAACTTATGTGAATTTTATAATGTTTAGACAAAATTATAAAACATCATAATCACTTTAAAGTTGCAATTTTGAATAGCTGAAAGAACTAAATTACTATAATTTTAAACAGAGATTGTCTGTATATAATTGAACAGATGAGATAAAAAAATCTACAGATAAATGTATTGCAATATAAAATCAAAACTATAATATCTCTAGACAATTTAAAACTACTGCCAGATGTATTTTATTGGCAATCTCTTTTTCAAGATAAAAACCATATCGATTATAAAATTTATTAAAGCGCCAAAAACAGGGCGCTTTTTTTTAAAACATAGAAATAAAATAAATCATGAAATTAGAAAATGAACTCAATGCAGATATTCTAAATATTACAATGAAAATCAGAAATGTATATCCTGAACTATATAAATATTTAAATGAAATGACAGAAACAATTCCTGACATTTCAAAACCCGAAATGAATACTATTGTGTTGTTCAACTATTATAATTCGTTGGATTCTATGCTCAAAGAATACAAACCCAACCATTAGTTCATCTGTAAAAAAAGAAGAAGATGATTTCATACGATAACCGATTTAATAAAATAAAAATAGTATTAAAACAAACGGATAAAATGAACTCCAATCAACAAAATGAATTTGTGAGTAACTATTTTATATTAGACAAAATATGAAGAAAGTCTATACATTCATAGAGAAACTATTTGAGTTATTGACTCTAAAAGCAACAAAAGTTCTAGGCAATGCAATTACTTTTATTTTAGCATTCTATTTAGTAATTTTTTGGTGGATACAGAGTTTTATAGTTTCTAGAAATCTTCATGAGTGTATTGGTGATTTTATTTTTGGCTCCACATTTTTAAGTTTATTCATAATCCAAAAATCCTTCAATCGTTATTCTGCTTTAGTACATCTAAAAATGAATGAACTTATTTCCTCACATGAACTTGCAAACAATGCTGTAATGGACACCAGTGAAAAAACAGAAAAAGAAATCATTGCTCTTTCTAATGAATATCTTGAAATGGAAGAGCTAGCTGAAGAACTAGAAGAAATAAAAGAACAAATAAAACAAGATAAAAAGCCTAAACTTTAACAAGATAAGTGGGAATAATATAACTCTATCTCATAATACTATAATACGGTTTCAAGGGTTTAATTGCAACTTTGTAACATGATAACAATTTAAAAATAAATAATCATGAACAATTTATTATACACCGTGGCAGTAGTTCTAATCATTTTGTGGGCAATAGGATACTTTGCTTATAGTGCCGGAGCAATTATTCACATATTGCTTGTGATAGCAGTCATTGCAGTTATCCTTAGACTAATACAAGGAAAAAGAATCTAAAAAAATTAATAATAATTAAATACAAATAAAATTATGAATGCAAGTAAAGTGTTAATGGGTGTTTTAGGAGGTGTTGCTGTTGGAGCAGTTGCTGGAATTCTATTTGCCCCGGCAAAAGGAACTAAAACAAGAAAAAGAATTATGAAAAAAGGTAATAATTTAAAAAAGGACATGAAAAATAAGTTTGAAGATGTATACAATACAATTTCAACTAAATATGATGAAGTTCTTGATCAAGCTAAAGAATTTGCAGGCGATCATCAAGAAAGATAAAAGTTCTTATGCTTAACTTTTTTTAAACTACTTATGGAAAATAGCGCCGCTTCGATTGAAAAGCTCTTCGAAAGAATAGAACAGTACAGTAAAACTTCATTAGATCTTTACAAGTACTCAGCCATCTATGAAACAGCTGCGCTATTTTCTTCTTTAGCGGTAAAACTAATTATGACTTTAGTCATTTTTATTGTTGCACTGCTTTTTACAATTGCCTTATCGCTTTGGATGGGTGACATTTTAGAAAATACGGCTTATGGTTTTTTAATTATGGGGTTTTTCTATATTGTTCTTGGTGTATTCGTATTCCTATTCCGAAATACCTGGATAAAAACACCAATGAGTAACTTTGTTATCAAAAGCTTTGAACTTCCGAAACATTAAAAAGTAGACTGATGAAAACTGCAGATGAAAAAGACTTCCTAATGCAAAAAATTATAGTATTAGAAAGAAAACAAACAGAAGAATTAAAGCTACTCAAACAACAGTTTCACAGTACGGTAGAACAATTAAATCCTTTTCATTTTATTAAAAACACCTTTAAAAAACTAATCGCTCCCACTGAAATAAAATCAGGATTAGTAAATGGTGCTGTTAGCTTGACTTCCCACTTTTTAACCCAAAATTCATTCTTAGGCCAGTTTCAAAAACCAATCAAAAATATACTCAGGAATATAGTGTTATCGGCACTAAATAAACTTAGCGCCAAAAAAGAACCTCATCTTTAAACAGCTCAGTTATGTTAAAATTGAAAGAAATCCCTAAAAACAAAATCCAAGAAGAACAAAACAAATTAGATCTTTTCTATTGCATCCTCTTCCTGATTTCATATTTGTCCATTAAAGCCATTATAGATGGTAACCATATTATATGGGCAGCATTTACTCATAAAACAAGTACTCCTATCTGAAAAACGCCTCAGCAATGGGGACAAATGAGAAGATAATAGACGAAGAGATAATAGATAATAGACCATTAATGTTCGGTCTATTAACTTTCGGTCTATTATTTTTAAGTAAACTCTTTTTTTAATTATATAAATTTAACACAAATACTATGCGTGCATAATAAATTTTTGTTATCTTTGAACTTCCAAAGCAATCGATAAAGTAAAAACATGAAAGATAAAACCATTGATTATATACTCCGCGCTACGTGGCAAGCCGTTTCCAGAATGTATAATGAAGAAGCCTCTAAATTTGATGGTTCTATGGCAATTGGTTTTGCATTATTAAGCATTGACAAAGAAGATGGAACTCCGTCAACATTC
>Ga0315907_10007879_pt1 | contig 11031 bp, 7 predicted proteins | sample LakEriMetagenome_3_FD_203525 | JGI IMG/M metagenome (GOLD analysis project Ga0315907, IMG submission 203525) | Freshwater fungal communities from buoy surface, Lake Erie, Ohio, United States - Buoy 12 MA123 | ecosystem: Environmental > Aquatic > Freshwater > Lake > Lake biofilm | place: USA...
CCGCTTGCCGTTTTGAACTGCGGCCAAACTCGATTCGAGTCCGGCCACGCCGACGATCGCTGCGATGACGATATCGACTTCAGGACCCGAGATCGATTGGATTAGGGCCTCGGAACCTGCAGCCCGTCGCATGCCCTTAGAGTCCGAGCCAGCAAGCCATTGCTGGGTCGAAGGGTTAAATTCGTCGGTGACGATGGCCAGGGCTGGTTGGTGCTCGAGACATTGCTTTTCGAAGAGTTCGATTTGCTGATGGCACGACATGCAGGTCAGTTCGAAGCCATCGGACTGCGACTGAAGAACTTCCAAGGCTGAGCGACCGATACTGCCAGTGGAACCCAGGACTGCGACTTTCTTGGGCCGATTCACGCCATAGGCTCCGGAGCGGTGCGCAAGTCCCAGATCGCGTCGTTCGAGCGAACGAATTTGCGGTTCGGTCGGCCTCGGGTAAAAAGGTCTCGCATGATCCGTCCTGAGTGGTCGATTCGCCGAAGTGGCCATTGGGAATAAAATGAATTTATTCTAGGAATTTTAGTGGCTCTCATCGGATTCCTCAATGTCAAACCCTGCCAAGGGGTTATCCCGTGTGCATAATAACGGGAGGTATTTTGAGCCGACACGACTCGGTTGATTTTTTCTCTCTGAGCCCTTTGCGGGTAACGATGCATGGCAGACGACAACAAATCGGATAAACGTTCGAATTCTTCAGGCAATTCCCAACCGGGGAACAGTTGGCTGATGTACGCCCTTCTTGCCATGCTTTTGGTCATGGCTGCCTTTAGCTTTGTTTCGTCGGCCATTTATCAGGAAATTCGGTATCCGGATCTGATCGAACTGATCGACGCGACCAAGTACACCGACGCCTCCCAGAGCCAATTGGAGGAAGGGTCCGAAGGTAAAAAGATCATAACCGTCGATTCAGAAAAGTACGAACTGAGCCGGATTCGCAATGTTCAGGTCGACAAGGAGACCGTACGGGGAGATGTGACGGTATCGAAGATCGTCGACGGAAAACCTACTGCGGCTAAAAACAGGATTTTTCAATCGATCAAAGACAATTCCGAAGGGACCAACAAAGAACTCAAGGAAAAACTTACGGCGTCGAAGATCTCTTGGGGCAACGCTCCTGGACAGAGCATGCTTACCCAGTTTTTTTGGATGTTCTTCTTGCCCTTTTTCTTGATCTCAACGCTCCTGTACTTCGCCATGCGTCGGATGGGTGGCATCGGCTCGCCGATGCAATTCGGTCGCTCTCGTGGCAAACTCTATGCCCAGGAAGACATCGGTATTACGTTCCATGACGTTGCCGGGATTGATGAAGCGGTCGAAGAGGTTCATGAGATTGTGGATTTTCTCAAGCACCCAGAGAAGTACCAGCGACTCGGCGGAAGAATACCCCGTGGTGTGCTGCTCGTGGGTCCTCCAGGAACTGGCAAAACATTGCTTGCCAAAGCGATCGCCGGAGAAGCTGGGGTTCCTTTCTTTTCGCTTTCAGGTTCAGACTTTGTCGAGATGTTTGTCGGCGTCGGTGCTGCCCGAGTTCGGGACATGTTCCAACAAGCTGTAGCCAAATCCCCGTGCATCATCTTCATCGACGAACTCGATGCACTGGGCAAGAGCCGAGCGGGGAATATTGTCGGCTCTCACGATGAGCGTGAACAGACTCTCAATGCATTGCTTGTGGAGATGGATGGTTTCGACGCGAATTCAGGGGTGATTGTCATGGCAGCGACCAATCGCCCCGAGACGCTGGACCCCGCCTTGCTTCGTGCCGGACGATTCGATCGCCACGTGCTCGTAGACAGACCCGACAAGCAGGGACGCGAGGATATTTTGAAGGTGCACGTCAAGAACGTCAAACTCAGTGGAAATGTTGAACTCAAACAGATCGCTGCGATCACCCCAGGATTCGTAGGAGCGGATCTAGCCAATCTGGTCAACGAAGCGGCTTTGCTCGCGGCCAGGAAGGGTAAAAACGTCGTCGACCAATCGGAATTCAACGAGGCGGTCGAACGGGCTTCGGCCGGACTTGAGAAAAAGAAGCGGGTGATGAACGAAGACGAAAAGCTCAGAGTAGCTTATCACGAGGCGGGTCACGCTCTGATCGCTTATTCCATCCCCAATACCGATCCGGTCCACAAAGTTTCTATCATTCCTCGGGGAGTCGCTGCACTGGGTTACACCATGCAAAGACCAGAAGATGATCGGTATCTTGTTACCCAACCGGAACTCGAGGCACAGATGCAAGTCCTCTTGGCCGGCACGCTGACCGAGGAGATGATTTTTCGAGACGTTAGCACCGGTGCATCGAACGATCTGGAGCGGGCCACCAACATCGCCCGAGCTATGGTGATGCAATACGGCATGAGTCGCCTAGGTCGTGTCAATTTCCGCGAAGGAAACCGCTCGGCGTTCTTGGCAACTGGGGGCGGTGAGTCCTATGGACGGGACTATTCCGAGCAGACGGCCCGTGAGATCGATCAAGAAGTCAAGCGGCTGATCGATGAATCCGCCGGACATGCCAAAGCGGTTCTTACCGAACGGCGTGCGGCTCTCGAAGCGCTCGCGAAAAGACTCATGGAGGTCGAAGTCGTCGATGGGGAGGATCTCAAATCGATTGTCGATGCGACCATCGACGGTCCTCGCGTCGTGCCGGGAACGGTGCCGATTGCTCCTTCGATCGTTTCTGGAACCTCAACTCCCAACTCATCGACGCCAAGCAGCGAGGTTGTCCTCAAACAATCTACAAGCGGGACAGGAACGCACGGACAGAACTCGTCAGAATTTGAACAGTAGCAACGCGGACTCTTGATCCAGAGAGTGGCTCAAGGATCCAGTTTCGAACCCCGATAGCTAGGTTTCACTTTCTGGCAGAAGCTCTTGAGGCAGAGGATCTGAGGTTGAAGGATCTGAGGTTGAAGGATCTGAGGTTGAAGGCTCTGAGGTTGAAGGCTCTGAGGTTGAAGGACCAGGCGGGCCGGGTACCGATTGCTGTTCGATTTCAGGTGAGCTAAGGGGCATCGGTTCGGGCTGGCTCGCTTCGGTGGGAGAATTGCTGGTTTCCTCGACGATCGGAGTGTAGGACTGTTCGTCCTGCGAGACTTCTGACAAGGTGATCTTCTGCCAGATCAACTCGCGCCAGCCATCTGGAATTTGTTGCCATACGACGGGTCCGCCGATGAGAGCCAAGGCTGCGACGGTGCCGGTGAAGAAGAGCCAACGCAAGTAGGTTTTTCTGGCATCTCGGTATCGAAGTCCTACCAGAGAACCCAGCACTTGGGTCTCCTCTTGGGACTCATTGCTGGCCAAGAGTTCAGAGTCATTATCGATCTGTCGTAGGCGAGTTCTTTTTGAGGTCGATTGGCTTGCTAGGTCGAGTGACTCGCTCTGTTCATTGCGTTCGGCGGTGACTCTGCGCCGTTGAGCGCTGTAAGGGATCCACCACCCGGTAAGCTGGTTCGTTGCGCGTTGGAGCCAGGAAGGTATCGAGGTTGGGGAGGGCTTCGAGGTTGGGGAGGGTGAAGAAGGATTAGAAGGCCTAGACGGGCGAGGTTTTGGGTCAACGTTTTTTGGGTTCGGCTTTTGGCTCGAGCTATTCCTCAGCCCAGCATATCCGGTCGTAGGTGCCCTATTGGGTGGTGTTTGCTCTTTGGCTCTGGACTTATTTTTGGGTTCCGATTCAAGAGGATTGGCGTTGAGTGGTTCGGCTATTGTTGCTGGGTTTGCAGGGGTGGAAATAGACTGTATGGAGGTGGTGTTGTTGGGGAGTTGGGCCACTAGATCGCGAAAGGACTCGATCGCCTCGACGAGTTGCTGCGAGTGTCGATCGATGATTTCAGGTAATGACTCGATCGATCTGCTCATCCCATCGAGTCGCTCGGAGAGTTTTTCGAATTTGTCGCCGAGTAGTTCTTGCGATCGGACAACTCGGTCCAAGCCCGCGTCGAGCGCCGGACTTGCGGATGTGGCGGATTGGTTGGTTGGAAAATGAACCGATGGATTTTTCGATGCGGCAGAATCGAATCCGATCGCTCGAACCAAACGGTCTTTCATGGCTTGTAGGTTTGGCAGACCCTCGCTTGTCGGCGGCGGTTGTTTCGGGGCTATCGGTTGGTTTGTGGCTAATTCTGATGGTGCTAACTGCGAGGGGGCAACCGTGGAAGTCTTACTTGGAAACGGCAATGTTTTGAACTGGCTTCGAACTTCGACGATGTGATTTGGCCTCGAAGCGTTGTAGAGAAAACGTGCTGCCTCGAAACACACGGAGGCAATTCGTACCTGGCTACCAACCTCAAGGACTTGACCATGGGCAGGTTGATTGTCCACCAGGGTCGGATGCTCACCGAATAGGTCGATAACGCGGCAAGAGTCGCCCTGAGTCTCGCCTCGGAATAGGATCGCTTGGAACTTGCTGATCTGCTTGTGCTTGGGCTGCAAGTGACAAGCTGCCGAGCTCCCAAGAATGGATAGTGCCGAATGGATTCGGAAATGGGAGGAGTTGGACGACTCGTTCAAAAACCCGGCACGAGGAACGAGCGTATTTGGAAAAACCCGGATATCATCGACGTTGAAATTCTCCCAGGAAAAGGTTTCGGTCTGCGATTCCACTGGTCGGACAGACTGCACCGTGATGCGAGCGTTGGGTTGGAGCCAAACGGTTCCTCCCTGGGTAGCGATGACGGGGTCACAAAGGGACATTGGGATGGATTCGACTAACTCCAGAACCGCTATGTAGCTTTTGCAAACCTGCACGTAGACGCACACAGCGGCCGGAAGGCCGGGAATCGAGATTTCGCATCGTGGATCACTGCCGATGCGAGCAAAAGGCCCAGTCAGCTCGAAGTGCTGTGTTTTACCGAGAAAAACGCATTCGAGTCGTACTTTCGATCCCCCCCACTCCAAGGGTAACAGACTGGTCTCTATCCTCGGCTCCTCCACTTTGCCCCCTTTTTGTCGATCGCCCTATCCCGTCGAACTATCGACTCGAACTCCTAAGCGAACGACCCGAAATCATTCGGTAACGATGCATTGTGGTTCTCTGGCTGACGAAGGATAGCCCGAGTCTCAAAAGTGCTCGGTGGGAGGAAACCGCAATAAAAATATTTTCACAAGATTTTTGTTCGGGTCAAACCGGCCTGAGTTTTCACCCTAAGCGTTCGAGAAGTCCATTAGAACAACGATTACGACGGCCCAGACGCCATTGCCCTTGCAATCGGCACTCTAGGAAGGATTGGAGCAGAACCTACCCTGGGGAACATGGGGCAATATCCGGCAAATCCCCTGGTTTTTTCGGTTTTCCTGCCGACTCGGGCCGCTGTCGAGCCATCGGCATAGCTTCTTGTGATCGAAATTTCATGAAACTCCGGCAATTTGTTCAGTTGCCAATCGGATTGCCTACTGTCATACTGTGGATGCCCGAAGGAATATTACTCCACTCATCTCAACAAGACCCGCATCGCTATGTCAGAACACGCGGCCTTCAATTCTTCTGAGGCATTTGGAAATCCCGGCTCATTTCAGGGGAATTTCGAAAACCCCAAGCTTTCTCTTCCCGCGATTCCTGCATTCGACATCCCGGAGGAACTTCGCGGAGAGTACATCGCCACTGGCGTTTTATCAACGCTAGAAGTGCCGTCGTACCACCGATGGAAACGGATTTGGGAGGTCCCATTGGCGTTCCTTCTGGCCATTCCAGCCTTATCGATAACTCTAGTTCTCATGGGATTGGTCAAACTCACGAGCAAGGGCCCTGGAATTTACTCGCAGGTCCGTTCGGGCAAAGATGGCAAGGAATTCACAATGTACAAGCTCCGTAGCATGTACACCGATGCGGAAAAAAACGGCATCCAATGGAGCACTGGCGACGCAGACCGTCGTATCACCCCGTTGGGGTATTGGCTCCGCAAACTTCACCTCGACGAACTACCCCAAATTATCAACGTGCTTCGAGGTGAGATGTCGTTTTGTGGCCCAAGACCCGAACGCCCTCAATTCGTCTCGGAACTCGAAAAATGCGTTCCCTACTACAGAACTCGCTTGGCCGTTCGTCCAGGGATTACCGGTTTTGCTCAAATCAACCTTCCGGCCGACAGCGACACGGTCTCAGTGATGAAAAAGCAAACGCTCGATCTAGATTACATTCAAGACGCTTCGCTCACCGCGGACCTGCGAATGGTCGGCTGCACCGCCTTGCGACTCGTTGGAGTCCCAGGCAAGGCGGCGACTAAATTCGCAGGCTTGGTCAGAACCCCAGAAGAGTCGAAATTTTCGAACCACTACATCGACCTGTGGCAAAAGTGCGAAAAGGTCAAGAGTCAAGAAAATCAGAGCTAGCGAACACCCTATCGGAGTCCAGACGATTCGATCCGAACCGAAGCACATCTTTTCGATCGACGTAGAAGACTACTACCACGTCTCAAATTTCGACTCGATCTGCTCACCAGATCACTGGTCGGACTGGGAACAACGCGTCGAGACAAACACCCATAGGATGTTCGATCTCCTAAAACGCAAGGGGGTCAAATCCTACTGCTATTTCTTGGGATGGGTCGCCGACAAATACCCCGAATTGGTCCAACGCGCCGTATCCCAAGGGCACATCATCGGATCGCATACCTATTGGCATCGAAGGATCCACCAACACACCCCGACCTCGCTTCATCTAGATCTCGGGATGGCAAATGAGATCCTTTCGAAACTTGCAGACCATCCCATTCGACACTTTCGTGCGCCGACGTTTTCCATCACGAAGAAATCTCCGTGGGCACTGGCCATTCTGAAACAACACGGCTTTGAGCACGACAGCAGCGTCGTACCCGTGCACCACGACCGATATGGTATCCCGGACTCTCCCCTGGATTCCTATCTTCTTTCCGACGGAAAAGACCAAATCGCTGAACATCCCGTCAGTGTCCTCAAGCTCCCTGGATTGCGAATTCCAATCGGTGGTGGGGGATACTTCAGAATCTTCCCATGGTGGTTTACCCGCTGGGCACTTCGAAAAATCGAGCGATCCGGTCGTACCATCCACTTCTACATTCACCCCTGGGAAATCGATCCGGGCCAACCTATCGCCAGTCAACTCAGTACCTTCTCCCGTTTTCGCCATTACCGAAATCTCAATCGATGCTTCGATCGACTGGATCGACTCTTCGATACGTTTTCATTCGGAAATCTGGAGTTGCCCAAACCCCAAGGAAGCTACCTGTTAGCCGGATAAAGTATCCGAGCCATCTGAAGGAAGATTTCCTCTAGCTCCGCGTAGTAACGCAGCGAATCCATCGAACTGCGTTGAGCCCTCAAATCGTCAAGCCTCTTTTCGAGTTGCTCGATGAGGCTTTTGTCCTGGGATGATAATCCCTCGCGTTGGGTTGGCTCTTTGAGCCATACACCTCTGGCCAACAACCCGTCGACCTCTCCTTTCTCAGGTCGCTTAATGAGTCTGAGTCCTCGATAAAAATCCGCAGGCGTACCCTTGCCATCCCCATTGTCGTCCAAAATTGCCTGCTCAGTGGCCAACCATTTGTTATCCTCGTAGTAACGTTGTGTCATGCGAGATGCCGAGACAAATGCCTCCAAAACCGAAATGGCTCGGTCATGGTCCAAGTCCGACTCCGGATCGCTGATGCTCTGTGCGAAAAATCCCCCGAAACGAGAAAAGTTCGACTCAGACCCGCTCTTGGTCGACGCGATCACCACGCGATCAGGATGCGATAACGCGGCTAAAAATGGCCCCGAACTCGACCCGCACACAGCGATCACCCAACGATGCTTCGATCCACTTAACCACTGCCCAAGCTCCTGGGCTGATACATCAGAGCCTTGCAAATTGAATTTGGTGATTTTCCCGTCGTGGGTTCCGTGCCCCATGAGCACCAGCCAATAAGTCCGCTCGTCGGTAACCTGCTCGACGCGATCGATCCAGGCCTTGAGCCTCTCCCGGTCGCTCGTCCCATCGACTACCCCGACCTGGGCTGGGCTAACCTGGGCTGGATTTACTGGACCGATCCATTGCACCGTTTTCCCCTGGCTCGACTCGTGCCAACTCTCAGCCCACTGCTGGAACATGTTGCCATAAAGTGGCTCTCCAGGTGCCCCTAGAACCACGCACACACAAGGCACCTGATCCTGGCCCAATGATGCCTCTTTCCCAAAACCGATCCACAACAGAACTCCAATCAAAAACCGGCTAGGCCAATCCATGTCGACGCCTCCAGAGCCACTCAGCAGCGAAACAAAAAACAGCCAACCCAAGCAACCCAGGAGTGTGCCAAAGCGGTGTCGTCCGTCGCTCGGTGAACTTCAATCGTTCTACAGGAATTTTCGCTAATATAGAATTCAGGTTGTCCGAGGGGATCACCGCACCACCACTGGATCGAGCCAACTCTTGCATTTGCTTTTCATCGATGCTGCAATCGGCCAGTTCAATCGCCTCGGGCTCATAGACGAAAGCCGATTGGGCTTGGCCAACGAGTATCCCATCCGAGCCTCGAGCCTCAGCCTCCAGGCGATAGACGCCGCTGCGACGCATCAGAAAACTAGTTGAATAAACGCCCGGAGATTCCAAGGATGCCACCCCCTTGACCTCGATCGCGGCATCGCCCCCCGGTGGTACGATCCGAACCTCGACGGTTGCATTGTCCAAGGCGGAAAATTTTTCGTCCCGCACCGTAACCTCAATCCAACGCTTGGCGCTCTGTACGAGGTCCGCACGGCTCGCCATCTCGACACGCTTCGGGATGTCGACCATCAACCCCCGAACGATCTGTCTCCAGGACTGGTAAAACGGACTGATGCTCTCTCGGCGATGTGCCAGTGCCCAACGCCACAGGTCACCGAGCATGATGGATCCGGTCTGACCTTTTCCGAATTTCTGGACAACAAGCAGTGGTGCCTTGGATCCATCCTGCAATTGACCTTCGACTAAAACCCTCGCCCCAGCTTTGACTCCAACGGTACGGTTCCAAACCTCAAACGATGGCATTTGCTCAAGACGTTTGGATTCGTCTGCTTGGTTGTCCTGCAGTCTTAAGTAAGGTAACAGCCATCCCTCGCGCGTTAGTTCGAAACGGATGAATCCTTCCGATGCCTGTCCGATCTCAGGAATAAAAGTATCAGGCTCAGATGGATCGCCATAAACCGGCAAGAGTTGCCCCAGAACCGAATCCCGAAACCCCCGACCTCGCATGCTCTCCTGGCCTCCGAGCATCAGCAAGCTGCCTCCTCTGAGGGAAACAAACTGACGCAATAGCTGCATTTGATCGACAGTGAAAAACTCGGTCTCTAGATCGTCAAGAATGATCATCGAGTAGGCAAACAGCTCTGCGGCATCCTTGGGAAATCCCTTCGTTAACTCATCTTTTCCCACAACACCCAACCTCGCAAAGACCGGCTCGTCGTACTTCTCCTTCTCCTCTTGAGAGATATCCTCGAATCCTGAAAACAAGGGATTGGTGTCCTCGGTCCCTTTGCTTCGAAAACTGAATTTTGGCTGTTTTTTTGCAATCCTGACCAAAGCCGTCAGAGCCAACTCGGCGTCTTGGCTCAAGGCTCGCTGGAGGAACTTGTACTCCCAGTTCGGCCTGCCCGAGAGATAGAGGATCCTATATGGCCCCATCGTCCGATCGACGGCTACATAACGATGGTTGTTCTCGAGTGTCATCTCAAGACCAGAAATGTCTCGCACCAATCGGCACACGACCTTATAACCCTGGGGCCCAATCTCCTTGGGCCGAAACTCAAACCGAACCATCGATGCTTTGTCCGACGCATCGAGCTCGATCGTCTGCTTCTGGATGGCTTCTCGATCGAGCCCCTCCAAATGCACATCGACCTGTTCGGATCGAAAGCCGCGATGGCCAATCGTCGCGACGATCGTCACCGGCGCGGTCTCAAAATCGCTGGTCTGAACACTTACGCTCTGTATCCACAAATCCCGTTTTGGATCCCCTTGCGTCGGTACCAACACTGGAAAAATAGGAATACCCTTAAAAGGGCTTCCTTCTGCTTGAGTATTTTCGACCCGATTGGTGCTTCTGCCATCGGTAATGACCACAATGCCCGCCGGCGGTTCGTTCGGGTAACGCTCCTTGAGACTTACCAATGCTCCTTCAATGTTCGATTGGTAATCGGTACCATCCCACTGACTGAGTTGTTCGACCGATCGAATCTGACTGCCAAAGAGGTACTTCTTTAGACGATACTCCGATCCCAGTTCGCTCAACCAACTCGCTTCATCGGCGATCGTTCCTGCAAAGGCTGGAGTCAATTGCCCCTCCGAGGGGGAATCCTGGGTATACAAGGCTCTCATCGAACGGCTGTTGTCGACAAGCACCGCAATGGTATTGGCTTGTGATTTCGGTACCGTCAAACTGCGTGAGGGCTCCAGAAGACAAAAGCACAAAATTCCCAAACCGACGGATCGAAGCAATGTGCCGATCCATCGAGAATTTTGCCCAATCGCCTTGCGATAGGAAAACCATGTGGCGACCGAAAATGCAATCCACATCAGGATCGCCAGGGGGGCCCAAGCAGATTTTGCGAACACAATACTGTCAAACCACTCGATCACTTGGTTTGTTCCCCCCCCAAGCGTTCGAAGTAACGATCCAATTCCGATCGGAAGCGATCCGGTACCGGATCGCGATCTAAGGGAACAAGTTCGTTTTCTTTAGCCGTTTTGCGAACCAACTCCTCTTGTACACGCCGCTGCAACTCCTGCAACGGATTCGATATCATCTTCTGGACCAACTCCCACTGTGGCTCCTTGGAATGCCGCTTGTACTCCTTGCGGAATTCTCGCGCAGCCTCGCGCACCCGCGCCGCTTGGGCCTTCAATTCCGGATCGCGTACCAACTCTTCAATATCCCGAAGCCGGTCAGTCCACTCCGCGTAGTCTTCACCCATCAACGGAGCGCTCGACTCCAATGCTCCGCCGCCGGCTTGCCGCATCCGTTCCTCAATCGCATCGAGCGCCGAGCGAGGGGAAGGCTCGCGAGCTTGCGAGGAACTTCTCGCCCCGCTGGGCTGGCCTTC
>Ga0315907_10007880_pt1 | contig 11030 bp, 8 predicted proteins | sample LakEriMetagenome_3_FD_203525 | JGI IMG/M metagenome (GOLD analysis project Ga0315907, IMG submission 203525) | Freshwater fungal communities from buoy surface, Lake Erie, Ohio, United States - Buoy 12 MA123 | ecosystem: Environmental > Aquatic > Freshwater > Lake > Lake biofilm | place: USA...
AATAGAACCAAGGCCACTTGGAGCCAAAGCGGCGATTCAATAACGAACGGCTTTGTGGAAAAAGCCACATAAAGCGCCACCAAAGCCAACGGCGCTATGGCCTTGATTAGTGGGTCGATGATGGCAACCAATACGCCAGCGCTTGCAATGTCTGTGGCCAAATCACCGTGGTTTTTGTTCCACTGCTTGCGATACGGTATCTTGCTCTCCAACCACCACACCAGCGCTAGCGTTGTCACTGATGCCGCTAACACAGAAATTTCAAGGTTTATGCCTAAGTGCCAAGCCAAGGCAAACAGCAAGAGCGATCCGGTAACTAGCATCAAAACCAGGTAACGTTGGATTAAAAACATCAGTTACTCCTTCAGTGCATAACTTAATTTGTGGCGACAACCCGAGTCTCCACAACTTTTTGGGCTGACGCACAACTTGTATGTGAAAAATCGAAAAGACATTTTGAAATCATACCCTTAAGCAATTATACTGTATAAATATACATTCACAACAGAATCAAGTTTTACGTCACGCCAGATAACACCCGCTGAATTGGACGGCGATTAGGACCCGCCGGTATTGGCCGATTCTGCCGAACTCGCAATCGTTCCACAAGGAAGCTAACCGACCAATTCCACGCAATTTACAAACTCGCCTATTGGCGGGCATCTTCAGGCATTTATGCTTGACACTGCCCTTTAATACTAGACTTTTACTTCTTTGACTCAGCCTCGACGACATCGGCAATTTGCCGCGCGAGGGTCTCAACTTGGGTGCGATTCTCGCCTTCGACCATCACACGGATCAGCGGCTCGGTGCCAGACGCACGCAACAGCACCCGTCCGGTTCCCGCCAAGGCCGCCTGAGCATCAGCCACCGCGCGTTTCACGGCAGGTGACGCCGCGAAGTCGAATTTGGAATCAGTACGAATATTGATCAGCACCTGCGGATACATCACCAAATCGGCTACGTATTCGGCCAGTGAGGTGTTGTTGCGCGCCAGTGCGGCGAGCACTTGCAGCGCGGAGATCATGCCGTCGCCGGTGGTGTGTTTGTCGAGGCAAAGAATGTGGCCAGAGTTTTCGCCGCCGCATTCCCAGCCGCGCTCAATCAACATCTCCAACACGTAACGATCACCAACCTTGGCGCGCGCAAATGGCACCCCCATTGCCGCCAGCTTTTTTTCAAACGCAAAGTTGGTCATCAACGTGCCGGCAACCCCGCCCTTCAACTGCGCGTTGGTATGACGATCCTTCACCACCGCATAGAGCAATTGATCACCGTCGAATACTCGTCCGCTGGCGTCACACATCATCAGTCGATCAGCGTCACCATCGAGCGCGATACCCATATCGGCACCGACTTCGACCACTTTGGCGGACATGGTTTTCGTATGGGTGGCACCAACACCTGCGTTGATGTTGAGTCCGTCGGGGCGGTCACCGATGGCAATCACTTCCGCGCCCAATTCGTAGAGGAGCTTTGGCGCGATGTCGTATGCCGCTCCGTTGGCGCAATCGACCACGATCTTCATGCCGTTCAAATTCAGCGCATTGGGGAACGTGCTTTTACAGAACTCAAGATAACGTCCAGCGGCGTCGTCCACACGGCGCGCCTTGCCCAACGAAATCGATGGCTTGCAATCGAGCGGCGCTTCGATGGCTTTTTCAATTGCCGCTTCCACGGCATCCGGCAGCTTCATGCCATCGCCGGAAAAAAACTTGATGCCGTTGTCGTCAAACGGGTTGTGAGAAGCCGAGATCATCACGCCAGCCGATAGTCGCAATGCGCGCGTCAGAAACGCCACTCCGGGGGTCGGCATCGGCCCGACCAACAAGACGTCACAGCCGGCCGCGGCAAAACCGGCTTCCAACGCGCTCTCGAGCATGTAGCCCGAGATACGTGTGTCCTTGCCGATCAATACCGCCGGCTTACCGGCCTTTCTACCTTTATGGATTGCGTCTGCGCCAGCGGCCAGTACCTGGCCCGCGGCATAACCCAGCTTCAGCATAAAGTCCGGCGTAATTGGCGTTTCACCGACCTTGCCGCGAATACCATCCGTTCCAAAATATTGCCGAGACATTCGTTCTTTCCAGAATAGTTGTAGGCGGTGGTTCTGCCGCTACCTAGGTTGAATACCTTAGCGTCGAATTATCGCAGAAGGGCTATCCCAAGGCATTATCAAGGCGCGATCAAGGTGCTAGCTGGGTGCTATCTAGGTACTACAGCGCGCCGCTCTGTTTTAGGTCGAGGTAACGATTTACCAGTGCCATCGGTAGTTGTTCTGGCACGACATCCAGCACACGCACCCCACGGGCGCGCATACGCGCCAGCACCGCTTCACGCTCAGCGGCATAACCAAGTGCGGCGGCATGTTCAATCAAGTCTGCCTCCCGCAACGTATTTACGCCCGAGATATTCGTCTCCTTGGCCGGTTGCAAGGTGTCCTCAATGGCCTTCTCTTTCAAGTTGGCGAATAACACCAAGTGCCGCCGCTTGAGTTGTGCAAGGGCCGAATGGAGACCGTCTTCATCCTCGTCACGCAGGTTCGATATCACCACAATCAGCGCCCGCTTGTTCAATCGCTTGCCGAGGTCCACCGCCGCTTGGTAATAGTCTGGCGTCTTCAGTGAGGGCTGAAGCGGATAGAGCGCGTTCAGAAAACGACTCACCGTCTCCGGTGTTTTTTTCGGTGCGAGGAAACGATCCGCCGTATTCGCTTCCCCACCAAAGGTCATCAAACCCGCAGAATCGCCCTGCCGGATGGCAACAAACGTGAGCAACAAAATCGCATTTAACGTGTGATCAAAATGGGACAGGACATCATCTTTCGCATTCATCCGTCGACTGCAGTCGAGCAGAAACAGAATCTGTTGGTCGCGTTCATCCTGATACTCACGTGAAATCAGTTTTACGCGCCGCGAGGTGGCTTTCCAGTCGATGCTACGAGGTGAATCGCCGTCGCGGTAATCACGCAGTTGGTGAAAGTCCATACCGTCCCCGCGCCGCCGGCGCTTCAACACGCCGAGTTGCGAGAGACGGTGATCAACCGCAAGTAATGCATAGCGCGTTACCGCCGCATAGTCTGGAAATACGCGAATACGCGCTGCCTCATCCCTAGGCTCGTTGATCGTAAGCGCAAAGACCCATAACCCGAGTGGTGATGCGAACCTGACCCCAGTGCCGGCAAATCGCATATCACCACGCTCGGTGGCGGTCAGCTGATAACGGCACTCCACAAACCCACCGGCGGGAAGTTTTACAGTCACTGGCAAGTTTTCCGTGAGGCAGCTCGTCGGATACAAATCGTAAATGGTCAGGGCAACGCGATACTGGCCAAGGTTGTTCAACTTCAGAGTAACTTCAATGGGCACACCGACGGGAATGGTGTGCGCGATGCGCCGTTCCACGCCGATCCAGTCGGGCTGCTTGAGTCTCGAAACGCATACCAGCGCATCCGCGGCGACAAGCGCGGCTAAGCCTCCTACTGCGGCCGCCCAAATCCACCATGCACGATCGTCTGTCGCCATCACCACAGACGCGACAATACCAATCAGCAAAACGCCGCCAAGTGCGAACAGCAAACGCACTGTCGGCACTGGCAGATTCGTGATTGCGATGGTGGATTTCATCATTACTTATGACGGCTGGCTAATGCACTCAGGACGCACTCAGACCCGCGGCGCTTCCACCTGGCTAAAGAGTTCGCTCAACACGTAGTCCACGTTGCGTCCTTCGATTTCCATCTCCGGCGAAGCCCGAACACGGTGGCGCATGACAGCAAGAGAGACTTCCTTCACGTCGTCGGGCGTCACAAATCCACGCCCGGCCATCAAGGCATAGGCACGCGCTGCGCGTACCAGAGAAATCGCGCCACGCGGACCCGCACCGGCGGCCAGCAACGGAAAATCCCGCGTGGCACGGGTCAGGCGCACCGCATATTCGAGCACACTATCTTCGACCAACATTGCCGCCGCGACTTGCTGTAACGCGATGATGGTCTCGGGTTTGACAACGGTCATCACTTTGTCTACATCCAACTTGTCCGCGACCGACATCGAGGTGATCGCGCGCACCATCGCCGCCTCATCTGCGACCGTTGGATAGTCGATACGAATCTTCAGCAGAAAACGATCCAGCTGCGCCTCCGGCAGCGGGTACGTCCCCTCCTGTTCGATCGGGTTTTGTGTCGCAAGCACCATAAACGGCATGGACAGTGGGTAGTGATGGCCTTCGATGGTGACCTGTGTTTCCTGCATCACCTCCAACAACGCCGACTGGGTCTTGGCAGGTGCGCGATTGACCTCATCGGCGAGCAGCAGATTGGTAAATACCGGGCCTTGGCGGGTGCGGAATTCGCCCGACTTTGCGTCAAAGAGTGTGTGCCCGGTGATGTCAGAAGGCATCAGGTCCGGCGTGAACTGAATACGCGAGAACTGCCCGTCGAACGTTTTGGCGAGGGCCTTTACGAGAAGTGTCTTACCAAGACCGGGCACGCCTTCAATCAAGACGTGACCACCTGCCACGAGGCCGATGAGCACCTGCGAAATGATGGCGTCCTGCCCGACAATCGCGCCACACATTTGTCCATGTATCGCCCGAAGTACTTTTGAGGCTTGCGTAATTTTTTCGGCGGGCGGTGACGATGCGGCGGCGGCATTGGTACTGGTCGCATTAGTACCGGTCACATTCGCGTTGGTCATATTTGGTGTGTCGTTCATGGTGTTTTCCTGCTGGAAGTTTGATTTATGGGGAAAGCCGTCTGATCTTCGGAAATCATTTCGCGCCTTCCTGCGGGTGCAATCTCGAGTCGCCGTCAAGCCGGGACGTGAGAAGAATTAGCCATCGGATGACATACAGGCACTCGCGCCGCGAGTCGATATTCGCCATTAACAAACGTGTGGTTTCATTTGGCATCAAGCCGCAGAGGCGCGCAGCGTAATCAAGCCGCTCGACTTCAGACATCAACGTTGTGCGCGGATGCCGCTGCGCCAAACGCGCCCAAAATCGTGCCCGAACCGGCGTGACCAATGCCATCCACTCCGACCGACTCGCCAACCATCCGCCGGCAGCACGAATGTGTTCACGCAGACTGCGGCGCGGCGTCAATACCGGCGGCAACAACGGGCCAAAACGCGGCAACACATGCCATATCCAACTGCACAACAAAACGGCCATGGACAACAACACCATCCACGCATGCTCCTGCAACCAACTGCCCAACCCGGTTGTGCTTGGTCGCAACATCAACAGCATGGTTGTGGCTTGCCCGGCTGGTTTGGTCTCGCCACCAGTGAGCAGATGCCAGATCAACTCGGCGTGGTCTGCCTTGCCCAGTTCTTTCCACTGCACAAAATCAAAATTACTGATTACCGCCACACTCCCCTGACCGACCCGCATTTGCACGATACGGCCGCCCAATCGATCACGCGCCACTTGCGCGGTGTATCGTCCGGTGCGCTCGTTCTCGGCGTCCTGGCCGGACTCCTTCGCCGGTGTGAGCAATAAATTCTGAAACGGATAAAAGATTGCCTTAAACGATGTTCCATCCGCGAGCCTGACCTGTGTCGCTTGGGCTTGCGGCTGCACCCACTGCCCGGGAGTGATGGGTAACGGACGGTTGCGCGCCTCGTTGCGCGGTTTGACAGCGTACTCTTGCGGGGATTGTGGTTCGGCTTCGTCAGCGTTGTCAGGGCCGGCGGGGTTTTCTGCCGACGGTCCGCTGCCAGCCTTATCAACTTCGGCATACTTGCCACCGCGCCATACCAATGGTTTACGTACAATCGACCAACGTGCCAACAATGGATCGCCCAACAGAGGACGTTCAGCCTCAATCACCAAATGACCGCCCTGCTCCACCCAACCACCAATGGCGGCAACCCGCTCCGGCGTCATACTCGGCAGGCGGTTGGCCCCCAACAACAACACGCGCACATCTGGCTTACGCAACTGTAAGTCGAGCTGGTCTGACTTTGCTGCCTTGACCGTGTTGGCACCTTTCACCGCGAGCAAGCGTTCCAACGCAAGGTAAGGGTTGGTCGCCGCTTCGCCCTTCACGCCGACCCACTCGGTTTCTTCGACGATCTCGATCCAGCGCGAGGCGGCAAAAAGCGCGGCTACGAGTAATGCCACACCAACCAGTATCCAACCCCAAGTTTGGCGCGAGAACAAATGGCGCGGTTGACCGTTTGGTGATTTCACTGCCGCGCTCATGTCAGCGCTCCAACCGTGCCTGACGCAGCGCGCTCGCCTATCCGTTGCGCCTGCCGACCGGCCAGTGAAAAATGTGCTGACCATGCCGCAATCAATTGTTCAACCTCATCGCCACTGACCGTCTGGCGGGAGTAAGCAACCCGCTGCCAGGTGGCCACCAGCCCACGGAAGTATTCAGGCTTGGCGGATGCAGCACCACCGTAGTGGCGGGCAACGTGCGCTGCACAAGTGCCCTCGGTATCTCCCGGGGCGATTTCGAAGCGACCATCGGCGATTAACGACACCAACGCGGCGCGGTAGAGCAGCGACAGCGCCAGCCGCACATCGCCGCGTGATAAGGCCTGTGCAGCCGCGCCAGGCACATCGTCCGGCAACGAATCCGGACGAACATCGAGCCCAAACAACATATCCGGCATCACTCTTCGGCGCTGCCAATCACGTTTCTCAAATTTGCGAATCAGCAGGTAGAGCAGACCAACGATGGCAGCCGCACCCAAGCCCCACGCCAAGGCGCGCAGGCCATATGCAAGCCACTCGCCAAAACGTTCCAACCAGTCCCAGCGGAAAGGCTTCGACCGTTTTCTGTCACTGCCGGGCCCCACGTATTTGAGTGACCACGTTTCGCGCGTTTCACCAAAAATCGGATCGCTCAGAATTTTTTTAGCTTGTTGTGCCGCACCCGTGGATGGTGTCACCAGCGATGCCGTCGTGGTGGGTGCAGACGGCGGAACAGCAGCCGGAGCCGAAGCCGAAGCAAGAGCCGAAGCAGAAGCGATATCGGGATCGGCGGCAGGACTTGGCGCAACAGCGGCGTGCGGCGACGGCACTTGCGCACTGGCCTCAGGCGGACTTACGGCAGCAAGAAAACCCGCCAACACCAACACAACACCGGGCGACGTTCCGATGCCGCCAACATGTCCCACCTCACGTCCCCCCGCACGCCACGCAGCTGATTGCGCAGCGAGTCGTCGGGCCGCTCGCAGCCGCTCCGACATCCGCTTAAAGGCAAGTTCGATATCCCACCCTTCAAGCGTGGTGCGCGTATTCAGGTACAGCGCAAATCCGGCTGCCACGTAAAAGGGCTCAAGCAACAACACAACACATACCGAGAAAAAGTTCGACAGCCACTGCAACCAATCCGGCGGCGACTCGACAATCCAGCGAAATGGATTTATGGAGCCCGCATTACCAGGCAAAAACATCTCGGCAAAGGCGTAGATGGATAGCACCAACAGAACCTCAAAGTGCGCCGAGATAATCGTCAGCCAAACCGCCGTCCCGCGGCCCTCGCGACCCAGCACATTGCGCCGCGAAGCGGCGGCTTTGCCCGATTGCTTCTCTAGCTGCGAGATCGGCAAGCTAAACGAGCGAGCGCCATCGAAGCGCCGCCACGTCAGTGCGGCAAACATACCGCTGCCGGTCAGTAGTCTTGGCAGCGCCCGCCAAGTTGCCGCCATGCCGGGTGCCGCACCAAACGCAGCACCGGCCAACACGTGCAAGATGACGCGATCAAACGCCGGCTTCAGCCACCAAATCACAAAGGTCGCAACCAGTGGTTTGGCAAAACAAATGAGATTGATCAGCACTGCTGCGGCCAAGTAGACACTCGCCCACACCGGAAAAATGTCGCGCCGCCACGCGATTGTCATCGCATAACCAAGATCAATCGCTTCGAAACCGCTGCGTTTACGCAGTCGAACTGAGATGTCCTCAAGGCGCATGCTTCAGCTCCTGCGGTCCATGCGTCCTCATCATTGATATGGCGCTTAGGCGGCTGCGACCCGCAAAACAAAAATAGGCAATCACCAGCACCCAGCAGGCGATACCAAAGGCGTACTTCACTTCTACGGGCGGCACTCGGGAGGCCGACCAGAAGGCTTCAATGAATGCCGCCATAAACGTCATCGCCGCCGCGCCATACAGAATATGCACCGCATCGTGCGAGGCCATCTTTAACGCGTCGAGCCGCGTACGGCGGCCGGGGGCAATCAAGGCGTAACCCAGTTGCAACCCGGCGGCACCGGACAACGCCGCGCCGACCAACTCCAGCGCACTGTGTCCGGCCACAAAGCCCCAGAAGGTTTCGATATAACCCAGTTGCGTCAGATGGCCGGCGATGGTTCCGATCACACCACCATTGAAGATGAGAAAGAAAATCGAACCCACACCAAACAACAGACCGCCCGCAAAACACTGGAAGTCGATGCGCACATTGTTCCAAATGTAGTACCCCCACATCGCCACGTCGCTTCCCGCTTCGCGCGCCTCACCGAGCACACGATTGGCGGGGTCGTACATCTGCTGCACCTTGGCGAGCTGCTCGGCGGGCATCATCACATAGGCGAACTCGGGCACAAACGGAATCAGGACAGTCAATACAATCATCGGCACAAACAAACAAAGCGAGGCGATGAGCACGCTGCGCCAATGCGACCTGACCAATTGTGGAAACGTCGCACGAATAAACCGTAACACCCCGCTGCTCTCAGCGGAGTGGCTGGCACCATACAGCGCCTGATGTCCGGCGAGCACAAGCGCCTCCAGCCTCGCACCAAGCTCGGCGCTGTATTGACGATCGCGGGCGAGTGCCAAATGGCGCGCCAGTTGTCGATAGCGGTATGGCAACTCGCTGGCGTGAAATACCGCCTGACCGGCAACCTGCTTGCCACCAGCCTCGACCAACAACCAATTTTCGAACTCGACCCACTGTCCACTGTAGCGGGCCTCGAAGGCGTCTTGTCTCATCCGTTGGCCCGCCCTTTTTCTGCTGTAGAAGGTGCTTGCACACGACCGGTGAAAACATTCGCCAGCCCAACGAGTTGTTCGGCCGTCACAGGTTTATCAGTTTTGTCTGGGCCGGCTGCGTCATCGAATACTGCAGTCGCGTGTGCTGCCAATTCCGCCGCGCGTTGATCAGACCAGCGTTTGCGACGCTCGGCAAAATCGATAATGGCGCGCTGTTCCTCAAGTGTGAGTGTGGCCTCCGGCAGCGGAACATGGCCTCCCAGGCTTGGTGAGGCCTCACTGGTGCGATCTGTTTCCGGACGTTTCCTGACAGCCGATGCGGGCGGCGCATACACGACCAATGTGCCTGCGGCGAGATCCCCGAGGCGTTTGAAATCACGGTTGGAGATACAAGCGATCAACCCGAAGCCATACATGACCGGCAGAAAATCCACGGCGCGCAAGGTGTTGCGTATCACCGATGCGCGCCATCCGATCGGTGTACCGTCGTCGTGCAGAACACGCAAATGGCAGGCGCGTTTACCGGGGGTGGCACCATTCCAAAAAACTTCGAATAAAACCGGGTAAGCCCACTCAAGCAGAAAGAACATCACCAACACCAAGCCGCTGCCGAATTTCCCGAACAGCGACAACATGGTGGCAAAAGCAATGTAAACCACAGCGCGCAACAAAAAATCGATGACCCAAGCGCGTGCTCGGGCAACCGGTCCCGCAACCTTCAGCGTGAGTTCAATTCCCTCGGGCGTCGTGACGACGCGCGGCGTGTCGAGCATACGAGCCGTCAAACCAACAACCGACTAGGCGTGGCCATCGTCACCAAGGAAGATGTCACGGTAGGCGGCATAGGTCGAGGCGAACATCAGCGGTAACACCACCAACAAGCCCAGCCCCAGCGGAATGGAGCCAACGATAAACAGCACGAGAAAAACCACACCATACAGAAGGAACGGCAGAATATTCTTCAGACACCCCTTGAAGCTAGCCGCAAGCGCATCAATTGGCGACATGCCGTTGATTGCCACCAACGCCGGCGCGAACCAAAATGCCATAAAGATAGGTAAGGCAACCGCCATTACAATCAGCAGCACCAACAACGTGCCCAATCCGGCACCAACCAGCAACCCACCCAGCGCGCCGGTATCACCGCTCAGAATTGCACCGATGGCACCGGAAACGCCCAGAACCACTACAAACAGTGTGCCCATCAATATCATCAAGCCCAGCCAAGACGCCATATAAAGAAGACCCACGGTGAGCAGCGGAGTTGTGTAGGGTGCCTTAAAGCCAGCAAAGATATCCGAGACTTCCAGCGGGCGGCCATTGTGCTGGGCGTGCGCACCAAGCATCAGCGCCCCGCCAAAAAAGCCAAACAGCGCATACCCAATCAAGGTGCCGAGCATGGGGATTAAACCCAAGGCGAAGGTGGTGGCAAAGAAAATGACGATATTGACGACCCAAATCATCGGTGATTGTGTGAACAGCGACCATCCCTGTCCGACCCAAGCGATGCCTTGTCCGGCGGAGGTCGAGCGCCCGCCGGGGATGAACGACTCAGCGCCGCTTTCCGGCTTTGCCGTTAGCACTTCGGCGGTCGGTGCGGCGTAGGGATTCTGCGGTTTGTTGTCTTGCACGTTTGCTCCTTGGTTGCTATGAAAGTCGCGGCTAACCGAAGTTAATATACCCTACCGAATGCACGACGAAGATAGCATTTCAGTGGCTAACATGACGCGGTTCGGGGATGGACGGTCAAACGATGTCCGTCGCCACATTACACCGCGATTGACGGGGCAAACATCGTAAATAGAACGACGCGCCGGAATCGATGAGGCAATCGCCAGGACGAAAAACTCGCCTATTGGAGGGCGTCTTCGAGCAAAAGTGGCTGGAGGTACCCGCGGAATGGCGGGTTTTCAACGCAGGTTCGATGGGTGCGTGGCGAAGAATTTGTGGTTGACGAGGGTGTAAGGAATTTTGTGTAGATTAAATTTTTGCTAGGCTCCCTACTATGTCAAGGAGCCACTATGTCTACGAGCAAGTCACCGAAGTCCAAAACGTCTGCCACACCCGCTGTTCCACAA
>Ga0315907_10007881_pt1 | contig 11029 bp, 10 predicted proteins | sample LakEriMetagenome_3_FD_203525 | JGI IMG/M metagenome (GOLD analysis project Ga0315907, IMG submission 203525) | Freshwater fungal communities from buoy surface, Lake Erie, Ohio, United States - Buoy 12 MA123 | ecosystem: Environmental > Aquatic > Freshwater > Lake > Lake biofilm | place: USA...
GATCCGTGACGAGTACGACGACGAGGAGCGTCTGGTCGAGAGTGAGGAGGGCGTGCGATTCTGGGTGACCGGGCGCCTGACCCTCGACGACCTCTCTGCGGCGCTCGGATACGACTTCGCCCGTGATGACGTTTCGACTGTCGGGGGTCTCGTCATGGAGCTGCTTGGTCGCGTGCCGCGAGCGGGCGAGTCCCTCACCGTTGGCCCATTCAAGGTGATCGTCGAGCGGGTCGTTCGTCGCAAGATCGAGCGTGTCTATCTCGAGCGCGTCTCGCACGACGAGACGGACGTCAGTGAAGACGAGGGTCGCGACGAATGACGGGTCTCACGATCTTCATCGCCGTGACCGCGATCGCGCTGCTCACGCTGTCCGCGACCGCCGTGCGCGCAGTGAGCCGTTTGTGGCTGCGCCACTGGATCGAACACCGCGTGGGCGGTATGGGGGCGATGGCACGCTACCTCGAACGTCCGTCGCGCCTTGTCCATACGGCAGGTACCGCGAGCATGTTGGTGGTGTTCGCCACTGGCTCCGTAATCGCCATGAACGACGGACTGCGGGCGTGGACGTTTGTGCGTGATGTGGTGCTCTTTCTCGGGCTGTTGCTGGTGTTCGGGCAGTTGTTGCCCCGTGCCATCGGCCGACGCTGGGCGCCGCAGTTGATCCCGGTGCTCGTGCCGGTGCTCCGCCTCGCCGATCTCCTCCTCGCGCCGTTCCACCTCTTGGCTGACATCGTTCGCCGATTCGTCGTCAAGCCCGAGACCGCGAGCGGTGACGACATGCGTGATGGGCTCGAGGAACTCCTGCGTGACGGGACCTTTCACGACATCGGGGCCACGGAGGAAATGGCGATCATCACCGGCGTCGTGCAGTTTGGCGACAAGACGGTACGAGACGTCATGACGCCACGCGGCGAGATATTCATGCTACCGGATGACCTCGACGCGGCGGACCTCGCACGGCAGGTTGCGGCGGCTGGATACAGTCGTGTCCCGGTGTATCGGAACACGCCGGATCAGATCAGCGGGATGGTCCATGTGTTCGACGTGTTTCGACGTCGTGGCGAGACGCTGCCGGCGGTGCGTCCCGTCTCGATCACGCGCCCCGACAAATCGGCCAAGGATCTCCTGTTCGAACTGCTGCGCTCGCGACATCAATTGGCGATCGTTCAGGAGGGCGGTCAGGTGATGGGGCTTGTCACACTGGAAGATCTCCTCGAGGAGTTGGTTGGTGATATCCGGGATGAACACGATGACGGCAGCGAGTAAGGGCCCGGGCGGCGAGGTGTCCACCGGGTTGGTGACGACGACCACTCCCCTCGCTCGTCTGCTCGAGCAGTTCCGTGCCGGCGCGCCGGCGGCGCTTGCCCGCGCGGTGAGCATCGTCGAGAATCATCGTGCTGGATTTGAGCAGATTCTCGCTGCGCAACATGCCCTGCTTGGCCGCGCACGGCGCGTCGGCATTACAGGTCCACCGGGGGCAGGGAAGAGCACGCTCACCACGCGCCTCGCGCGGCACTACCGTGACGCGGGCCTCACCGTCGGTATCGTCGCTGTCGATCCCACGTCACCGTTCACGGGCGGGGCCCTGCTCGGAGACCGCATTCGCATGGAGGAGGTGGCGCTCGATCCCGGCGTGTTCATCCGTTCCATGGCGACCCGCGGCTCGCTCGGCGGCCTCGCCACGGCCACCCGCGAGGTGTGCGACGTGCTGGACGGTTTTGGCAAGGACATCATCCTCATCGAAACCGTAGGCGTCGGACAGAGTGAGCTCGACGTCTCCCGCGCCGCGGATTCGACGTTGGTGGTGCTCGTGCCCGAGTCGGGTGACTCCATCCAGACGCTCAAGGCGGGCGTGATGGAAATCGCGGATGTGTATACGGTGAACAAGGCCGATCGCCCCGGTGCGGATCGGTTGCGCAATGACATCGAGCTCATGCTCGGTTTACGATCGGGCGCCACGATGAAGAACCTGCCGGCGCATCATGGCGTCGACCTGCGCGGGATGGCCGACGCCGACCGGGACGCGCTGCGTGAAGCCATGAACCCGGCGCGGGCCGCCCGTGCCGCGGCGCTGGAAGAGCACCCCGAACAGTGGACACCGCCGGTGCTCCGGTCCGTCGCCGCCCAGAACGAAGGCGTGGCCGAGGTGGCGGACGCGCTGGCTCGGCATTTCCGCTACCTTGAGGTCAGTGGTGAGCTGCGCCAACGCCGTCGGGCCCGCCTTCGGGAGCGGGTGATGGAAGTGGTGGAGCAGCAGGTCCGGCGGCGACTCTGGCACGACGCCGACACGCTCGCCTGGCTCGACGCCCAACTCGATGCCCTCGAAGCGGGGACGCTGGTCCCGTTCGCCGTGGCGGACGCCCTGCGTGCCCGTAGCAGCTCCCTCCTGACCGGCGCCGCCTACGCGCCGTTGCCGCACCCCATGGGGATCAGCGCATGACCAGTATCCGCGAACTCGAAGATGTCGTCCGCCAGCAGCAGGAGGAGCTGGACGCCCTGCGCCGGGAGGTAGCGCGCTGGAAGGGCCAATACGACGGTGGGCGCAAGCGGGATATCGCGTATACCAACTCGGCCCAGGAAGTCCCGCCGCTGTACACGGCGCTCGACCTCGAGGATTCGGCCGGCACCGCCTTCGAAACGCCGGGCGCGTGGCCGTTCACGCGGGGCATTCATCCCACGGGCTATCGCGGCAAGCTCTGGACGATGCGCCAGTTCGCCGGCTTCGGGACCGCACGCGAAACCAATCAGCGCTACAAGTTCCTGCTGTCGCAGGGGCAGACGGGCCTGTCGGTGGCCTTCGACTTCCCCACGCTGATGGGGTACGACAGCGACCATCCGCGCTCCGAAGGTGAAGTGGGCAAGTGTGGCGTCGCCATTTCGTCGCTCGCCGACATGGAAACGCTGTTCGAGGGCATCCCCCTCGACAAGGTGTCCACCAGCATGACGATCAACGGACCGGCGATCATCCTGCTGTGTTTCTACATCGCGGCCGCGGAAAAGCAGGGGGTGGATGCCTCGAAGCTCCAGGGCACGGTGCAGAACGACATCCTCAAGGAGTACATGGCGCAGCATGCCTGGTGCTTCCCCATCGAACCGGCGCTGCGACTCATCGTGGACGGCTTCGATTGGTGTGCCCGGCACGCGCCCAACTGGAATACGATCTCCATCTCCGGCTACCACATCCGTGAGGCGGGTTCGACGGCAGCGCAGGAACTCGCGTTCACGCTCGCTGATGGATTCACGTACGTGGAGCGGGGCATCGCCCGAGGCCTCGACGTCGATGAATTTGCCCCGCGGTTGTCGTTCTTCTGGGACATTCACAACGACTTCTTCGAGGAGATCGCCAAGCTGCGGGCGGCGCGTCGCATCTGGGCGCGACACATGAAGGAGCGCTACGGCGCGAAGCACCCGCGCTCGTGGATGATGCGCTTCCACTCGCAGACGGCGGGGGTAACCCTCACGGCGCAGCAGCCCATGAACAACGTCGTGCGCGTTGCCTATCAGGCGTTGGCCGCTGTCCTCGGGGGTACACAGTCCCTGCACACCAACTCGATGGACGAGACGCTTTCGCTGCCGACCGAAGGGGCGGTACAGGTCGCGTTGCGCACCCAGCAGATCCTCGCCTACGAGACCGGCGTGCCGAACGTGATGGACCCCTTGGGCGGCTCTTACTACGTCGAAGCGCTCACCGATCAGCTCGAGCGGGAAGCCGAACACCTGTTTGCGCAGATCGACGAGATCGGTGGTGTGGTCAAGGGGTTGGAAGACGGTTGGTTTCAGAAGCGTATCGCCGAAAGCGCGGCGCGGCAGCAGTGGGAGATCGAACAGCGCCGCAAGCTCGTGGTCGGCGTCAACGATTTCGTCACCGAGGAGCCTGAACTTTCCATTCCCATCCTTCGCATCGGTCAGGAGGCGGAGCAGGAGCAGAAGGCGAAGATGGCGGCGCTGCGTGCGTCGCGCGACAACGAACTCTGCGCTCGCCACCTCGAGGCGCTGCGCACCGCGGCGCGTGGTACCGAGAACGTGGTCCCGCGGATCCTCGACTGCGCGCGCGCCTACTGCACGCTCTACGAAATTCGCGCGGCGCTCGAAGACGTGTTCGGCGCGTATCGCGAGCCGGTGTTCTTCTAGCTCCTCACCAAACCGCGTGGTACCGCGCTCATCGCCGACTGGCTCAGTCGGCGGTGAGTTCGCGTTCGAGCTCCGCGAGATGCAAGAGGAACGTCGTGGCTTGGGCCGCCGTCATGGCGGCGGGAGCGAAGACAGCGGATCCTGTGTCGGCCTGGAGGACGGCGCGGCGGCGTGCGGTTTCACCGGTTTCCCAGTTCACGACCTTCATCGTCCACTCCGGGAACGCGCGCGCCTCGATCTCCGTCACGTCGATCACCTGGCAATCGGCATGACGCGCGTCCTGCGCGATCCGGTGGTACAGCGCATTCACGGCGCGGCGTTCCCCCTCCAGGGCCTGCAGGAACTGGCCAGAGCCGTAACAGAGGAGGCCCGTGATGCCGCACTCCACATTACGTGCCTGGGCGTGGTTCATGATTTCGACCAGGGCGCCGTATGACTTGTCGGCGCTGGCCGCACTGGCGTAGAGAAGGCGAATGTCTGGCACAGGATCCGATGCAGCGAGAAAGGGGTCGTGGCCCGGATTTCGGCGGCGGGACCGCGGAGATCCGGAGCATGCGGCTTGTGCGGCTTCGTCACAGTATCTAGCGTCTCCGGATGAACACCGACAGCCCTTGGTGGGCCACCCAGTTCGACCAGCAGTACCTCCACGAGTACGAGCCCCTCTTCGATCTGGTCCGGGACCGGAGAGAGGTGGCCCGGCTCCTCGACGTGCTGGCCCTCCCATCAGGCGCGCGGGTGCTCGACTGTCCCTGTGGACAGGGGCGTCACGCCCACCTGCTCGCGGAGGCGGGATTTGATGTCGACGCCCTCGACTTTTCGGAGGACCTGCTCACGGTGGCGCGGAAGCGTGGCGCGGGCACGACCCTTCGTTATACCAAGGGGGACATGCGGAAACTGCCGGCCCGTTGGACTGGGCGGTTTGACGCCGTCGTGAACCTGTTCACCTCGTTCGGATTTTTTGACGAACCGGATGATGATTTACGCGTGTTGTCCCAATTCGCCCGCGTTCTCAAGCCCGGCGGCGTATTGGTATGGCACGGAGGCGCGCGCGATGGGGTGATGGCGAAGTTTCTCTCCCGCGATTGGTGGTCGAGCGCCGACGGGACCATGTTCGGCCAAGAGCGCTCGTTCGATCCTCTTTCGGGGTTTCTGGAGATCACGTCCACGTGGCGTGGCCCCAAGGGGCATGGCGAACGCTCGCATCGCATACGCCTCTACACGGCGTCTGAACTCGCCGTACGGCTCCGGGACGTGGGTCTCGTGGTGGAGCAGGCGTTCGATTCGTGGAGCACTCGTCCCCTCACGCGCAAGTCGAGCGAAATGCTGCTGGTGGCGCGCAAGGACGGCTGAGTAACTTTGCACAGGCCACATGTGTTCCGGACCAACGGACCATGTGCCTGTTCGCAGACCCATCCCGATTACCCAACCGATGACTCGACCGATTCGCGTATTGGTGGCCAAACCCGGCCTCGACGGACACGACCGTGGCGCAAAGGTGGTGGCTGCCGCGCTGCGCGACGCCGGCATGGAAGTGATCTATACCGGCCTCCACCAGACCCCTGAAATGATCGCGACGGCCGCGGTCCAGGAGGACGTCGACGTGGTAGGGCTCTCCATTCTGTCCGGCGCCCACATGACGCTCTTTCCGCGAGTGCGCGATCTCCTGCTCGAGGCGGGACGTGATGATATCCTGTTGACGGGTGGCGGCATCATCCCCAAGGAGGACATGGAGGCGCTGCAAGCCCGTGGTGTGGCGCGCCTGTTCGGGCCGGGGACGACCACGCAGGAGCTCGTTGATTACATCCGTGAGTGGTTCGCTTCGCGCGAAGAGCAGGGCGCGTGAGCGGGCGACTACGCCAGCTCGCCGACGAGGTTCGCGCGCTGGAAGCCCGACTCCGTTTGGGCGGCGGGCCGGACAAGATCGACAGGCAGCACAAGCAGGGAAAGCTCACGGCGCGTGAGCGTGTCGAACGGTTGGCCGATCCGGGGAGTCCCTTCCTCGAAATCGGCCTCCTCGTTGCCCACGACCAGTACGATGGGCAGGCCCCGGCCGCCGGGGTCATCACCGGCGTGATGATCGTCGAGGGGCGCGAAGTGGTGGTGGTGGCCAACGACGCCACCGTGAAGGCCGGCTCCTGGTGGCCCGAGACCATCACGAAGATTCTGCGCGCGCAGGAAGTCGCCATGCGCTGCCGCATCCCGATCCTGTATCTCGTCGACTCTGCCGGCGTGAACCTCCCCTATCAGGGCGGTGTGTTCCCCGGGCAGTACGGTGCGGCCCGCATTTTCTACTACAACTCCATCATGCGTCGCTACCTGCGCATTCCGCAGTTCGCGGCCGTGATGGGACAATGCGTCGCCGGTGGGGCCTATCTCCCGGCCCTGAGCGACGTGATTCTCATGGTGAAGGGTACGTCGTTCATGGGACTGGGTGGCCCCAATCTCGTGAAGGGCGCGACCGGCCAGAGTGTGGACGGCGAAACGCTGGGCGGCGCGATCACCCACACCGAGATCTCGGGCGTGGCGCACTACGCCCTCGACGACGACGCGGCGTGCCTCGACAAGTTGCGCGAGCTGGTGGCCCGTCTGCCGCGCCCGCAGCAGCGCGAGACGACGTGGCGCCCGCCCGCCGAGCCGCCCTCGGCATTGTACGACCTGCTCCCGGCCGATCACCGCATGCAGTACGACATGCATGCGCTGCTGCGGACGGTGCTCGACGATGGGGTGCTCGACGAGTTCCAGCCGAATCTCGCCAAGGAGATGATCTGCGGCGATGCGCGCATCGAAGGGATTCCGGTTGGGGTCATCGCGAATCAGCGTGGGCTCATCAAGGGGCGGCCCGGCGAACGGCCGCGCTTCGGGGGGATCATCTACGCCGAGAGCGCCGAAAAGGTCGCCTATTTCATCGAGCGGTGCGACAAACAGGGCATTCCGATCCTGTTCGTGCAGGACGTCTCCGGTTTCATGGTCGGCCCGGATGCCGAACACGATGGCATCATTCGCGCCGGCGCGCACTTCGTCGAAGCGATGGCCTGCGCGCGCGTGGCGAAGATCGTCCTCACCGTGAACCATGCCAGTGGCGCCGGCTACTACGCCATGGCGGGACAGGGCTTCGATCCCGACTTCATCTTCTCGTGGCCGACCGGGCGCATGGCGGTCATGGAAGGTGAGGCGGCCGTGCAGGCCGTGCATGGGCCGGCGCTCGATGCCGCGAAGAAAGCGGGTTCGGCACCGTCAGCTGACGTTCTGGAAGCCGTCGAGGCCATGCGCGCGGACTACGAACAGCAACTCGATGCCCGCTACGCCGCCGCCCGCGGCTTCGTCGATACCATCGTGTACCCGGAAGACACCCGTGTTCTGCTCGCGATGGCACTGCGGGCAGCCAACCAGAATCGCGGACCGCATCTCGGCGCCTTCGTGCTGCCGCCGATGCCGCCCGTTGGAGGCGAGTGATGTCGGAGGCGATGCAGGACAAGGTGGTGCGGGTCGCGAGCGGCCAAGGCTTCTGGGGCGACTGGCTCGAAGCACCGCGCCGTCAGGTGGAAGGTGGTCCCGTGGACTATCTCATGCTCGACTATCTCGCCGAAGTCACGATGTCCATCGTGCAGAAACAGAAGGAGCGCGACCCGCGCATGGGGTATGCCCGCGACTTCATCGGCGCCATGGAGAGCGTGTTTCCGGCGGTGGCTGAGCGGGGGGTGAAGGTTATCGCCAATGCGGGTGGCGTGAACCCCATGGCGTGTGCCGATGCCGTCCTCGCGGCCGCCGACAAGGCGGGCGTGCGTGGCAAGATCCGCATCGGCGTGGTCACCGGTGACGACATTCTCGATCGTCTCGACTCGTTACTCGCCGACGGACACGCACTCAAGAACATGGACACCGGCGAGCCGCTCGCCGGTATCCGTGATCGTGTGCTCTCGGCCAACGCCTACATCGGCTCGACGCCCATCGTTGAGGCGCTGCAGCGCGGCGCCAACGTGGTGGTGACCGGGCGCAGCACCGACACGTCGCTCACGATGGCCCCGCTGCGGCACGAATTCGGCTGGGCGGCGGATGACTGGAACGCGTTGGCGGCCGGGATCGTGGCGGGGCACATCCTCGAGTGCGGCGCGCAGTGCAGCGGTGGCAACTGCCTGCACGACTGGCGCACCATCCCGGATCTCGCGAACGTCGGCTATCCTATCGCCGAAGCGCGCGCCGACGGGTCGTTCGTCATCACCAAGCACCCGGGGACGGGCGGCCGCGTGAGCATCCCCAGTATCACGGAACAGCTCGTGTACGAAATGGGCGATCCGCACGCCTACATCACCCCCGACGTCGTCGCCGATTTCACCAGTATCCGCTTGGCCGCCGACGGGGAGAACCGGGTGCGCGTGCACGGCATCACGGGTGCGCCCCCCACGCCGTTCCTCAAGGTCTCCATCGCCTACCGGGCCGGATTCAAGGCCGTCGGTTCGCTCGTGTACGCGTGGCCGGATGCCATGGAGAAGGCGCAGCTGGCTGATCGTGTGTTGCGCGAGCGACTGGACCGTCTTGGTCTCAGGTTCGATCAGGTGCTCAGCGAGTTCGTGGGTGCCACGTCCACCCATGGGTCGCTCGCCGGAGACGGTCGCGACGCACCGGAAGTGCAGTATCGCATCGGCGTGCGCGGCGGCGATCGCGCCGCCGTGGAGCGCTTCACCCGTGAGATCGCGCCGCTCGTGCTCAATGGGCCGCCGAGCGTGACAGGCTTCGCCGGCGGCCGCCCGAAGGTCGAGGAAATCGTGGCCTACTGGCCCGCGCTGCTCGACAAGCGCGCCGTATCCACCGCTGTCACCATCGTGGAGTGAGTGCCGTGAAGGTTCGTCTGCTCGATATCGCGCACGCCCGCAGCGGCGACAAGGGTGACACGGCCAACGTGGGGCTGATCGCCCTGCGCCCCGAGTGGTACGCCGTGCTCGATCGCTACGTCACGCGAGATGCCGTTGCGAAGCACTTCGCGGGGCAGATCACCGGTGACGTGGTCCGCTTCGAACTGCCCAATCTGAGCGCGCTCAACTTCCTGCTGCACGGCGCGCTCGATGGCGGCGGCACACTGTCGCTCAAGACCGACGCCCAAGGCAAGGTCTATTCGACGGCGTTGTTGCGCATGGTCATCGACGTTCCTGACGACGAGGCGTCTCCCCTCGGTTTGCCCGTCGCCTCATGATCCAGCGCGTTCGCATCGCCCTCATTGCCTGCGGGGTGATCGCCTTCACCATCGCGCAGCAAACAGGACGGGAGTGGTTGCGATGGGTGGGGGTGGCGCTGGTCGCGGTCGCGTTGTTCCTGCGTTTCGTAAAGCGCTGACCCGGCAGCGGTTCCGCCCCCCGTTATGATTCAGGGATGACTCGCCCTTTCGTCCCCGAATTGCTTGCCCCCGCCGGGACCCTCGATGCCGTTCGCGCGGCGGTCGCGAATGGGGCCAACGCGGTGTACCTCGGCGCGTCCTTGTACAACGCGCGCGACGAGGGGGCGCAGCTGTCCCTGGATGAGCTCGAGCAGGCGTGCGCCATCGCACATTCCCGCGGCGTGCGGGTGTATCTGACGTTCAACGTCCTGATCAAGCCGCACGAGCTGACCGACGCGCTCGCCTATCTGGGGGACTGCATTGATCGCGGCATCGACGCGGCCATTGTCCAGGATCTCGGCGTGGTGCGGCTGATCCAGCAGATCTACCCGCAACTCGAAGTGCACGGCTCCACGCAGATGACCGTCCACGATGCGTCGGGCGCCCGCGTGATGCACGAACTCGGCATCGAACGGGTGGTGCTCGCGCGTGAGAACACGCTCGAGGACATCCGCCTCATTCGCGAGGCGGTCCCCGATTTGAGCCTGGAGACGTTCGTGCACGGTGCCTTGTGCATCTCGTACTCCGGCCAGTGCTTCATGTCGGGGATGATCAGCGAGCGCTCCGCCAACCGTGGGTCGTGTGCCCAGTCGTGTCGCAAGGATTACACGCTGACCGACGAAACCACCAAGGCCACGCTCGACAGCGGGTATCTCATCTCCACCAAGGACCTGGCCGCACACGATCATCTCGAAGCGATCGCGAAGCTCGGCGTGGGGTGCCTCAAGGTGGAGGGGCGCAAGAAGAAGCCCGAATACGTGGCGACGGTGACCAAGGCGTATCGCGGGTGGCTCGACGGTATCGCACGCGGGGAGACCGGCCGCGCCCCACGTCCGGAAGAGGTGGAGCCGCTGGTGCAGATTTTCAGCCGCGGTAACACGGGGGGTATGTACGGCGGCCGGCAGGGGCGCGAGTACATCACGCGCACACAACCCGACAATCGCGGGCTCCCCCTCGGGACGGTCACCGGTACCGAGGGGCAGTCGCTGATCATCGAGGTGTCGCGGCCGGTGTCCGTCGGCGATGGGCTCGGTTTCGAGGGGCCGGCCGCTGACGCCGGCGCTTCGGTCGGCGGTACCGTGACGGAGGTGCGGACGTTGTCGGCGCGCGCGGGCCTGCACCGTCAGGTGGTTCTCGTGAAGAGCGGCCCTCGCGTCACCCGTGTTCCCGATGGTTGGCACGTGGTCCGCACGAGCGATGCGTCGCTCCTCGCCGATGCGCGTGAATCGTTCGCCGGTGTGCCGCACTTCGATCGGGTCGGGCTGCATCGGGTGGACGTGCGCTGCTTCGGCCACGCCGGCGGACCGCTCAAGACCGTGTGGACGTGCGGCGATGAGATCGAGGTGACCGTGCGCGGTGAGGTACCACTGTCACCAGCGTCGAAGCGGGCGCTCGACATGACGCAATTGCGTGAGCAGTTCGGGCGGTTGGGCGGCACGCCATTCAAGCTGGGGGCAGTGGAGATCACCGGCCTTGCCGCGGGTCTCTTCATCCCGGTGAGCGAAATCAATCGCCTCCGTCAGGAAGCCA
>Ga0315907_10007882_pt1 | contig 11029 bp, 6 predicted proteins | sample LakEriMetagenome_3_FD_203525 | JGI IMG/M metagenome (GOLD analysis project Ga0315907, IMG submission 203525) | Freshwater fungal communities from buoy surface, Lake Erie, Ohio, United States - Buoy 12 MA123 | ecosystem: Environmental > Aquatic > Freshwater > Lake > Lake biofilm | place: USA...
TAGCCATAGATTTTATTTTTCACTCACCCATTTAAAACCCACTCTCGGAATATTTTCAATAGCTAAAGTTGGAGTTTCTTTTATTATTTTTCGTAATCGAGAAATAAAAACATCCAAACTTCTGCCTAAAAAATAATCGTCCGAACCCCAAAGTTCCATAAGTATTTTTTCTCGTTTTAATACTGTATTTGGATTGTCTAAAAACAGTTTTAGTAATTGTGCTTCGCGTTCTGTAAGCGTTGTTTTTGAAGTTTCATTTTTGATTAAATAATTTTCGGGCTCAAAAATAAAGCCAGAAAACTCATATTTTTTTATAACTTTTTCAGTGTTTTTTTGACTTCGGAGTAAAAAGACTTCAATTTTCAAAATTAGTTCTTCAATCGAATACGGTTTCACTAAATAATCATCAGCGCCAAGTTTTAAACCTTTAATACGATCTTCTTTCATCGTTTTCGCCGATAAAAAAATAATTGGAATTTCTTGATTGCGTTTCCTTATTTCGGTTGCCAATTCAAATCCATCCATTTCAGGCATCATAATATCCGTTACTACAATATCAAATGATTGAGAACAAAATGTTTCTAAACCCGTTTTACCGTTACTGCAATGCACTACATCAAAATGTTGTTCTAAATTATCCGCTGTTAAAAACGCCAGCGTTTCTTCATCTTCAATATATAAAACTTTCTTTTTACTCATAATCTTTCTGATTAATTATTATCGTAACAACAATTCCTTTGTCAGTATTATTAGCGATGGTTATTTTCCAACGATGCAAGTCGCAAATCTTTTTCACATACGATAAACCAATACCAAAACCTTCAATATTTTTGATATCTTGACGAGAAACTCTGTAAAATTTATCGAAAACAAAAGGCAAATCCTTAGTAGGAATTCCACAACCATTATCTTTAACTTGAATAGATAGCTTTTGGTTGATTTCAGTAACGATAATTTCAATTTTAGGCGATAATCCTGAATATTTTACCGCATTATCTACTAAATTAAATAAAATATTATAGATATGAAATTCATCTGCTTTTAAAATAAGTGTCTTTGTAACAATAATATCAATGTCAATTTCTGTATCATACCTTAAAATAATATTGTCTTTTACTAAGTCTAAAATAGGTTTCAACTCAAACTTGGTTTTATCAATAAGCATTTGTTTGCTTTCGGTTTTAGCTACATATAATATTTTTTCAATATGTTCATTTAGTTTATTAGTTTGATTGATTACAATTTGATTATATTTTTTTAGTTTCGGATTATCTTTTATTTCGTTTTGTTCTTTAACATAATTTGATGCGATGAGAATTGATGCCAAAGGCGTTTTAAATTCATGCGACATATTATTTATAAAATCTTTTTGTAATTCGGTGTATTTTTTCTGTTTTAACATTAGCACAACCGAGTACACATAAATAATTAATACCAGAAACAAAACAGTAGTAAAAATCCAATATTGATTTAAGTTTTTAAAATAATTTTGTTCAATATCCGGGAATCGAATGGCAAAATAATACGTGTATTTAGGATTTTTTGTAAAACAAGTTGGGCATTTAATAGGTTCTTTTTTTCCATTACTATTGATATGATTGCTAAACGCCATTTTATCTGAAGAGCAATTATAAACAGCATATTCAAAATCAACATCTAAATTGTTTTTTTCAAATTCTGAAATTAAATAATGTTCTAAAATGGAATTTTCAAATTCGTAGTTTACATTAACCGTAAAATAATTTCCAGACACTTTTTCTACTTGATTGGAAACCAATAAACCTGTTAAATTATCTTTATAAAGTTTTTCTAAAACATCTTGTAAGGCAAAAAATATTTTATCTTCAGTATCTTTTTTTGCTAATTTATGTGCGTTATTTATTAAAAATAATTGCATAATAATCACTCCTACAATAGCAAGAAATCCGATTATTATAACAATATTAAATCTTGATAGTTTCATTTATGTTCTAAATTTTTAACGATATTAAGACAAATTTCAAAGCGAAATTAATCATTAACAACTCATTAACACAATAAATAGTAAGGATTAACAACATTATTTAAAAAAATAAATACATTTGTGAAGTTAATAAACAACTAATTTAAATATAATAATTATGAAAACAGGAAAATTACTTGCAGTTGCATTATTCATGGGCACACTTTCATTTGCTCAAACTGCAGCTCCAGCTCCAGCAGCAGCTCCACAAACACCGTCTCAATTGAAATGGGAAAAAGAAACACACGAATTCGGAACTATTGAACAAGGAAAACCGGTTTCTTACGAATTTACTTTCACAAATACCACTAACAAAGATGTTACTTTAAAAGATGTTAAAGCATCTTGTGGATGTACAGCTACAAATTACACAAAAACAGCTATCAAACCAGGTGAAAAAGGAACAGTAACTGCTACTTATAATGCAGCTGCAGGTGGTGCTTTCCACAAAACAGTTACGGTTACTACTAGTGAAGAAAATACAATGCCGAAAACTATTACAATAAAAGGTACAGTTAAAGTTAATGAAGCCCCTGCGGTTGTAGCGCCAGCTTCAAAATAAAAAATATTATAATATATTATCCCGATAAGATTTTACTTATCGGGTTTTTTTATGGAAATTTTCTACACCTTATTTTAAGCAGTACTAGCTGTTTCACTTTATTTATTTGTTTGTTAAAATTAGTATAGGAACAAACAAATAAACAGAAATTGAAAGTGTATTCTAAATTAAAAAAGGAGTTCAAATTAGAACTCCTTTTCTGTTTTTAATTTATTTTGCTAATACTATTTTTTTGGTTGTTTTAGAACTTCCGTTTTCTATAGTTATTATATAAACGCCATCTGATAAATTAGAAATATTTATATTGTCTACAGCGGTTTTCATTTCTTTAGTTGAAATTATTCTGCCTTGTATATCAAATAGTTTAACTATTGAATTACTTTCTAAATTTTGATTACCTAAATCAATATTTACAAATCCACTGGTTGGATTAGGATATATTTTTAAATTAGAAAAAGTTGTGTCTACAGTTGAAAGAGGTAACTGGATGTTACAAATTATTAGCTTGACAGAATTAATTGTTCCACCATCTCCATTATAAGGGTCATCTACAGTTAATGTCCAGGTTCCATCTGCAATCAACCCATTTAACGATGTTAATGTCTCAGAGGGAACTACATTACCTGTTAGTGCTGGAACTGAAGTACCGCATGCAACAGCGGCACCATCATCGTCCATGATACAATTTACATTATCATTATCTCCACAAGGTTGGTCTAATAGAGTAATCACCGGACTACCTATGGAAGCAGGCCCTGTTAGTTTAATTTTAAAATCTTGAATATAAGTGTGGGTTATATTTAAAGCAACATTTAAATCGCCAATAGTTAGTCCGCCAGTTACTAAAATTGGAACCGATGCTGAAGCATTTGCAGTACTAGCAATTGTTGCGTTTGAAAAGTTAGTAGCTAAAAATTCATTTCCACAAGATAATATTCCAGTTTGAAAACTATTTACTGTGGCATTTGAAAGAATTCCAGTTCCACATCTATTGGAAGGCGAAACTCTCCAATAATAATAAGTTTGTTGGCTTAAATTAGAAATTATATAAGAATTTTGATTAATAGTTGTATCAAGTAAAGTTGTAGTAAAATTAGAAGATGTTGATACTTGTAATCTATATGATTCAGCGTTTGCTTGTGTATTCCAACTCAAATTTACTGTTGTAGCAATACCAACTTGATTATTTGTAGGATTAGTTTGTATTACTGGAGAAAAAGTACTACTGTATATTTTTAAATTTTTAAATCTAGTTTCTGATTCTGTTCCATTATTACCAACTATTCCAACAGAATAACTTCCAGGATTTACAATCGATAAATTTGATATTGTCATAGTAACTGGCCCGTTAGAATTTCTAGTAGCAGGTGTAAAAACAGCAGTAGCTCCACTTGGTAAACCCGTTGCTGTAAAATTAGTTGTTGTCGTTCCTATTTGTGAATAGTTGAAAGTATAGGTTGCATCTTGATTAGCACATACTTCTAGGTCATTAGAAGTTGGAACAATTGCAAAGCTGGATGAAATACCAGTGATTATTAATGAAAAGTCTTGTTTGTTATTAACTAAAGTTCCTTTGTGAGTTACTGTAATTACATAGTCACCAGCGACAGGAGTATCTATTTTGACTTGTTCAACATTATCAATGTTATTATCTCCAATTCGAGTTGAATTACTGCCAGGATTATCGTTTAATTTCCATGGATAATAGGTATTCCCATTTTGTGTAATCCTAATATCTAAATCATTAACCAATGCTCTTTGTAAGTCATTAGCAGGTCTTTGGCCATTATTTGGGTCTCCAGGCACATCTGTCCAACTTGCTGTAGCAATTAATGGCAATGTACCTAATGATTTTACAGTAATAGAATACGTTTGATTTTGATTTAATCTTTCTTCAGAAATCCAAGCATTTAAACCATTTGACGTTATAGCTTGTGCTGCGGCTTTTGCATTTAATAGCCCCCAACCAAAAACAGCATCTGGTCCAACATTCCCTGAATCATCTGCTGTATGACATGCCAATCCTTTTAAAGTGGCTGCCTTCATGAATTTTGTTGTTAAATTATTATGATGTTGTTGTAACAATAATAAGGTTCCAGCAACATTTGGTGATGCCATCGAGGTACCTGTTAATGTTGAAGTTGCAGAATTTCCATTGCTACCTGTAGATAATAAACCAGTACCATTACCCGTAATGTCTGGTTTTATTCTTCTGTCGTCAGTAGGGCCCTGACTACTTGATGAATTAATAATAAGCGGTGAAGTTAAATTTCCATTTACATCAACAACAGCATCTTCAGCATTAGCAACCACTAAATTATTCTTGGCAGTTTTATTACCAGTTAATTTATCAAAACCAAAAGCAATTGGATCACTATTATTTTGATCATCTCCAGAATTTCCAGCTGAAGCGACCATTAAATAATACGGAGATAAATAACTAATTTCATCCCAATTTTTTGCGTCGGAATCATAAGTTCCAATATACCATGCAGGCAAGGTTACATTTGTAGTGCTTGTTACAGGAACGCCATAAGAGTGATTTGAAATAAGCATTCCACCCAAAACTTCATCAAGAACTTCAGTTTCATCATCTGTCCAATTAAAAGTTCTTCCTGTAGCTTCGTATGCCATTCCTCGAATATTTGTTGCGCCGTTTGCTAAAACTGTACCCGTTACATGTGTGGCGTGAAAATTGTAATCTGTACTAGCGGCATCATCAACACAAACTACTCTTGTTCCGAAATGATTGTGTTGAGTTCTAACTTTTCCTCCATCCCAAACTCTTGCTACCATTCCTTGTCCATTTAAAGTAAGTCCAAGAGATCCACCTGTATTTAAATGAACAGCTCTTGTAGATTTTGCTGCCGCCTGATTTTCAGTAGAAAAATATATAGGATAACCGTCTGGTGTTAACTTCATTAATTGATGAAAATTACCTTTTTCATCAGTATAACTTAAAGGGATGTTATTTTCAAGAGCATATTTATAAGCTCTAGTTCTTTCTTTTTCTTCTAAAATTTTGAATTCCTTTGCTTTACTTTTAATTAGCGCAACATCGTAATATTTAGTGATATTTATGATATCTTTTTCAGATTGAGCAAATCCAAAAAAACTTGTACATACTATGTATAGTATTAAAATTTTATTTTTCATCTTATTTGTTTTTAGATAACTTTATAGTTTTGGTAAGCAAATATATTGATTTAAGTTTTAATTTTAATATCATAGTTTTAAATTACCAAACTTTAACATTTGTTATCAAATCCATTAATTTACTTTGAATTGCATATCTTTTACAAATTTGAAAAGAAATCATTTCCTTTATCATCAGTAATAATAAATGCTGGAAAATCTTTCACCGTTATTTTACGAACGGCTTCCATACCTAATTCTTCAAAATCAACTACTTCTACTGATAGAATATTTTCTTTTGCTAAAATAGCAGCAGGGCCACCAATCGAACCTAAATAAAATCCGCCATATTTATTACAAGCATTCATCACATCTTTGCTTCGGTTTCCTTTGGCTAACATAATCATACTTCCGCCAGCGGCTTGAAATTCGTCAACATACACATCCATTCTTCCTGCGGTGGTAGGGCCAAAACTTCCTGATGGCATTCCGTCTGGAGTTTTTGCAGGACCTGCATAATAAACTGGATGATTTTTGAAATACTCTGGCATTGGTTTTCCAGCATCTAATAATTCTTTAATTTTCGCATGCGCAATATCACGAGCCACAATCAAAGTTCCGTTTAATTTCAAACGTGTTTTAATTGGGTATTTTGATAACTGTGCTAAAATTTCCGACATCGGTTTGTTCAAATCAATTTCTACAGCTGGCTCTAAATGAGGAGCTGTTGCAGGCAAAAATTGCCCTGGATTAGTTTCCAATTGTTCTAAGAAAATCCCATCTTTCGTGATTTTCCCTTTGATATTTCTATCTGCAGAACAAGAAACGCCCATTCCAACAGGGCAAGATGCTGCGTGACGAGGCAAACGAATTACTCGCACATCATGGGTTAAATATTTTCCACCAAATTGTGCTCCAATTTGACTTTCTTGACAAATAATTTGTACTCTTTTTTCCCATTCTAAATCGCGAAATGCTTGACCCGACATATTTCCAGAAGTGGGAAGATTGTCAAAGTAACCAGCCGACGCTTTTTTCACCGCTGCTAAATTTGCTTCTGCTGAAGTACCACCAATTACGATAGCCAAGTGATATGGAGGACAAGCTGCAGTTCCTAAATCCATAATGCGCTCACGAACAAATTCGTCCAACGATTTTTCATTTAACAACGATTTTGTTTTTTGGTACAAGAACGTTTTGTTGGCCGAACCACCACCTTTTGTTAAAAATAAAAACTCATACGAATTTCCCTTTTTAGCATAAATATCAATTTGAGCGGGAAGATTAGAACCTGAATTTTTTTCTTCAAACATTGAAATCGGAACAATTTGCGAATATCTAAGATTTTTATTTTGGTATGTATTGTAAATTCCTTTCGATAACCATTCACCATCTTCAACACCTGTGTAGACGTTTTCACCTTTTTTAGCAACTACAATCGCAGTTCCAGTATCTTGGCAAGAAGGCAACTGCCCTTCCACGGCTACAGCTGCATTTTGTAATAAATTATAGGCTACAAAACGGTCGTTGTCCGTTGCTTCTGGGTCTTCAATTATATTTCTTAATTTTTGTAAATGAGCCGAACGTAACATAAATGAAACGTCGTCCATGGCTTCTTGAGCTAATAATTCTAATCCTTTTGGGTCTACCACTAAGATTTCTCTATCGCCAAGTTGTTCTATTTTTACAAAATCTGAAGTTAATTTTTTGTAGGTTGTATCGTCTTTTAAAATAGGATACGGGTCTTGATATAAAAAGTCCATTTGTTTGAGTTTTGAGGCGTAAAGTTATGAAATATATTTAAAAATCTCTAAGAGTTTGAAACTCATAAAGCGTTAATTATCTTCTAAAAAAACCAACTTGCCACTGCAATCGCAGCAATTACACAAATTAAATCTACTAATAGCATAATTCCTAAAGTGTATCGGGTGTTTTTTACATGAATGCTACCAAAATATACTGCAATTACATAAAAAGTAGTTTCGGCACTACATTGAAAAATAGCGCTCAATCTTCCGGTTAATGAATCAACTCCAAACGTATTCATGGCATCAATCATAAATCCTCTAGAACCACTTGAGCTGAAAGGACGTAACATAGCAACAGGTAACGAATCAGTAATTTGTTTGCTTACGCCAATATTTGAAAACACAAAAGAAATTCCGTTGCTCATAATTTCAAACAAACCACTATTTCTAAAAAATGAAATGGCCACTAACATTCCCATTACATAAGGAAAAATAGTTACTCCAGTAGTCAATCCGTTTTTTGCCCCGGATACAAACGCGTCAAAAATTGTGGTTTTTTGTTCTACGAATTTCTTTTCTTTAGTAAAAGCATAAAGTAATGTAATACCAATAATTGCAATTAACATTAATCCTGATAAATTAGAAGTAAAGAAGTTTTTTTCTATTAAATTTAATCCGTTAACATAAAACAAAAGCCCAGTAATTCCAGCAATAATACTCATTAATCCAACGATTAAAGTAGCGCTTTTAAAATTTATTTTCTGTTTGATACCTACAATTAATAGGGCAGCGATCGTGCCTATAAATGAGGTGATGATACAAGGCAACATAACATCTGCTGGATTTTCCGCATTTGCTGCTGCACGATAGCCAATAATTGATGTTGGAATCAAGGTTAAACCAGCGGCATGTAGACACATAAACATAATTTGCGCATCACTGGCTTTGTCTTTGTCTGGATTAAGGGTTTGTAGACTTTCCATAGCTTTTAATCCGAAAGGCGTAGCGGCTGAATCTAACCCTAAGAAATTTGCAGCAAAGTTTAACGTCATATAAGAAACCGATTCGTGATTTTTGGGAACGGAAGGAAATATTTTTGAGAAAAACGGACTTAATTTTTTAGCTAATTTTTCGGATGCTCCAGAAATAATTAATAATTCCATTAATCCGCAAAAGAAAGCCAAATAGGCCATAAGAGGCAGCACAATATCAAATAAACTGGTTTTACAAGTGGGTAGTAATCCATCTGATTTTTGTATGCCACTATATATTTTTACCGTTTGATTTTTATAAACGTAAGTAGTGTCTGGATTTAATGTATCTCTATTTATGGCAAATGTATTCTCTTCTGATTTTTGAATACTATCTTTAATAAAAGCAGGGATTTCTTTTAAAAACTTTTCCGAAATTAAAATAGGATCATCTTTTTTTCCATTTAATACATAATCTACGGAATACGTGTTTCCTGCAAATAAACTCACTATAATAAATACTATAGAAGAAATAAAAATAGCCAACCAAAATCTACTTAATACCATATTGTATTTTTTTTGTAAATGTATGATTTTATAAGATAAAAAAAAACCGTTCCAAAATGAATTGGAACGGTTTAGCATTTTATATTTCTAAAGAATTAGAATTTGTAAGTAACTGTAAAGTTCCACGTTCTTCCAAATCCGAAATAGACTTGATTTGAAGTATCTATACCATCATACGTTTGTGTATTGACATAGTTATTATACAACGTTTCAGTTGCAAAGTCTGTTCTTGTTTTTGTTAAAATATTAGTTCTAGATTCAGCAATGTAAACTGTGTTTAAAACATTGTTCATGTTAAATCTGAAGTTTAATGAATTTTGTTTATTATCACCTACTAACATTTTATAAGAGAATCCTAAATCCATTAAACCATAAGACGGTAATTCTAAAGAACCTAAATCGTTAGCCGCTTGTGTTTTAAAGTTAACTGGGTCAATTGCAGCATATAATCTGTCAATGTATCTGTAATTAGCATCTAATCTTACTCGTGTTAAAACTTCATAAGAAAATCCTAAAGCTGCAGTTGTTTGTGCTGCATCACCCACTTTTAACCCATCAGTATATAATGTTTCTTTAAAAGCTTCGTTAGTGGTTGGATTTGTAATAACTACATTGTTATCATCTTGATAACTAGCTGTTACATTACTTCCATATCTCCAGTCTCCGTAAGAGAACATACCGTTAATATCTAATTTATTGAATGGTTTGAACACGAAATCTAATTCAGCACCCATGTGGATTTGTTCCACACCTTCTAAGAAAGCTGAGCCAGGAATTGTTGGAGTTGCATTGTTTAAATCATGATTAATATTAGCTGTTAATCTGATAAATCTATCTTTCCAAGTAGTTCTGTATACGTTTACATTAGCAGAAAACATTTTAGATTTGAAACCGTAACCTGCTTCTAATCCCATAATTTTTTCATTAGTTAAGTTTTCATTTATAACTGATGCGTTATTGATGAAAATAGCATTAAAGAAAGGTTGTTTTGAATAGTACCCCGCATTTACATAAACATTGTTTTTTTCATCAATGTTATAGTTTGCACCTCCTTTAACATTTCCACCTAAAATATTTTTATAGTCAGTTGATGACAATGGATCAGAAGATAAATATTTATAATAATCTACTCTTTTAAACCCTTGTTGTGAAGCAGCTGCTTGTACAAATAATGTTAATTTTTCTGTAGAATATTCTAACTGTGTAAAGGCGCCAAACCATTTAACTAAACCATCATTGTTATAGTTAATTGCTTTTTGGTAATCTGTATTCCATAACGGATTTAAGTTTGGCTCTGTAGCATATTGAAAATTTGAAACCCCATTAGGATTGTTTACATCTCCAGTTAAATTGTTAAAACTTGTAGCTCCTAATAAATCGTTTAATACTTGATAGTGAATTCCTCTGTAGGTTCTAGCATCAATACCAAAATCCAATGTTAATTTATCAGTAAGTTTTGTATTTAAGTTAACAATACCACCATACCAGTTGTGTGAGTTGATGGATGAAATTTTAGAAATACCGTTTGTGCCGTTATTTGATGTAGTGTTATTGTTCTGAAACTGACCTGCTGTAAGTGTTCTTGGCGCAGGTGCAAACGCCCCATTTGTAACAGTTTGTCCTGAATTCCAACCTTGAATGAAATCCACGTTTATAGTTCCATCAGCTTTTCTTAAATTATCTGCAAAAAATCTATTACCTCTGATTGCTCCAGTTCCATTAGAACCTCCACCACGACCCCAAGAACCGTAAACAACTGTAGATAATTTCATTTTATCAGAAATTTTATAGTCCCAGTTTAATGACATTACAGGTTTGTGGTAAAAGTTAGTTCTAAAACTATATTCTTCACCTTTTAGCATTCCCCAATCAGAATTGTATTTAATGTTTGGATCCATACCTGCAGGATTATTACCATATTTAATGTATTGCGCAATTGTTGGAGCTGCACTACGTTGGTTATGCCATTGTGGTGCTCCCGTAAATACAAATTGAAAATCATGTTTATCGTTTAATTCATATCCTAAACCAATAAAATAATTTC
>Ga0315907_10007886_pt1 | contig 11024 bp, 3 predicted proteins | sample LakEriMetagenome_3_FD_203525 | JGI IMG/M metagenome (GOLD analysis project Ga0315907, IMG submission 203525) | Freshwater fungal communities from buoy surface, Lake Erie, Ohio, United States - Buoy 12 MA123 | ecosystem: Environmental > Aquatic > Freshwater > Lake > Lake biofilm | place: USA...
GTTTGTTTGCACGCTTCTGCTGTCCGTGCGTTGTTCGTTTTAGTGATTTACATCGTTAACTATGTCTTCGCCTGTTTCTACCACTTTGAGCCCCTTGCCATTGGTTGCAGCCAGTGAAGTGACCGATGCAGTGGCACCTGCAGCATCGGTAGAGGCATCCTGTTTTCTTGAAGAGAAGGGTGCATGTTTCCTCATCGGCACGTGCTCACAACTGGTGACGTGCGTGAGCTGCAAGGACGTCAAGAGGCAATTTCACACTATCTGTGCACAACAAGATTACCAAGCGGACAACGTATGTGACCGCTGCTTTATCGCTGCTTTCGGTACAATTCACTGCTCTCTCTCTCCATCTTTCTTTCGAACCTACTCTCCTTTTCTCTCTCCTTTCTCTCTCTCTCTCTGTCTCTCTCTCTGTCTCTCTCTCACATTAATTATTGTATTAATTTACCTTGTCACTAGGCGATGAAGGCGAGCCTCCCCAGAGAGCCTCATCTCTTGCTGCCTCCCTCACTAGCAAGCAGCCCATCTTCACTGACACAGCCGTAGTCGCTGTTGCTGTCGTTGACGCAGACCACAATGAGCAGCCTGAGGCAAGTAACGGTGCAGCTGCACATGCAAACACTCAAAAAAAAGAAGTGGATGAGGCCGACAACAAGGCTGCATCATCAATCAACGTGCAGAACTCGGCAAGCGGCGATTGTTGTTTCTGCGAGAAGGTGATCGTCGACGATGAGGCGGTCGAGCTGACGAGTCAAAAATGTCAACGTAAATCATGCAAGTCAAGAATGCATCTCACGTGCATTCAAGTGCAATATGGCACACAACACCTCTCTGTCTCCTTCTGCACTAAACATGTAAATGCCAGTCACAAACAAAACATCAACACACACGAACACATACACACATTCGATCGAGATGAACATGAATGAGAATGAATCGTTGATAGTTGTGTTTACCACTGTTGTGTACATGTAGATGAGCGAAAACGTGATGTGCTATCATGACAGTCAGGAAGTCCGCTCGTACTTTAAGACGGAGAAGGTGAGTGGAAAGGATGGCAGCTGCCTCTTCCGCGCTGCTCTCTTCTTACATATGGGTGAGATGCCAGATATGGCCGACGTGAAGAATATGCGGAGAGAGATAGGAGAGGCAGGCCTGCAGACGATGATGGAGATGAAAGATGGCGAGTTATCGGCGCGAGCACGTCAGTGGCTCGACTCTGAGGTGAACACAGGCACAAACTCGCGTGACACGAGGAAAAAAACGATTTGTGAATATTTCACTAATATTATTAGCGGAAAGGCATGGGGTGACCATCGTTGTCTGCAACTCATAGCAATCATGCTCAACAAGCCAATATACGTGTATGTACGTGCATCTCACTCTTCCTCGCCTTCATCCTCACTCTCATTGACGTCCTCGTCCTCAAACTCTGCCCTCTCGCCCTCTCTGCCTCTGCGTGCATTCACTATCCAACCACGTATGCATGAGCCCATCCTACCTGAAAACTTCGACAGTGCAGACAGCACAGTCAAACCACTCAATCTTCTCTTCACTGACAACAAAGATATGAGTCAGGTAGAGTTTCAAGGGCATTATGATGCTCTCCTCCCTCTCAGCGACATGGATTTGCCATCCTCTAAACAGGCACACACACAACCAACTACAACTCTCATCACTGACATCGACACTCCGCCCCCACTTCCGACTCCCTCTCCCCCTTCACTCCCCCCTCTCATCCCTCCATCTCCCTCTCACTCACTCATCGTCAAACCCATGCTCTCCTCATTCGTACCTGCAGTTGCTGCCAAAAAACTCTCATCATTCTTTTCCTCCTCCTCTGCCTCCCCATCCACTTCCTCAACCTCAACTAACAACATGACAGGTATGCGCTCACAAGTGAACATGTGCAAGAATGAAGAATCGGGCAGTGAGAGTGAAGAGGAGAGGGAAGAGAAAGATGTAGAGACAAGTGAGGAGAGAGAAGAAGGAGGAATTGAGGATGAGGAAGAGAATAATGATCAAAGAGAAGAGGGAGAGATTGAGGAGGAAGATGAAAATAATGAGGAAAGAGAAGAAGGAGAGATTGACGAAGAGGACGAAGGAGAGGGAGAGGAGGACAAAGAGGAAGATAATGAATCAGAAGATGGAGAGCAGGAGATGCAGTACACGCCGCCACGTGAGCCTCATCTCCCCTCTCCTCTCCCTCTTTCATCTCCACCTCCACTTACCTCCCTCTACACTCCTGTTAAGAAATCAAGTGAACTCGAACTTGCTCCCTCCTCCTCACCTACCTCTATCATATCTCTGCAATCAATGAGCGACGAAGAGAAAACTCCTCTGCTCAGCCCTGTGTTAGCCAATCGCATCTCTGTTACTGTCACTCTCTCCGACTCGCCTACTTCACCTCTCTCTCTCTCCTCTTCTTCCTCCTCCCCCTCCACTTCTCTCTCCCTCTCCCCTGAAGTTACTCTCAGTATGCCTGTACGTTCACATTTCAGGATCATACCAAGATTTAATCTTTCACCGACAACCGTGACAGACATGATCAAGGAGGAAGAAAAAGAGGAGGAAGAAAAAAATCAAAAACTGATAGAAGAGTCACATGTGCACCATGTAGTGGTGGACAGTGAGAGTAGTGTAAGTAGAGGTGGAGATGTGGATGATATTGATCGATGGATGAAAGCAGAAGAGAAGTTGCGATCACTGTTGATGAATGAACGAGAGGCAGAGGTGGACATGAAGTTGATAGATGCGCTGATCTGCAACTCGAAGTTAGTGGCGTGTATGAGTAAGTTTGGTGAGAACGAGATGGCGTGCGACTTAACAATTTTTGAATTGAGTGAGTTAGTGATGAAGTGCAGTGCAAGTGTGAATGAGGTGTTTGTGTTTGACTCACTGGTGACACAAGTGGAAGGATTTGAAGGGAAGGAGGAGGAGAAGAGAGAGTGGAGAGAGAATGCAAAGAAATTCTTACAGCGTGGACAGAGAGATATTCGTGCTCCTCACTTACGATTCATCTTCTTGCCCTATCATCTGCCCCTACAACAGCACTGGATTCTTGCATGGCTTGACTTGCAGAGTGGAAGTGTGCATGTATATAACTCAAATGCAACTGACTATGTGAATGAGAACACGGTGAGCGAAGAAGAAAGAGCAGCACGGCTGTTGCGCGCACTCGTGCAATTGTCAGCTCGAAGTGAAGCAGAGAGGATACAAGTAGCAAGGAGCAAAGAGGAGAGAAGTGGAGCGAGTGAGATATGTGTGTTTCCTCGTCAACCGTTGGGCAGTATGGACTGTGGCTATTATGTGGTCCTCGCTATGCTGCTACTCAGCACCAACTATAGGGGCACAGAAGTATATGAAAACAAACTGCCTGCACTCAGACCCACACTTGCCTTTTCTCTCTATCGTCAACATATTGATATCTCTCAATTTCATCGCAACAACTGTCTCACCATCACCTGTGATCCTCTCGTCAACGCTGATCAAATCATCTACTCTCAACCTGACAACATCAAGTCTGCAATCACCACCTTTCTCTCTCTCCTCCCCTCTAAATTCTCTCTCGATGATCATGTACATCCCTCTACCATCATTCACGCTCATCCATCTCTCAATGTCCCCACTCGATCTCTTAGCAGCAAATGTGATCTCCTCTTCTCTCATCTCGACTCATCTCTCGCTAAGCCTCTGTTCGACCATGTTACCTCCACTACTGACAAGCAAAAAAAGGAAGAGAAAGAGATGGAAAGAGAGGGAGAGGAAGAGAAGAATGATAGTAACACAATCACTCCCATCGCTGCCACTGCTTCCACTCCCCCTCAGTCTACCATTGAGAATGCAGCAAGCAACAACTCCATTCCTCTTTCTCCTTCTCCTTCTCTTCCTCTTGACAACATCACCTCATCGTCTCCTCCACTCACCAGTACGAACGAGTCAGTCACATCAACACCTCTCCCTGTCCTCTCTCCTCTCACTCAGCCTACGAGTAAGGATGACTCAGGTATAGAACAAATAGTGGAGGAGAGTAACAATGCGCCTACTATTGCAAGTGCGCAGTTGCCTGAGTTGAGTGGTATACAGACAAGTGAAGAGATAGAAATAGAGGTGAGCGAGAGTTTGAGAGTGGGTGAGAGTGCAGAAGAGGAGGCGGTTGTGAGTGGCAGAGAGGAAGATGAGCAGAAGGGAACAGTGCAGCTGCATGAGACAGAGGAAGAGGATAGAGGGAAACATGAGTCAAGTGTAAGTGAGAGAAAGCAATTTGCTACGAAATGGCTCCGAGTGAATGAGTTGAGAGATGTGGGCAAGAGCAATCATAAGCTGATTGAGTCTGCACGCACATTCACTTTTCCAGAGAGAGAGAAGATGGAGAGAAGGATATCCACTATCCCTCTGTGGTCGCAGCTCACATGGCGATCATCGGCTAAACCAGCTGATGAACGCATCGACTCATTCATTCTGTGCTTCATTGGCACAAAAAAAAATGTTGGTGATAAGCTCCAATCACGTGTTATCTTTGCTCTCCTCTGTCCTCTTTATCTCCCCACTCCTCTCCCCTCTAATATCGTGCCCACTGATCTCCGCGTAGAACACAATAGCTCACTTCGTTCACTCATGCATGTTGATGATGCAGACAACATTCACAAAATCACTGTGACAGAGCAGTGGAGAGAGGAGATAAGAAGAGTGGTAGAGCAAAAAATCAACGAAATGGAAGATGAGATTGAAAAACATAAAACAGAAAAACAAAGAGGAAAGAGAGTAAAAAGTGAGGCGAAGGAAGAGGAAATCGAGGAAGAGAAGAAAGAGGTGAGAAAATCGAGTAGATTAGGGAAGGCGAAGATGGAGGAGGATGATACCTCAGAGAAAAAATCAAAGTATAAGAAGAATATGGAGACAAAAGTGACGAAGAAAGCAGGTCTCTTGCAGGAAATATTGACGAGTGCGAGCAAGTTGTCAAAAAAAGAGAAGAAGAAGAAGGCAAAAGTGAAAGAAGAAGAAAACGAGAAACTGAGACAGAAACAAGAAGAAACGAGAAATCAACTTGCACGGGCTGCAGATGAGGGCAGAGAGACAGAGCATCAAAGAGGCAGAGGAAAGACGAAAACAACGAAAGACGAGAGCGGAGAGAGCAAACGCACACTTGCACCGTGTGCAGTAGCACGTAAGGGAAGAGGAAGAGGAGGAGGGGAGAAAGGGAAAGTAAAGGAAAACAATGAGGTTGAGCAGAGTGAGTCAGAGGAGGATGATAGCCCGACGTATACCATTGCAGGCCTCGTTGAAAAAGCAGTGAGAGAGAAAGCACGCAACGCTGAGCTCATCTCCTCCTCCTCCTCCTCCTCTTCCTCCTCCTCCTCCTCCTCTCGCCCTCTGCTTGCCCACTGTCAGCGTGCAGATCGTGAATCACCTTTTACTCCCTCAATCGAGAACAGTGAGATGCCTGATGTTGCTGAGGCATTCAATGACAAATACAACTCACCCAGACACTCTCCTACTGGTCTACCTCTATGTGCAATTCCACTCTTGTCTGCACATGCACAAGCACATTTACTTGCACGTGCACCTTCACCTGCACGTGCACCTGCAGCTGTAGCTGCGCGTGTTTCCCACTCTCCGCTCCACAACTCACCCTCTCCCGTGCCTCTCACGAACACACTCACTAATCCTTCCTCCTCTTTTCGTCCTGTCGCACAACGCCTCTCACCTCCACCTCCACCTCCACGTCACTCACCCTCACCATCACCTGAGCACAATAATGCATTTGCTCTTCTCGCTCAACAAAACAAATCATTGCTCGATATGATGTTGAAGCAACAACAAGAACAGCAGCAACAACAAGAACAGCTGCAACTACTTCACCAACAACAACAGCAGCAGCAACAACAACAGCAGCAGCAACAACGATTGCAACAACAACAGCAGCAGCAACAACAATTGCAACAACAACAATTGCAACAACAATTGCAGCAACAATTGCAGCAACAGTTACAGCAGCATAGACGCGAGGTGGCGACAGCACCTTGTCAGAAAACGCGCAAGGGGAGAGTAGAGAAGGAGGAGGAGGAGAGCGAAAAGGAGGAAAAAGAGGTGGAGGAAGAGAATAGGAGATTGCAAGAGGAAAGCGAAAGGATGCGGCGTATGCAGCAAGCGAAGAAGCGTGAGATGGAAGTGGAAGAGAGTGGCAGACATGCAAAGAGACAGATGAATGAATCAAACCGCAACTCATTCTCACTCACTCGCGATGACAACGACATTGAAGTAGAGCGGGACGTGAGTGTTACTCGCTTGCAACCTTCCTCTTCTCCTCCTCTCCTTCCTTCTCTTACAACCAAGCCACCCGTGAGCGTGAGTGAGTCAAAATTGATGCAAATGCAAGCGGAGATCGAGCAAATGAAACGAAAGATGCAGCAATCACAACAAGCACAACAAGCAGCACAGCAGGCAGCACAGCAGGCAAGACAGACACAGCAGGAACAGGTAGAAGGACAGTCAGCGGCAAGGGCAGAGGGCAGCATGTACATGGGCAGCCACATCGACCACCCACCTTATCATTCTATCCACCATCCACATGCACATGCACATGCAAATGCTCATGCACCATCATTCTCCCTTCCTCCCATTGCAGGTTTGCCTCCGTTTTCTTCTCTTCCTCCTCCTCACTCAGCCTCTCATCCTTACTATGCTTCATCTGCTGCACACATGCATGCTTTGCCACATCTTGGTCAGTTACAAGTACAGCAGCAAGTCGGCTCAGGCTACTACACGCGTGAGCAAATGATCGCATACAATCTTCAAGCAGTGCAAAAAGAGAGAGTGATAACGTTGCTTCGTGACGTTCACAATCGTCATAGAAGAGAGATAGATGAGAGTAGAGATTATAGGGAAATTGATAGCATCCACTCACCTTCTCCTCCATTTTAATCTCGTTTTCATTTTTTATTCTTCAATTTTGTAATCAAATTGTTAAATTCATTTTTTCGATTCATCCATCAGTCGCCGCGATCGAATCAAAAAAAAATTAAAAAAAGGAAATTTAAAAATGAACTTTTTCATGAATAATTTATATACACACGTTTCTACTTCAACGATCTACGATTTGCGAAAGTAGTCAGTTATTTTCTTCGTTCGAAGTGCGGGCAAAGAGGGTTTCTGCTCTTCTTCTCTCTCACTCTCAATCTTATCTTCATCTTCATCGTCATCGTCTCTCTTACTGTTATTTTCCGCATCACTATTATCATCAATCGACTCATTCATATTATCATCATCATCTTCATTATCATCATCATCATCATCATCACCATCATCATCATTATGATCATGATCATGATCAGAGGGTGAATAATCGGCGTCAGAGTCAGAGTGAGAGTGAGAGTGAGAGTCAGAGTCAGATGACGATAGAGAGTCAGAGTCAGATGACGATATGTTACTTGCATCTTCTGCCCAATCCGATGCAGAGTCGTCCTCAATATCCTCCTCATCCTCACTTTCTCCCTCTATCTTCTCCTTCTCCTCCTCTTCCTCTTCCTCTTCATTTTCCACTTCTTTTTTCTCCTCTTCGAAATAGTCAGGGTCACTATCAGATTCTTCAGATAGTTGAGGATTGAGATGAAGATGGAGAGATGAATTTGACTGTTTCTCTTCCTTCTCCTCTTCGTGAGTGAATAAATCAGAGATAAATCCACTTGTTTTCACTCCGATTTTCTCTCTCTTCTTCTCAATTATCTCTTTGATTGTTCTGAATTTGCCCAGTCGAGCCTCACACATCTCCTCATCTTCTCCTCGTTGACGGAGACGACGGCGTAGGCGCTGAGCTACCTTAGAGAGTATGTGTTTCCCATCTTTCTTCCTCTTTTTCTTTCCTCTCTTTCTTTTCTTCTCTCCCATCTCCCCGTCCTCCTCATCCTCCAGCTCAACATCCCCATCGCTACCACCTCCATCATCATCGTCGGGTGGGTCAGCGCCAACAGGCGATTTTTCGATATCACTGATGATTCCACTCACACTAGTGGAGGAGTGAGTGACACTCTGACGATTGAGATTAAATGTGCGTGATTGAGAGATGTAGGCACGGACAGCAGTTTCGATTTTTTTCTTTCTCTCTCTTTTCACTTTTTCAGTGACAGCTGTGGAGAAGAGGTGAGGAATGAGCACATCTGCACACGTGCAGTCAGTACATATGATGTCATCCACATCTTCATCGGTGCACAGTTCGTGTCGGACGAGTTGTGGAAGCATAGTTTGAAAAGACGCACACAACTCTTCACTTGCACGCGAGCGATAGATGCGTTCATTTGGTTCAAGTTCATAGATGAGTGACTCGTGAGTGGCAAGTAAAGCTTCATAACACACACTGCTGCGCTCATTGTCAGGGGCAAGTACATGCACCACCTGACTATGATGAGGGAGAGAGGAGGAGAGAGTGGAGAGGAGAGAGAGAAGAGAGTGGCTGCTTCCTAACCTCGCAACATGATGAGCGAGATGAAATTTGTTTTGATCATACGCATGAAGCCAGAAGGAAGAGGGGAGAGAGGAAAGAAACAAATCGAGCATAGCGAGCGATTGATCGATTTCAATTTTACTCCTTGGCCCCATCTGTGTGGCCCATGTGCGACAGCAGAGCATAGCGAGATTGCAACGTTGATATCCTAGCTGCTCGAGCAGAGATGTTGAGTTTGGAGGAAGAGAGGAGAGGAGGAAACGAACACGATCAATGATATCGTTACGCCAGTAGTGGCGTTGGAGGAGAAAGAAAAGCAAATTCTCGTTGTCCCAGGTGAGAGAGAGTGGATGAGTGGTAGAGGAAGAAGAGAGAGAAGCAAAAAGAGAAGTGAATTCGGACAAGTTTGAGTGACGCGCCGTAGCGAAGAGAAGGAGAGTGTCATCTTTCACCTTGTCGCCTGTGGAGAGATGATGTTGGAGGAGAGTGGGAATAAGCTCCCACAAGCCCAGTGAGATGACATGCTGCCATCTCCTATATGTGCGTCTCTGCTGCTCATCTGTCGCTGCGAGCACAGCACCAAATAACTCTTTCAAATGAGTCATACAAGTTTTGTATGTACTAGTCAAATCAGAAGGGGAGGAGGGAGAAGAGGAGGAAGAAGAGAGAGCAGATGAATGAGCAAGAGAGCGAATATTTTCAACTTTGATTTGGTTGATGATAGAGGTGGTGAATGAGTTGAGAAACTCAAACGAACAGATACAATCAAGAATACAGAGGGGTGCAGGAGTAATTTTAAGACGAGAGAGAAAGAAGATAGCAAAGCGTGTAGTTTTGCCATAGAAATGATCGTGTGCATTGTTGAATGCAATACGCCAGAGGCGATCAGCTGCCTCGACTCGTTGACCTTTCTTTTCTTGTTCTTTAAACCAGCTAAGAATAACACCACACTCTTTTCTTGATAACTCGCCCTTGGAGGTACGAATGAGATGAAGAGCTTTCTTCTCCTCCATGTGATTGGATTTCATGTCATCGAGATCATCATGCTCAAGCTCACGTACACAACTTGCTTCATTACCTGGTGCTTCAAGCAAAGTAGCAGTGTCTGCATGACTTGCCTTCGTCGGCTGACAGGCAGAGGCATCGAGTAAATCACGAGCGAGACAGTAATATTCATAGGTAGAGAGGGGCAGAGAGCACAAATCACGCCTATACCTCTGCACCACTTCCGCTTTGTGACCTCTCATGCCTGCACATGGAACAATTTCATCATATGCTAGGGAAGAGGCAACACTTTCCTCCATCTCCTCTGCCTCTACATCTACTCTTTCTCCTTCTCTCTCTGCCTCATCACCTACACCATCCACACTCATGTTATCCATCTCCTTCAACGCATTCACATCAATCATTTCCTCTTCATCATCGACGGCATTTTTCTCTTCTTCACTCAATGCGTAAGAAGCGATAGCGTCGGCGACCACTTGTTCGGATGTGCGCGGCGGTTTTCTTTCTCTCTTCCCCTTCACTTCATTACTCTGCGATATTTCGCTTGTATCAACAATCAAGTGAGGCTGATCTAAAAATTGATAGGTATGATTGTGCTCTTTCATTAGAAGCAAGCAAGACAGAGGGATAACACCTACCTCCTCCAATCGATTCAAATCGTCAACTCTAAATTTCTTCTCTTTCCACATATTGTTGATCGCAATTTTCAACAGGTGAACTTCGCGTCTACGTGCACGGATAGGGTGAGTGAAGATGAAATTATTTGGATGGAGGAGTTGAAGAACGAGTGAGAGTGCACTCTTGGCGGAGAATTGAACAGCTGCCATCTCTGACAGCTGACGAATAGAGAAACGTCTCTGAATCATTCGAAAGAGGCAGAGGAGTTTAGTTGTGCGAGCATCTCTCTCATCCTCTTCTCTTGTCTGCACATCAGCAATGGATGGAAGAGAATACAAGCTTTGATTCTTTATGTACAATCTGCAATTGAGGATACGACCACCACCTTCGACAGGCTTGGAAGAGGCGGAATGGTTGATTGCCTCTAAGATAAGAGGGCCATATGTGGTACGTGGATCAACACGCTCAAACAATTCAAATGGGGGCGAGGGATAATCGATGTGATCGAGTGTTGGATTCTTAGTCAACAGGATGGCAAGTTCACTCATATTTGTCCAAATATAGCTAATTGACGTGATCGCACGAGATTTTCCATCTGGCTCTACTCGCTCAAGTTTGGGATGCATCGCAATTCTGACACTCAGAGTGAGCGCGTCAACTGAAGTACTGTTCGCTTCACAGATAACTTTCAACCACGAATTCAACATGGTGGAGGTGGTGATGAAAGAGGGCAATCGATTGGCGTGAGGAGGGAAGAGATGAGAGACGAAGGCATCAATTTGTCGAGAGGACAGATGAATGGACGAGGGAGGAGGAAGGGAAGGAGGAGAGGGCAAGGAAGGGGGTGAAGAGGAAGAGGAAGAGGATGAGGATGAGGATGAGGACGGGGATGAGGATGAGGATGAAGATGAGGATGAGGATGAGAGAGAGGGTGAGGAAGTGGAAGGTGAAGAGGAAGAGG
>Ga0315907_10007887_pt1 | contig 11022 bp, 13 predicted proteins | sample LakEriMetagenome_3_FD_203525 | JGI IMG/M metagenome (GOLD analysis project Ga0315907, IMG submission 203525) | Freshwater fungal communities from buoy surface, Lake Erie, Ohio, United States - Buoy 12 MA123 | ecosystem: Environmental > Aquatic > Freshwater > Lake > Lake biofilm | place: USA...
TCACCTATGTCATCGGCAACCTCAACGAGGCCCGCAGTTTCAATCAGATCTGCCTCGCCATTGGGCGCCGTGCAGAGTACGTCCTCTGGTTGAAGCACCCCACCTGGGGCAAGAGCCTGCACCTACAGGGCTTGAAGCTGGCCAGCAACAACGACCTGGGCATGGGTCTGATCAAGCGCCGCCTCAAAGATGCAGGCTTCCGCAAAGCTGCCGCCTATAGGGAGCTGACACATGCTGAACGTGCTGCACTAGGCGCATTCTTTGTTGAATGTATAGCCGAGAGTACGCAGATGATTGAGATTTACATCCAGTCCAGTTACAAGCGACGTAAAAAGATGATCCGTTATGCGGACATTTACTGGAAGTTCCTCGCCCAATGGCGTCAAGCTGCCGCCCTATTCCGCCCCCTCTATCTCCCGATGGTGGTACCACCTAGGCCCTGGTCTGCCTACGACAACGGTGGCTATCTCTCCATTCGTACCGCTATCACCAGTGTGGACTGGGAACGCTGGCCTGAAGTCAGCAAACGCGCCATGCCATGCGTCATTGACAGCATCAACCTCCTCCAGTCACAGCCCCTGGCCATTGACCACACCCAAGCCGGCCTCGTCTCAGCCTGTTGGAATCTCGGCCATGCCATCGGCGGCCTGCCACCACGCGAACGCATGGCAGAGCCTGTTGATAACGACTTCAAGCAGGCTGGCCTTGGCCCCTCCGCCTACTGGAAAGCAGTCTGGAAATGGAAAGCTGATCGCCGGCAAGACAGTGCTCGATCACGCCTCGTAAATGGCCTGATCTCCTACCGCCGCATCGAGGAAGCCGATACCTGCTACCACGTTTGGCACATGGATCATCGCGGCAGGCTCTACGCCCGTGGTGCGCAGCTCAACCCGCAGGGACCAGATCATTTCCGCGCCATGCTCCAGTTCAAGGAGCAAAGCCCCATCAAGGGCAACGAGGCAGCCTTTTTCTGGAGCCTGGGCGAAGCCCTTGGCCTGCCACCTGGACGCAAAGACCGATTGGAATACTTACGCAAGTTGTCCGGCACCATTGCCCATGTCGGCAGTGACCCGCTCAACTGCATCAGCTTTTGGGAGCAGGCCAAAGAGCCGTTCCGTTTCATCCAGCTATGCCGTGACTGGCATGGCTACATCGAGGATCCCGCCTACACCAGCGGCACCATCCACTGGTTGGACCAGACCTGTTCTGGTTGGGGACACGTCGCCTGTCTCACCCGCGACGGCACCCTGGCCCAGTACACCAACATCGTTGGCACCCAACCAGCTGACCTGTACGAAGGCGTTGGTCGCCTCGTCATGGCACGGGTCAAGTGGCGTTGCGAGCAGGGTGACAACACCGAGCGTGATCAGAAATGTTTTGAGTGGTGGCGACAGCACAAGGTTCCACGCTCCATGTGGAAGAACGCCCTGATGCCAGTCATCTATGGCCGCAGCTACAAGAGCCTGTCTGAAGCAGTCAAGCTCTACCTGCGGGAGGAGATCGAAGATTTCCTCACCGATGACGGGCTCCGTGTCCTGGACCTGGCCTTGGTACTGGCCACCACCATCAACGACGTGGTGAAGGAAGCCCTGCCCCATGTCCGTGACCTGAGCAAATGGCTGAGCAAGATCAGCAACATGCAGATCGACGCTGGTCTGAGGCCGTACTGGTTCACGCCTAATGGCCTGGCCATTGAGAGCTATGCCAGCGAGACCAAGACCGACTGCATTGAGCTGTGCCTGAGCAAACGCACGATCAAGGTGGCGCTGCGTGATGCGACGGGGTGCAAACCGGACAAGTTGAAGACTGCCCGCAAGCTGGTACCTGACTACATCCACAGCCTGGATGCCGCCTTCCTGCAGCGGTTCGTTGCGCACTGGGGCACCTACCGACACCCGATCTCAACTGTGCATGACTGCTTTGGCACCACCCTGCAGCACGTCAACACGCTGCAGTCAGAGCTGAATGACCAGTGGCACCGGTTCTATTCCGTTGACCACCTGACCAGGCACCAGGGCATGGTGGCTGCACTGTTGGGGAAGGACGTGCCACCCCCACCGATCATCGGCACGTTGGACCAACAGCGCATCGGTGAAAACCCGTACCTGTTCTGCTGATCTGACCCTTGCCAGCATTCAACAATGCTGGTAGTATCAACATCAGCGGGCATTGATGATGGGTACGTCTCGTCGTCACGTAAGTCCCGCCCGCTTCCCGTTCCTTTTATTGTTTTTACTTCGTGCGCAATCTCGTCACTCCTGTCGGCACCATTGTATTTGGATCAATCATTGAAGCCCGCGAGAATCCCAACAGCGGCAAAGTTGAATGGAACCTGGGCCTAGTCATTGGCGTTCAGGAATCCGAGGTCATCCTTGACGCCATTGAGCAGGCCCTTGCCGCCAAGCGAGCAGCTGACCCCCGCTTCCCTGCTACCAACGACAAGCTCCGTTTCCCCTACCGCATCAGCGAGAAGAAGGATGACGACGGGATCAAGCAACCTGACCCTGACTTCCTGTTGTGGAGCATCAAGCGCAACAGCACCTACAAAACGAAGACCGGTGAGGTAGCCAAGCAGTCACCACCTGCTCTATACGACAGCCTCGGTCGCCTTGTCACTGGCACCATCGAGCGCATCCCGCCCCGCAGTACCGGCAAGGCGGTGTATGACATCTACATCTATGACATGCCTGCAATGAAGGGTGTCAGCCTGCAGTTGAAGGGATTCCAGATCGCTGAGCTACGTCAAGACGACGCACAGCTGACACCTATCGAAGGTGGCTGGGTGCCTGAAGGCAACGAGCTGGATTCCATTGCTGCAGCACTGGCCGGGGATGCTTGATCGGTATAACCGCAGGCTCCGCACCAGAAAGGACCGGGAACACCGGTCCAACCTGGAGACTCAAGTTGAAGAGGCCCTGGTATCCCAGGGCTACAGCCCTCAGTACGAAACTGAGAAGTTCCCCTACGTCCTGCACAAGAAGTACACGCCGGACTTCAAGGTGGGCAACGTGTACGTGGAGGTCAAAGGTTGGTGGCCATCGGCTGAACGCACCAAGTTCCTAGCCGTGATCATGAACAACCCTGGCCTACCCATCTTTGTTGCATTGCAACGTCCTCACTTGACGTTGACGAAGCAAAGCAAGACCACTTACGCACAGTGGTGCACCAAGCACGGTATTGCCTGGTGTCCAGTTCCCATCCCGCCCGACTTCATGCAGCAATGGCAACAAGGAGCACGACCCACATTCCATGCCCCGGCCCGGAATGCGAAAGCTCAGACGGAGCAGCTGAGTACGACGACGGTTCTGTTTACTGCTTCGTCTGCCAGCAGCGATACACAACAGATGGACAACCTTGGAAAGCATCAATGAAAACACCAGCCAAGCAGTTGCTTGACTTGCTGCCACGCACTGACACCATCACCGCAAAGGTGTCGTTGCTGCGTGGTAAGCCAAGCGGTCTGCCTACACGCAAGATCACTGAGCGCACATGCAAGCTCTACGACTACGACCTGACTGACTTCCGTGGACAGCCTGCACAGGTTGCTAACTACCGGGATGAGAACGGTCTGACTGTTGCTCAGCACATCCGCTATGGCGAGAAACAATTCGCCTGGCTGGGACGGGAGAAAGGGCTGAAGGTGCAGCTGTTCGGCCAGCACCTGGGCACAGAGGGAACGCTGATCCTGACGGAAGGCGAGGTTGATGCAATGTCAATCTATGAATGCCTGTACAAGCATCGTCACAAGAACAAGTTTGTTGTTGCCTCTATCCCTGATGGTGCCGCCTCGGCAAAGAAGTCATGCACTGACCAGCTGGGATACATCCTGCGGTTCAAGCGGGTTGTCATCTTCATGGATACAGATGAACCCGGTCGCAAGGCAGCTGCTGATCTGGCTGCACTTATCGGCCCTAGTTCTGCTATTGCCGGAGGCTTCCCCTACAAGGATGCCAACGAGGCATGGATGGCCGATGACTACAACGCCATCCTTGAAGCCATCAACAACGCCAGGCGCCACCGGCCTGAAGCCATCGTCCACGCACCCGATCTACTCGGGAAGATCCTGAAGCCTGAGCACAGGTTCGGCCTGCCCTACCCCTGGGAAGGATGGAACCGCATGACTGAAGGCATGAAGCCTGGTCAGCTGATCATGGTGTCTGGTGGTACGGGCATCGGCAAGAGCCTGTTCACCCGCAGCATTGCCCTCAACCTGTGCAAGGCCGGCACCAGGGTGGCGTATGTCGGACTGGAGGAGAGCTGCGAGACCAGCCTGGAGCGGATGCTCAGTGAGGAGCTAGGCCTGAACCCTGGGTTCCACCTGGATACACCAGAGCAGCGAGCACAACGGGATCCAGCGTTGATCGAGGCAGCCCTTGATCAGTTCGCGGACAACTTGTTTCTGCTGGATAAGTTTGGCAGCGATGACTTTGACGCATTCGTTGCAACCGTTAAACATTACGTCTTAGGGGAGCAATGCCAAGTCATTGTCCTTGATCACTTCTCATTGCTGGCCGATGGTATTTCGCTTGCTACTGATCAGCGCCGGGCTATTGATCGCTGCATCAAAGATCTCAAGACGCTCTGCATCGAACTCAACTTCACCATGGTTGTCGTCTGCCACCTATCGAGATCGGGAGGCATTGGCCCGTCGCACGAAGAAGGTGGCGAGCCCACGCTGTCCGAACTACGAGGCTCTCATTCCCTAGCCCAGATCCCGGACTTCGTTGTGATGCTGCAACGGCGGCCCAGTTCTGAGGACAAGGTGGAAGCCAACACCACCCACTGTTGGTTGAAGAAGAACCGAGTCAAGGGTGAGCTGGGCCTCATGTCCAAGCTGCACTACCTGCCCAGCTGTCGATTCCATGAGATCGCATGACTAACCCTGAACAGCACCGGACCCATTCATTCAACGCGAAGCATCCACTATGGAAGATCAAGGTCATGTTCCCCCAAGCGCCGACGATGACGGAGCTGATCAAGGCACCGTCGGGGAAGGCAGCAGTGCAGTACGCACGGAACAAGTACAGCGAAGCGACTGTCTTTCTGGTTGGGAAAGGCCAGGCCAAGAGCTGAGGCCTGACCGGTACTACTTGGTTCAGGGATCCACGTTGAACCACATGTACGACCTGGCTATAGAGAGGTTCAACGAACTAGATGGCAATGAAGACCGCACACTCGCACGAGGATTCTGGAATGGATACGGAGCAGCAATGTCAATCCTTAGAGACATTGTTAGATGGGCGCCCCATGACTACACGCACACTCAATCAAAGGTGCAGTGATGCGTACTGGTCAGTTGATTCGGATCATCCTTGTTCTGATAGTGAGCGGATGGCGGAAGCAATCGCTGTCATCGCACATGAAATTGAGGGATGGGCTATTGAGTCTGATCGCAGAGGAGCACCCATCGTTGCCCTCGCCATCACAGGAGTTGCCCAGCGTTTACGCGAGCGAGCCCGTGACTGAAGCGCAGCCATGGGTAACAGCAACAGCAACAGTCCAAGTGGTTACCCGTATCGGAATGGATGACATGTACATCGGCGGTGTCAACGACAACTACGCCGCCTTCTATGAGCTGCACCACCTGGCTGCCTGGTTCGTGGACCATGGCATTGATGACAACGACCCGGTGTGGACTCACCTTGATCAACTTGCAATCACTGAGAACAACGGATGAGGATTCTTCTAGACGCTGACATGCTCCTGTTCCGCGTGGCATCAGCTACCGAGGTGGAGGTGCAGCTAGGTGATGACGTTTGGACCAGGCACAGCGAGCTGGGCACAGCCCGTGAGATGTACTGGGATCAACTCAAGCTGTGGTGTGACCTGTACGACTGCACGTTTGACGACGTGTGGCACTGCTTCACGGACCGCAGCGCCTTCCGCCGTGACCTGTTCCCTGGGTACAAGGCCAGTCGGAAGGGAGTACCCAAGCCGATTGGCTTTAAGCAGCTGAAGTCCGAGCTGATGACGGAGGCGACAGCGTTCATGTTCCACCAGATCGAGGCTGATGATCTGATCGGGATCTTCGCGTCGATGCCCAGCATGGGGGATGAGGTGGTGATCGCATCGGGGGACAAGGATCTACTGCAGGTTCCGGGTGTTCACATCTGGATGGACACGGGCAAGGAGCAACAGGACGAAGCAGGACTCTCTATCTCTTATGCAAATGGCAGTATCATCAAGACAAACACGGTTGAACATGCGGAGCGATTCACGTACAAGCAGTACCTATCGGGGGATTCAACTGATGGAGTACCCGGTTGTCCGTCGATTGGTGACAAAAGAGCCAGTGACATTGTTGCCAGCTTCAACATCAACAGACCTGTGGATTGCTGGAAAGAGATTGTTCGGACGTATGAAACGAAAGGGAAAGTGGAGCAGCCATCCGATTTCGCCACGCAACAGGCGCGATTAGTGCGTGTCCTTCGCGCTGGTGAATACGATTTCTCAACCCACACTGTCAACCTATGGAATCCCCCGACACGCTGAAGCGCATCATTGGTCAGCAACTGACAAGTGAGGTACTTGATGCACTTGATCAGTTGTTTCCTGAGCGCACACCAGAGCTGACTGACTCAGTTGATCAGATCCGGTACGCTTCGGGACAACGTTCTGTTATTCGTTTCCTGAGGGGACTGACCGATGGCTAAGGCAATGAACATGCGGCCTCAGCAAGGTGGTGCTCGTCCTCAGCGGGGGGAGCGGCGCACTAACGCAGATGGCAGCATCTCAGAGTTCCGTATCTGGGGAACCAGCAGCGGAACAAAGGCTGGCTGGATGCCGGTTAAGCCTGCCCCTGCCGCTGCTGCGTCCGCTCCCGATCCTGCTGCCAACACTGCTGAAGGTACATACGGCGGAATCCTCAACAGCCTCAACGCCCAGGCCTCTGCCGCCAAAGCGCAGCAGGACTACTGGGCCAACAAGGCAGTTGAGGATTCCAAGGCCCAGGCAGCAATGGCTGCATCAATGGAAGCGGAGAAGGCAGCATCTGCTGCAGCACTGAAGCAGCAACAAGACGCGCTGCAACAGATGATGATCCAGCAGCAGTCAGCCTTTGCGCAACAGCAGCAACTGCAGCAGCAACAGATCGCTGCATCAAACGCTGCGTATGAAGAACAGAAGCGATCAGCCGAGGCACTGTCTCGCGCCTATGTTCCCAATCAAGAGGCAACAGCTTTGTCCCCCATTGTTGGTGATCAACGCAGTGCCTTTACCGCCAGCGGTTCGTCGAAGAACACGTTGTCGTCTCTGTCAATCTTGACTGGACTTGACCCAGCCAAGAGCACCGGCTCTATGGGTTCACTCTCTGGTCTGCAGATCGCCTAATGGAAACCACCGCACAGTCCCGCTGGAAAGACCTGGAGCTGTACCGCTCGCTCTACCTGCGCCGCGCTATCGACGCCAGTAACCTCACCATCCCAACGCTGATCCCTGAATCAGATCAGAACTACGGGTGGAGTGGCGAGCAGTTCAACTCCATTCCCAGCCTGTACCAGGGTGCGGGTGCGCGTGGTGTCAGCAGCCTTAGCGCCAAGCTGCTACTTGCGTTGATGCCACCGAACCAACCGTTCTTCCGGTTGACGATTGACATTGGCAAGGTGCGGTCCTGGTTGGAATCACAGGGCAATGGGCAGGATGAACAGGGCACGTTGACCAAGCTGGACCAGCTGCTGGGTTCGATGGAGCGGCAGGTGATTCGCCGTCTGGATCAACTGCAGGCACGGAACGCTGTATTTGAGGCGATCAAACATCTAGTCGTTGGTGGCAATGCGTTGCTGTATGTCGGCAACGATGCGATCAGGATGTATAGCTTGCGGTCATTCGTTGTTGATCGTGACCCGGAGGGGAACGTCACCGAGATCGTGGTGCGTGAGCAGGTGTCTGAGAAGTACATGCCCGCCAAGGAAGCAGGTGATGGCGACGGGGATAGCGACGACAAGGAGGACGTGTACACCCACATCACGTTGGATCCACAGGCTGATCGGGTGGAGTGGTATCAGGAGTACGACGGGAAGAAGCTGCGTGGTACGGCTGGCTTTGCCCGGATGGATACCAACCCATGGATCCCACTGCGCCTGCATCGGGTAGCAGGGGAGAGCTACGGGCGTGGTCTGGTGGAGCAGGTGATTGGTGACCTGCAAAGCCTGGAGAGCCTGACCAAGGCGATTGTGCAGGGCAGCCTGATTGCAGCGAAGGCGATTGGCCTGGTGAATCCCAACGGGGTGACCCGTGCTGACGTGTTGGCCAGGGCTGAGAACGGCGCAATCGTCGCGGGCAACGCAGCTGATGTTGAGTTCCTGCAAGTGCAGAAGAACAATGACTTCAGCACTGCGTTGAGCACGATGCAGTTAATTGAGCGTCGGCTGCAGTACACCTTCCTGACTAACGAGGCAGTGCAGCGGGATGCTGAGCGGGTGACAGCCGAGGAGATCCGGCTGATGGCCGAGTCCCTGGAGCAAGGCCTCGGTGGCGTGTACTCCGTCCTGTCAGCTGAGCTGCAGCTGCCGTTGATTCGGCGCGTCATGCACCTGATGGAAGTCGGCGGTGAGCTACCCGAGATTCCGAAGGGACTGGTTGAACCACAAGTGACGACTGGCCTGGAAGCGATTGGTCGTGGCAACGACAAGCAGCGACTGACCACGTTCCTGCAGACGGTGGCAGCAGCCATTGGACCGGAGCAATTCCTGCAGTACATCAACCCTGGTGAGTTGATCCGTCGCTTTGCTGCCGCTGATGGTATTGATACAGCGGGCCTAGTGAAAGACGAACAGCAACTGCAGTCTGAGCAAGCTCAAATGCAACAGGCTAATGTTGCTGGGCAACTAGCACAAGGAGCAATTCAGAGTGGAGCAACGTCGGCGCCGCAACCCAGCGGAGGAGCAACTGGCGGAAATGATCAAGGAGCAGCAGCAGCCCTTGCAAGCAGCGGACTCCCAGCCCCAGGACCAGCCTGAGCCTGGTACGCCCAAGCTGAAGAAAGGACAACACGCCGAGCCACTGCCTAGCGGTGGGTTCATGATCATTACCAATGGCTTTGAACGCTGATGCCTGAAATTATTACTGGTCAAGACGCTGCTGCTACATACGAAGCAAGCGGTGGTGCAGAGGAAGCAGCCCGTGTTGAATCAGCCCGCGTTGAGCTGGTTGATGAAGCACTGGGTAACACAGTAGAAGACAGCGGTCTGATCCTGGGCAAGTACCAGACAACCGAGGATCTAGCCGAGGCGTACCAGAACCTGCAGCGTGAGTACAGCAAGCTGAAGGGCGGACAGCCTGCTGCTAGCGAACCAGCCACAACGACCGAGGAAAGCGAGGAGCCAGTTGCCGAGACGGAGGCAGCACCTGAACAGGGTGGTGTTGATCCTGCTGCAGCTGGTCGTATCCAGCAGGCAATCTTCGATCAGGCTGGCGGTGAAGCGGAGTACCAAAGGCTGGCGACATGGGCAGCGCAGAACCTGCCAGCCGCCAGGACTAATGCGTACAACGAGGCGCTAGCCAAGGCTGACGAGGGTGCAATCATGAATGCACTCAAGGGATTGCAGTACGACTACATGATGAAGAACGGGTATGAACCCCGTTTGACGGGTGGTCGCGCACCCAGCAATGAGATCCGTGGTTACGACTCCGAAGCTCAGGTTGTTGTTGCAATGAAAGACCCTCGTTATTCAGGTGACAACCCTGACCCTGCATACATCAAAGAGGTTGAACGGAAGATCGCCGTCAGCAATGTGTTCCAACCTCGCTAAGAGGCTGGTATAAATAGGGGCAGATCAACCAACCAGTGATCTGCCTCAGGGCCCGGTAAGCCGACACCCCTTTGAAGCAACGTTGGTGAAGGCATGAGCCTCGGTGGTTAATCAGTCAAACCATCCCATCAACTAGGAGACATACGGTGGCAGCACCTGACGTAACACTGTCCCGGGCTGGCGTAATTAACAATGACGCTGGTACGTGGGCAAAGGACAACGCCCTGTTCCTCAAGGTATTCAGCGGTGAAGTCATCACCGCCTTTGATCGGTCCTGCATCTTCAAGGGCCTGGCACAAGAGCGCACTATCCAGAACGGCAAGTCCGCTCAGTTCCCTGTCACTGGTCGTTTCACCGGACGGTTCCACACCCCCGGCAAGATGATCGAGGGCCAGGGCAACATGGCTCAGAATGAAGTTGTCATCAAGATTGATGATCTGCTCATTGCCGATGCAGCTCTCTATGACCTGGATGAAGCGAAGAATCATTATGATATTCGCAGCATCTATAGTAAAGAATTGGGCAATGCTTTGGCCAGGGAGTTCGATAAACGCATTGCGCGTGTGTTGACTCTCGGCGCTCGCGTTGCAGCTGGCGACCTGACCGCCAACCTGCCTGCTGGCCTGAGCCCAGACGATCCCTTCCGCGTGGGCACTCGGGTTGACATCAACAAGGCTACGCCTACTCCTGATGACTACGTTGCTGCAGTGTTTGCTGCTGCTCGTGCTCTTGATGAGAAGGACGTACCTGCCGATGGTCGCGTCATTGTCTGCAGCCCTGAGGTGTATTACACGTTGATCCAATCTTCGAGAGCGGTCAACTTCGACTTCAACCAGCAAGGTACAAATGGTTCCTACTCCAAGGGCCAGATCGCACAGCTGGCTGGCTTCAGCATCTACAGCTCCAACCACATCAAGCAAGGCAATGTCACCGCTAAGGCTGGTGAGCAGGGCTTTACCTATGGTGGTGCCGACACTGTTCTGTCCTCTGTGGACATGAGCAAGACCAAGATGCTTGCATTCCAAAAGGGTGCAGTTGGTGTGCTGAAGCTGCGTGACCTGTCCATGCAGATGACCGGCAACGACTACAACGTGATGTATCAATCTACGTTGATGGTTGCCAAGTATGCATGTGGCTTCGGCTACCTGCGCCCTGAGGCAATCGTTGAAATCCACAACAGCCTCTGATTCGCCTAGCGCGTAACCCACTGGCAGACTGGGAGGCAGTAATGCCTCCCTTTTTCATGGCTCCCATTACTCTCTGCCTGAAGGGC
>Ga0315907_10007893_pt1 | contig 11013 bp, 14 predicted proteins | sample LakEriMetagenome_3_FD_203525 | JGI IMG/M metagenome (GOLD analysis project Ga0315907, IMG submission 203525) | Freshwater fungal communities from buoy surface, Lake Erie, Ohio, United States - Buoy 12 MA123 | ecosystem: Environmental > Aquatic > Freshwater > Lake > Lake biofilm | place: USA...
AGAGGCCAGAGCTAGATATTCGTTTTGTGTTCTCTAACAGTTCTGCCAAGATCAATAAGGGATCATCCACTTCCTATGCTGACTGGTGTATCAAGCATGGCTTCATCTTCGCAGACAAACTTATCCCAGAGTCTTGGGTCTCAGAGAAAGGCGACAAGAATGTTAAGCTGGCTACGAAAGAAGTTCTCAAGAAAAGAGGAAGAGCCTAGCCAGACACTACTCTGGGGTATCGTGGAGGGACCATTTGCCGCAAAAGAAATCCCGGACTGTGGCTTCCCTCCCGACTCTACCATGCTGGTACTGAAAGTATCCCGTGGTGAAGAAGTCTTCGATGCAGAGTTTTGGTTTAATAACTTCGAAGAGGCGTATGTCTTAGTAAAGCACTTCCAGACCAACCTGCACCCAATCGTTCTCAACAACAAGGAGCCTTAAGATGGCTACTAAAACAGTCGTTGTATTCTCGTGCGCTCATGCCGATCCAGAAACAAGCAATGTTCGGTTCAAAGCATTAGGACAATTTCTCTATGACCTCAAGCCAGACATGGTGTTTGATCTTGGGGATGGCGCAGACATGAGGTCTCTTAACAGCTATGATGAAAGATACCCTAAGGCACTGGCTTCGCAAAGCTACCAGCGTGACATTGAGTCCTATAACATGGCTCAAGAACTCCTCCGGCACCCCTTCAAACACCATCGGAAGAAGCGACCATATTGGGTGGGATTTGAAGGAAACCACGAGAACCGAATTAAAAAGTACATCGCCCTTAATCCAAGAAATGAGGGAGAAAAGTACGGGGTTTCCTTTAGCCATCTTCAAACAGACTACTGGTTCGACGACTACCACGGGTACGAAAACTCCGGCCCAGCCATTGCAGTCTACGACAAGGTTGCTTACGCCCACTACTTTACTTCGGGCAATTCTTCTACTGCTACTGGTGGCATTCATCATGCTTACACCCTAGTCCAGAACATGAGTTGCTCTGCTACCTGTGGACACTCCCACAAGCGTGACCTCTCGTTCAAGGATGGTGCTATCCCGAATGGGAACATTGGTCTTGTCGTGGGTTGCTTCAAGGGTGCAGAAGAACACTGGGCGGGTCAGGCAAACAAGCAGTGGTGGCATGGTGTGGTAATCAAGAGAGAACTGGCGGATGGCATGTACGAGCCTGAGTTTGTTTCCCTCAACCAGATTATGAAGATGTACCAAGAATGAAGTACGAAGTAACGATTACTGTGGCAGTCCACCCCGAAGCAGCGTTTGTAGGAACAGACGACGAAATGGAGCAAGTCTACGGCCTAGTAGAGTCTGCAATGTTTGATGTGGATGATCTGGTGGTAGACGAATTGGAGGTAAGAGAACATGGCTAAGTGGAAAGCAGACACTGAGGATCAGGCTTTTGGGTACTGGTCACAAGATACAAAACCTCAGACACCCACTGAGATGGTCCGAGAGTTTGTCACACTGAGTGGGCAAAAACCTAACGCTGATCTTTACAGCGACCTTATCTCTGAGGAGTTTCAGGAGTGGCTGGATGAACCCGCAGGGACTCAAGAGGAACTCAAAGAACTGGCAGACCTACTGTATGTGATCTACGGATATGCCAATGCTCGTGGGTGGGATATGGAGGAAGCCTTCCGCAGGGTTCATGAGAACAACATAGGGCGCATGTATCAACCTGATGGTACGATCAAGCGAAGGGAGGACGGGAAGATCATAAAGAACCCTGACTACCCCAAGGTCAATCTAGAGGATTTAATCTCTTGACTCACCCCCTCAAATCTGTACAACTAGACGGTTCAAAACCATGACAGTCCAAGAACTGATCGACAAACTGCAGAATGTCAGAGACAAGTCTGTCCCTGTTGTACTCGCACAGTGGTCTATCCAGAACCCTATGTTAGCTAAAGCTGACGTAACTACAAACAGGGTTGTTGTCCAAGCCCACCGTGTAGCAATCCTCATTGACTAAAGAAAGAACAAGATGAACAATCACTTACCTACTGACTACCAAGCCTTCATTCACTACGTATACCAGCACAAAGACCCTAAAAGTGGTGAAGTTATTTATGTAGGCCACGGTAGTCGAGGTCGTGCTTGGACTCACGGTAGTAAACACACAGTTCTTCGGAGCCAAGAGCATCTTGACCATCTCGAAGGCATGACACAATGTGGCTTTGTCCCGTCAGATTGGGTGTCCATCTTACACTCAGGTCTTACTAAATCTGACGCTTGTGCAATCGAACAAGACCTGATTCGCAAGATGAAGCCTCGTTACAATAAGCCACAAGGTAAGAGTGCCTTGAAGATGACACCAGAGCAATACCAACTTGCTCAGGAAATGAGAGAAGACGGGAAGTTTTACCACCAGATTGCTAACGAAGTTGGGCTAAGCCCTATGACTGTCTATCGTGCCTTGAACGGCCAAACTAAGAATATCGGAGAAGACTATGCAGAATAATAAGAGCAATAACTATGGCATGACGGATTATATGGCCTTCATTCACACCTCAAGGTATGCACGTTGGCTTGAAGAAGAGAACCGCCGTGAGACTTGGGAAGAAACTGTAGACCGTTACATCAGCAATCTTGTGGTTGGTCGTGCTGACCCCAAGACTACGATGGAAATCGAAGAGGCTATCCTTGGCCTTGAGATCATGCCTTCGATGCGGGCCTTGATGACTGCTGGCCCTGCCTTGGAGCGTGACAACACCGCTGGCTACAACTGTTCGTATCTCCCGGTGGACGATCCCAAGTCCTTCGACGAAGCTATGTTCATCCTGCTGTGTGGCACTGGCGTAGGCTTCTCTGTTGAGCGGCAGTACATCCAGAAGCTGCCTGAGGTTCCTGACCAACTCTTCGTCGCTGAGGATGTTATCGTAGTCCACGACAGCAAAGAGGGCTGGGCTAAGTCCTTCCGTAAGCTGGTGGCTATGCTCTACGCAGGGGAAATCCCTACGTGGGATACCTCGAAGGTCCGTAAGGCTGGCGCTAAACTCAAGACCTTTGGTGGTCGTGCCTCTGGTCCTGCACCTCTGGAAGACCTCTTCCGCTTCACCGTGGCTATGTTCAAGGGTGCTCAGGGGCGTAAGCTCTCGTCTATTGAATGCCATGACCTGATGTGTAAGATTGGTGAAGTTGTCGTTGTGGGTGGTGTACGCCGCTCTGCCATGATCTCTTTGTCGAACCTGTCGGACGACCGTATGCGTCATGCTAAGTCTGGCAACTGGTGGGAGGGCCAAGGTCAACGTGCTCTGGCTAACAACTCGGTGGCATACACTGAGAAGCCCGACATGGAAACCTTCATGCGTGAGTGGCTCTCTCTGGTCGAATCCAAGTCTGGTGAACGTGGTATCTTCTCTCGTCCAGCCAGCAAGAAGCAAGCTAACAAAAGTGGACGACGCAATGCAGACTATGACTTCGGTACTAACCCGTGCAGTGAGATCATTCTTCGCCCGTACCAGTTCTGTAATCTCACGGAAGTCGTGGTCAGAGCTACGGATTCACTTGAGGACTTGGAGCGGAAAGTAACTCTGGCTACGATCCTTGGCACCATCCAGAGCACCTACACGCACTTCCCCTACCTGCGTAAGATTTGGCAGAAGAACACTGAGGAAGAGCGTCTCTTGGGTGTGTCGCTGACTGGGATCATGGATAGCAAACTCCTCGGCCCTACCAATGCTGGTCTCGACAAAACCCTCAAGAGGCTCAAAGATGTCGCTGTTGCTACTAATGCTGAATGGGCTGAACGCCTTGGCATTCCTGCTTCTGCTGCTATTACTTGCGTCAAGCCTTCCGGTACAGTATCGCAATTGGTTGACTCCGCTTCTGGTATCCATGCTCGTCACTCTGCTTATTACATTCGCACTGTACGTGGAGATAATAAAGACCCTCTGACACAGTTCATGAAGGATCAGGGTATCCCTAACGAGCCTTGCGTTATGAAGCCTGAGACGACAACGGTGTTTAGCTTCCCACAGAAGTCTCCTCAGGGTGCCATTACTCGTAACGACATGACCGCTATTGAACAGTTGTCGTTGTGGCTTACGTATCAGCGTAATTGGTGTGAGCATAAACCATCTGTGACTGTTACCGTACGGGATCATGAATGGCTGGAAGTTGGTGCTTGGGTCTACAAACACTTCGATGAAGTATCAGGTGTGTCTTTCTTGCCGCACTCTGATCACACCTACCAACAGGCACCCTATCAGGATTGCAGTGAACGTGAGTACCTTGACGCTCTTGCCCTGATGCCTGCACGTATTGACTGGACTAAGCTCAGTGACTACGAGAAGGAAGACATGACGAAGAGTGCTCAGACGTTTGCCTGCAGTTCTGGCGTGTGTGAGATCGTTGACCTGACTTGAGACTGCGCCTTTACGGCCCCCTCTTGTCACACCCTGAGCATGGTGTTAAAACTGCTCTCAACAACTCCTCAGGAAAAATAAAATGGTAATTGAAACATCTGCCCTAGTTGAAGCGGCCATCCTAGTTGGTCTAGCAGTCAACGTATATCTTGCGTGGAGAATCAAACAGGACGTGAATGAGATCGAAGAGGTAGTGGTGCAGATGCTGCTTGACCTCGGTGACCAAGGTATCTTGAAAGTGGAGGTTGATCGTGACGATTCTTGAGAAGCCTAAGGGCAAGCGTGTATCTCGCTACAAGAAGTCAGCGGAAGAGGGTAATGCCAAGCAGGTAAAGCTCACACCCCTAAACGACAACCAAGCCAAATACCTCAAGGCACTCAATAGCTCTAATCAGGTTATCGTGTGTGGCTACTCTGGCACTGGCAAGACCTTCATTGCTGCCACCTATGCGGCCAATATGTACGCTGTCAATGAAGTGAGTAAGATCGTCCTTACTCGTCCTAACGTCTCTGTCGGTAAAGACCTTGGCTACTTCCCCGGCACTCTGGAAGAGAAGTTTGCTCCGTGGGCTGCACCTGTTCTCGACGTTCTGAATGAACAACTGGGCAAGGGTGTAGTGGAGACTGCAATCAAGAACGGCAATATCGAAATGGCACCCCTCAGCACCATGAGAGGTCGATCCTTCAAGAACGCATTCATTATCTTGGACGAGGCTCAGAACTGCACTATCCCTGAAATTAAAATGTTCTTGACACGAATCGGGAAAGACTGTACAGTTGTAATCAACGGTGACATAAAACAGTCTGATATCAGTGGGCAATCTGGTCTATCAAAGATCATTCATCTGGCCAAGAAGCATCAACTGCCTGTACCAGTGATTGAGTTCGGAGTGGATGACATTGTTCGCAGTGACATCTGCAAGCAGTGGATCGTGGCATTCGAGGAAGAGAAGCTATGACGACAGACATGGTGAATAGTCCTGCACACTACGCTTTCGGGCAGATTGAGTGCATCGACTACCTGAAAGACAACATGCCCAAAGAAGCCTTCCTTGGATACCTTGAGGGCAACTTCAAGAAGTACTCTCACCGTTGGCGCTACAAGGGCAAGCAGATGGAAGACTTGAACAAGGCCGACTGGTACTTGAGTAGGCTCAGACAGGAGTTACAGGAACCATGATCTCCCTCATCTTCCTGATCTGTACCTTAGACGAATGCAGGACAATCTCTCCACCTGATGTCTTCACTGATATTGCTCAGTGTGAGGATAATGCGGCGCGAATGATTGAAGAGAATCAGGCTAAGGTTAAGACTGGGGGACTGCCAGAGCATGGGGTACTTTACAAGTGTTACCAGTGGGGAGAAAAAGCATGATAGAGAGCCTAATTGTTATCGCTGCCGTAGTTGCTATGATTTGGTACATGGAGAGTAACAGATGATAAACGCATTTGAACAAGGATACAAAGATTTTGCCCAAGGGAATACCACAAACCCGTACAATAAAGACACCCCCAAGTACCGAGACTGGGAGTTTGGATTTAATAAAGCCTATGCAGCCAACCTTAGCCGGGTTAGAGACAATGAAGATCGAAGAAGAAGCCAAAGAGTTTCGAGCAAAGAAGAGGCATAGTGTCCCTCCCAAGCCAATGACTTCCAAAATCTACTTGATGGGAATGGCTATGAACGCCCTACTGTCTCGTACTTCTGGTCCTGTACGACGAGAAGAGATTAAGAGGGAAGCAGAAGAGTGGGCAGACTTTATGCTTGAAGACTAAACTTAATGAAGAAGGCCCCGCGAGGGGCCTTTACTTTTTGTTATTGCTTGGAGATAAACTCTTCTCGGAACTTGAGAGCATTGTCTAGTGTGTCCAACTCTTCCTCAGACAACCTGTCAATACCACGATCAAACTTAAGGTCTTCAAGAGTGCGCTGCACTGTGAGCTTCGGGTAGGCACGAGAGATGTTAATCATCTTCATCAAAGCACGATCACCATTGTTGGAAGCAACCCTACCCATGTATCCTAGAGTTGCCTTACGTGCCTCTGTAATCATTTTAGTGACCATCATCTGCTTGTACTCAAGGTTTCCCTCACTAAAGCTCTTCGACTTAAACAACAGTCCAGCCTGATCCTCTACGATCTCGTTGAAGATTTCGTTGTATCTGTTGTCAGCAGCCTCAGACTGAGATGCCATATTTGCCAAGAAGGTAGGCTTACCAATCGCGTTCATCACACGTTCAGTGTTAGTCAGTCTAGAGCCTCTGGTCGTAGAGACAAGTTTAGAGGCTTGAACAGTGGGCTGACCCTCTGCGGCAGACTGTTTAGGGGGCGCAAGGTTCTCACCAGTAGCAAGGCCAAGGAACTGGTCCATATAACGAAGGGAGTTGTTCACCCACGCAGTACCCTGCTTACGATCCGGCACATAGAACTCTTCATCACGGGAAAGACCTGCAATGACGTTCAGGGGTTCCAGAGGACGAGTAATACCAGATACAGCCTGAGAGAAGATAGTCCCCAGACTGTCACCCAGAATCTTAGCCAATCCCGGTCCTTCATCAGACAAGACAGCACTGACGATGTTGTTAAGACCCTGACCTGCTTCACCAAGCTGACGAGTAAGCTGACCAACGAACTGGTCCCCAAACTGGGCAATCAAGTCTTTCGGAATCTCGTCACCACGCATGTGATGTGCAAAGCCACGAGCAACAGCCTTGTATACGCCGTAGGGGAACTCATAACGCTCGTCAATAACCTCACCAGTATCTTCGTCGATCTCCTCACTCCACCCAAGACCTTGGTCAATGTAGTCCATCTCACGCTGGGTGAGCATACCAATCAACGACCAAGTAACAAGACCTCTAGACACCAACTCAGAGGTAGGCTTAGAAGTGTCTCCAAGACCCATTGCTTTAGAGATAAGGGGACCAGCAGCAGTAGTCTGATAAGCAAAGGCAACAGTGTTGTTGAAGAAGCGCCCGAAAGGAACGAGGAGACCGATACCCGGAAGGTTACGAGCATCCTCAATCATGCCTGCCACTTCACCCACAAAGCCTCTGCCCTTGAAGGATTTAGAGAACACAGCCCGAAGAGTTTCATCAACAGCCTGAGCCTCAATCTTTGCATACCGCTCACTAACCATCTTGGACTGGTGGTCAGGGAGAGCAAAGAACTCATTCCACGACATACCAAAGCCACCCTTATCCTCAGAACGACGGAGCAGTTTGTCCATCTGGGAAGTGAACTCAATGGCCTTAGTGTAACCATCCTGAGCACTCACCAAAGACAGACGCTGGATAACGTCTACGGCCTGATTGGCTTGGAGTGTCAGTAGGGGGGTGTTGGGGTCAAAGCCCTTGGCCAGCTTGTCTAGAGACTCAATGCCACCGGGAAGCACAGCAGTAAGCTGACGCATAGCCTCAGGACGCTGTTGGGCATACTGCAGGAAAGTGTCATAGGTGGTGTTGGGATCAAGCGTGTTACGAGCCTTGGTGACTTGGTTCTGCAGTAGGCTGAGTGCTTCAATACCCATTGCCTTGGCTTCTTTAGGTTTGATAGCCAAGTAGATACCAGCGTTGCCACCCATGAGGACAGCACGAGTGATGTCTGTGACAGAGTTCAACCCGGTAGCAGCAGCATACCCAGTTACGTTCAGGGCAGTAGTAGAGAGGTTAGACACCATCAGGCGGATGATATTATTCTGGAAGTCAGGTAGGTCACGGCTAACAAAGTTCCCAACAGCCTTGCCAATTTTGTTTGAAGCAACACTGGTAGCAGTCTGAGGGGTAGGGACACCACCACCCAAGACAAACTGTGCGTAGTCCTCAATGGTGACAGCCTTAGGATCACGACCAAGAACCTTGGCCACTTGGGAGACTGAGTTCAGGACTTTACCACTGTCGCTCATCTTCTTCTTGAACGTATCAGCAAAGCCCTCAATGGTGAGCTTCTTGCCGTCATTCATCTTGATGCCAGTGGCCTTAGTGAAGTCATCAATGAACTGCTTAGCATCCTGAGGATCAGAGTTCTTAATGATGTCCCCAATCCAGTTAGACACTTTGTCTTCAGGGGTTCTTCTTCTCCAGACATAACCATCCTCGACAAGGATTTGAGCAAGGCCCTTGAGGCCCTTCTCGTCGTTGCCCAAGAGCATTGTAATGAAGAACTCTGTGTCCTGATCCTTAAGCTCCTTGCCCTTGGCAATATCCTTGAGCCAGTTCCCGGTAGGGACAGCAGGGCCACCAGCGGGTGAGGCGGCAGTAGTAGCAGTCTGGTTGACTACTTTGCTGACTGACTTAGAACCCTTAGTGGATGTATTCAGGGGCGCAGGAGGAAGTAGCCCAGATGCACCAGTACCCACGTTGCTGAGAGAACCAGACAGTCCACCTGCAACCAGACCAACAACGGCAGAGAGACCAGTCTGATACACGTTGTATTCGTCCTGCACCTTGGTACGAAGCATTGCATCCTGATACAGGTAGTCAGTACCCGCAGACACAGCAGCCTCGAAGCCACCAACAATAGCAGCCTCTTTGAGTGCAGTAGGGGTGGTCATGCGCTGCAGGAAGGTTGTTGCCGCTTTCTCTGCTGCCTGACGTGTGGCAATCTGCTTGTTCGTCTCAGTAACAACACGTGCAGTCTGCTTGCGGAGAACACGTTCAGCCACCTTCTGAGCAGCCTCTACCGTCGCACCCTTTGCAAGCTGTTTCTTGTAAGCCTGTTTAGCAGAGATAAGAGTAAGTTGAGAACCAGCCTTAAAGCCTACACCAGTTGCAGTCTTTCCAATACCAAGTCCAAAGACGTTGACAGGATCAAGAACAGCAGAGCGAGTGTAGTCAAAGAGGATTTCAGCCTTCTCTCCCCACCCAGTATCACCAGACAGACTTTGAAGACCCTCAAAGATTTCATACGCCCTGCCAGCCTTAGCAAGACGTTCTTCATCCTCACCCACTTCATTCAGGTAAGTGATCTCATTGATTGCACGGACAGAGTTACCACCAGCGAAACCACGCATGTTGTTGGTAAACTTCTCTACAATATCTTCTTTGTCCAAGTCCTGCATGTGAGTACCAAAGCGGTCCACCATGTACTCTTGGATGGGTACAAAGAAGTCATCCTGCAAGAGATCGTTCTCAGAGTAATTCATCTGAGAGTACTCGACTACAGGTTCTTCCTCCGGCTGCTTGAGGGCTTCCGGCACAGGCGTCATGCCAACTTTTTTATCAAGCTCTTGTAGCAGAGTCCCGTACTTACCAGCAATAGCGGGTGTCTTTGTTACAGGGATGTTTGCATCTAGGCTCTGGAGGTACTCTGAGTATTTACCATCCATTACTGCAACCTCGTCAACAGCTCTTGTGCCTTTGCCTTTTCCTCTTCTGTCGCCTCAGGATCAGTAATCACACGATTAAGTTGATACACAGTGGAATAGCGGGAGAGGGTCGCATCATTTTCTAGGTCTTGAATGTAGGGATTTCCAGACTCTGCCAAAACAGCGAATGCTTGTGAACCAAACATATCCATCAGTGCAAAGCGTTCTCCGCTACCTTCTTTAGCATAACCTTCAATCAGAGAACTAAGCTCACCATAATCACTTGCGTCTTCTGCCATGTTGTCTCGAGCATTGTTCGCCAGACGAAGAACCTCTTGATCGAATACCTTACGGCCCTCTTCAAGGACTTCAGGATCATACCTGCGGTAAGCCTCAGGGTTAATTCTGACATCAACTCTGGGTGCGGGTTGAGACAGTGCTGCTGCAGTCTTATAGTAAGACTCGTCACTAGAGTAATCACCCGCAAGGATGTCATCAAGCGTAAGCTCAACAGGTGCTACAGTCTTAGTCCCCGGGTCGTACACAGTAAGGAGTTCAAGGAGTGCCTCACCCTGCATTGGAGGAAGTTCTATACCAGCCTTTTGGGCATCAATCTCAAGAGTGTAAATCTGTTCTTCCAGTGCAGCGGCGGTCCTAACATCACTTGCAAGAGCGGCAACACGAGGGTCATCCGAGTCACCAAAACGGGCGATGAGACTCTGGGCTTTACCTGCAAGAGCCGCTGCTTCTGCCTTCTCTTGCTCCTTCTTAATGCCGATAGTCAACAAAGCATCCTTGCGATTCTCCGCAACCTGCAACATAATTTCATCTTTACGTGCCTTACGGTCTTCTGCACGTTCAGCCGCACGAAGGTCAATCTCTTGCTGACGCTCTTCTTTACGTGCTTTTTCCTCAAGAACAGAGGACAAGCCTGCGTTCAACCCTTGCCAGAAACCCATTACATATCCCCCCGAGACATAAGACCTTTAGATGGCACAGGAGCCTCTTCCTCAGGAGCTTCCTCCATCTCAACTTCCTTGGCCACTTCCTTAGGTTTAGCGCCCATCTCTTTCAACATCTTCCTAGCACGGCCAGTAACTACGTAGTCATCTCTTTGCTTCTTGGCTTCCTTGTCCTCAAAGCCATCCTCAGCATCAATGCCCACTGCCTTAGCAGCCTGCTTAAGAAACTCGTGGATAATAGGTGCAACAATCAAACCTACATCAATGCTATGAATACCCTTGGCCACAGCACCACGAAGGATACCTTTGGTCACCGTCTGGATATCCAAATCTTCAAACTCAAGAAGGTTGAGAGCAGCCTCAAGCATCTCTGGATCAGACA
>Ga0315907_10007897_pt1 | contig 11007 bp, 10 predicted proteins | sample LakEriMetagenome_3_FD_203525 | JGI IMG/M metagenome (GOLD analysis project Ga0315907, IMG submission 203525) | Freshwater fungal communities from buoy surface, Lake Erie, Ohio, United States - Buoy 12 MA123 | ecosystem: Environmental > Aquatic > Freshwater > Lake > Lake biofilm | place: USA...
CCCAGTCGCACAAAAGCTTCGGGAAGAAGGCAAAGAAAAAACTGACTGCTTCGACCGCCTTCGAAAGTTTGGATAAGCCATGAGCGCAAAGACCGCAAGCGAACGAGTCGAGAAGCTGCGCCAAGAGCGCGCAGAGATGGGCCTTAAACGCCGGGAGGTGTACGCCCATGATGACGACTGGCCCAAGATTCAAGAGCTAGCAGACAAGCTCAAGCAGAAACGGCAGAAAGCAGCCAAGCCCGCCGCGCCATAGATCGAAAAGTTTTTACGCTTAAACGCTTGCACACTTCAACTGATTGGTGTTAAATAGCGAGGTGGGCGCAAGCATGCCCAAATCACACAAGGCCCGCTGGAGCGATTCAGGCGGGCTTTTTCGTTTTCGCCCGCGAGCATCGGCACACAAACCGCCTTAACCCTTTTCGGCAAGGCCGATTGCTCCGGGCTCCCCTCACCACTTGCCGGGCAGCGGCATGAAGCCGAAAGGCATGTATGTCTGCAAATACAAATGCGCCGAAACAGCGCGGCATTCCGTTCAAGAAGGGCGAAGTCGCAAACCCAGCAGGGCGGCCCAAAGGCTCGCGCAACAAGCTAGGCGAGGACTTCGTTAAGGCGCTTGCCGAAGACTTTGAGAGCCACGGCGTTGAAGTCATCGCAACAGTCCGCGCAGAGAAGCCAGACCAATACCTCAAGGTCATTGCCTCACTGCTGCCCAAGGAAGTGGAGATAAAGCGCACGTCGCTGGATGGACTAACAGATGACGAACTTGCCGCTGGACTTGAAGCTGTCCGCGCCCTTATTGGAGCGGGAATTCCTCCAGGAGATGGCGCGCAGGAAAGCCCGGGTCAGTCTCCCGGCGTGCATTGAGTACCGCCAAGCCGGCTACGCCCCCGCTCATCATCACAAGCTGCTGATTGAGCACCTAGAGGCTGTAGAGCGCGGCGAGATTGAGCGCTTGATGGTTTGCATGCCTCCGGGCAGCGCAAAGAGCACTTACACCAGCGTGGAGTTTCCCGCGTGGTTCTTAGGCCGCAATCCCAAGCTCTCGGTCATTGCAGCCAGTCATACGCAAGAGCTGGCAGAGCGGTTTGGCCGCAGGGTGCGCAACATCGTCAGCAGCGCAGAGTTTGACCGCGTGTTTGGCGTGTCAGTTGCAGAGGACTCAGCCAGCGCGGGCCGATGGGACACAAGCAAGGGCGGCGAGTACTTCGCGGCTGGTGTTGGTGGGTCGATTACAGGCCGGCGCGCTGACCTCGCAGTGATTGACGACCCGGTAAAGAGCCGGGAAGACGCAGACAGCGAGCGAAGCAGGCAAAAGGCTTGGGAGTGGTACACGAACGACCTCCTGACCCGCTTGAAGCCTGGCGCTCGTCAGATTGTCGTGATGACTCGATGGCATGAGGACGACCTAGGCGGGCGCATTCTGGAGCGTGAGCGCAACCGCTGGACGCTGCTAGAGATTGCCATGGAAGCCCTGCCAAACGACCCGCTAGGCCGCGCAACAGGCGAGCGTCTTTGGCCCGAGTGGTTCACAGATGACATGGTGAACGTGGCAAAGATGGACATGCGGGCATGGAATGCGCTTTATCAGCAGCAGCCAGCCGCAGACGTTGGGGACTACTTCAAGGCTGAATGGTTCAGCGAGTACGACAAAGCCCCCGAGCTTTTGCACGTTTACGGTGCCAGTGACTTCGCGGTGACTGAGGGCGGCGGCGATTACACAGAGCATGGAGTCTTCGGGCTCGATGCAATGGGCAATGTCTACGTGTTGGACTGGTGGCGCGGCCAGACTGCTTCGGATGTGTGGATCGAGCGGCAGTGCGACTTGATCGTTAAGCACAAGCCGCTTTGCTGGTTTGGTGAGTCTGGCGTGATTCGCCGATCCATTGAGCCGTTCCTACTCCGGCGCATGAATGAGCGCAAAGCCCATTGCCGTTTGGAGTGGGTCGCAAGCATTGCAGACAAGCCGAGCCGGGCGCGAAGCATTCAAGCCCTCGCAAGCATGGGCAAGGTGTTCTTCCCGGCCCAAGCCGCATGGAAGTCTGACGTTGTGGGCCAAATGATGCGGTTCCCGGCTGGCAAGCATGACGACGCTGTAGACGTAATGGGCTTGATTGGCCGAGGGCTGGAGTTTGTGAAGCCTCCGAAGCTGCGCGAGCCTGACCCAGAACCTGACGACGAATACGGCAGCGCCGGAGGATGGCTCGGATGAAACAAGGCATGCGCAAAGAAGGCCCGGCCAAGCTCAAGGTGGGCTATTCGCAAGCTGTGCCAACTCATCTGCGCGGCAAGGTGCGCGAGCTTTCCGGGGTGCTGGTGGACTCTGCAAGTCGTGGACATGGCGCCGCTTCTGCTTTGCTTGCCAAGGTCATCACCGAGGCCGACCTGAACCACATGGCCTTGTTGGTTGTGGTGGAGCCTTTCGACGATGAGCCGCTAGACCTTGCCGCTTTGTCGTCTTGGTACTCAAGACACGGATTCAAAACCATTCAAGATTCGCCGCGCATCATGGTGCGGCCAGCTAATCAATGACCGAAACACTCAAAGGCCAAGCCGCCGCAGACCTCCTTAAAGAGGCTCGGGACAGGCTCGCCATGTGCGTCATTGCCGAGGCTGACGACCGACGCGAGGCGCAGGAAGACTTCCGCTTCTTGGCTGGCGAGCAATGGCCCGACGACATGCGCAACTTGCGCCAAGTCGAACGCCGGCCCTGCCTCACGATCAACAAGCTGCCCGCGTTTGTGCACCAAGTTGTGAACGAGCAGCGCATGAACCGGCCAAGCATCAAAGTCCATCCAGTGGACTCAGGCGCAGATGTGGAAGTGGCCGAAGTCGAGCAGGGGATGATTCGGTACATCGAGTACAACTCAAACGCCGATTCAGCCTATGACACGGCGGTCAGTCACGCAACCATCGGCGGGCGCGGATTCTTCCGGCTCATCACTGAGTATTGCGACGAAGAGAGCTTCGACCAAGAGATCAAGTTCAAGCGCGTTCAAAACCCGTTCACGGTGTACTTTGACCCGTTCTCTGTCGAGCCTGACGGAAGTGATGCGCGGTTCGCTTTCATCTCCGACATCATGACCCGCGCTGAGTTCAAGGCGCAGTACCCAAAGGCCGAAGCGAACACAGCCGCAGCGCTGACCACGGGCGCAGGGGATCAGGCGCTAGTCTGGATCAGCGAAGAGACCGTGCGCGTTGCTGAGTACTACCGCGTCAAGACCACGCCTGCGATTCTGTGCCGATTGGAAGACGGCACCAGCGTTTGGAAAGACCAAGTGCCAGAGGGCGCGATTGTCGTCAAGGAACGCCAGAGCGAGAAGCGCGTGGTTCAGTGGTTCAAGATCACCGCTGCCGATGTGCTGGAGACAACCGAGCTTGTTTGCTCTTACATCCCGGTCTTCCCTGTCTACGGTGACGAGCAGTTAGTAAACGGGCGCATCCGTCGCAATGGCATGGTGCGCTTTGCCCGCGACCCGCAGCGGATGTACAACTTCTGGATGACGAGCGCCACCGAAGAGGTGAGCCTCCGACCCAAGGCCCCATTCATCGGGGCAGTCGGCCAGTTCGATACCAGCAAGAAGGACTGGAAAGCAGCGAATCAGCGCTCGTTCTCGTTCCTTGAATATGACCCGATCACGGTTGATGGCGTGATGGCTCCCGCTCCACAACGTCAGCAGATGGCCGATGTGCCCACTGGCGTTCTGGCGATGGCAATGCACGCCAGCGACAACATCAAGGCCACAACAGGCATCTTTGATGCGTCCCTAGGGGCTCAGGGCAATGAGACATCAGGCCGCGCAATCAACGCACGCCAGCGCGAAGGCGACACCGCTAATTTCCACTTCGCAGACAACCTGGCGCGCACGATCAAGCACGCAGGCCGATGCATCGTTCAGATGATTCCTCGCATCTATGACACCCAGCGAGTGGTGCGTATCTTGGGCGAGGACGACAAGATGGACATGGTTGAGGTGAACGCTCCGAACGTGGAGCAGAAAGCCACCAAGGAAGGCGCGATTTACGCAGTCCTCAATGACCTGACTGTCGGGCGCTATGACGTAACGATAAGCACCGGCCCAAGCTTCACCAGCAAGCGAGCCGAAGCAGCCGAGGGGATGATGCAGCTTGCCCAAGCTAACCCGCAAGTCTGGATGGCCGGCGCGGATATCTTGGTTCGCAACCTCGACTGGCCGGGGGCTGACGAACTGAGCGAGCGCTTTAAGAAGATGCTTCCTCCTGAGCTACAGGACAAGGAAGAAGGCGAAGGCCAGCAAGGCGCAATGCCTCCGCAAGTGCAACAAGTCTTGCAGCAGGCCGCGCAAGAGATTGAGCAGCTTCAAGGCGCTTTGCAAGAGGCCAAGTCCGGCATGGACGCGAAGCGATTGGACGCAGAGACAAAGCTCCAGATCGCGCACTCTCAGCAAGAGACTCAGCGATACATCGCGGAAATCAACGCCGATGCGAAGAAGGACGTTGCAGAGCTGGCCGGCGCAATCCAACTCATGGCGAAGAAGTTGGACGTTCCCCTGTCGCTATCTGGCGAAGTCGAAGAAGACTTGACCGAGCCAGAGGCCGAGCCGGAGCAAAAGCCCGACCAAATGCTGATGCTGGCCGACGCAATCGCCGCCGCGCTGTCTCAGAACAAGCCCGCCAAGTCCCGCAAGCGCATGAGCATCGTTGCCCCGAGTGGCGCGGTGTATCAAGGCGAGATTGCCGATGAAGACGAGCCCGACGAAATGAGCATGAACGGCGAGGGCTTCTAAATGCCGATCACCGTAATTGCAACGCAGAAAGTAGCCGGCAGCACTGGCGGCACCACGCCTGCGTTTAACTCGACCGGAGCCAACTGCATCGCGGTTTGGCTGGCCTATGGCGGCTCGCCAACGGTCACTGACAACCAAGGCAATACCTACACCGCCGAGACGCCACGGACAAACACCGTGGCGGGTCGGTGGTACTACTGCCTGAACGCCACTGTTGGAGCAAGTCACACCGTCACCATCGGCGGCGGCAGCACTGTTTCTTCGTGCGTTGTCTATGCCCTGGCCGGCGTTGCCACGACTGCGGCTTACAGCAGCCCTGGCGGCACTGACATTGCGAGCGGCACGGCGGCATCCTTCGGCGCAGCGTTTACCCCGCCAGAAGATAACTGCATTGTCTTGATGGGTGCGGGCCTTACGACCCCGACCATTACAGGCGTCACAGGCGCGAACGGCTGGACGATTGACCAGTGGACTTCAGGTGTCGGCGGCACGAATTACGGTTCCGTCGTCGGCTACAAAATCCAGACGACGGCCACGCAAGTACCGATTTCTCAGCAGTTCGCAACGTGGACGAACAGCGCTGCGGGTGTTTGCGTTCCTGCCATCTTCAAGGCTGCACCCGCAGGCGGAAGCCTGACCATCTCCACGCCGGCAGCGTTTGAGGTTCACCAGCGCAGCGGCACCACCGGCAGCATTCAAATCACCGGCTCGGTGAGCGGCTCGACTGAAGACATTGAAGCCAGCTTCAACGGTGGCGCTTACGTCACCATCGCAACCGCAGTTGCCCCAGGCTCATTTAGCGGCACGCTGACCGGCCAAGCGCAGGGCATGGGCACGCTCACTGTGCGCAAGAAGGTCACCATCGCAGAATCTGCCACGGTCGCAAACGTGGGCATTGGCGATGTGTTCGTGGTGGGCGGCGACTCGATCAGCGAAGGGCGCGGCACCAATGCGCAGAACTTCGGCGGCTCGATCAATGCGGCTTGCTTCCGTCAGGACAACCTCTGGAAGATCGGCAATGACGCGGTTGACACCGGCACAAGCATCGGGTCGCATTGGCCCATCTTGGCGCGTCGCATCATGGACGATCAGTCCGTGCCTGTTGCGTTCATCAGCGTCGGCACTGGCTCAACTGACGTTGCGGGCTCCAACAACCAATGGGCCAAGCCGAACAGCAGTTACGGCCAGCTCACCACACAAGTAACGAATTCGACCGTTGCCAGTGTTCGCGGGGTGCTGATGCACCTTGGCCCCAATGCCGTGGTGAACGCGACCACACTGAGCAAGGCCACGTACAACGCAGCAATCGACACGCTCGCAGCAAACTTGGCCGCTGATGTTGTCAGCGCTCCGAAGCTGCATTTGGGCATCTTTGGCGAAGTAAGCACCGGCAGCCCGCCCGATCGAGTCGCAGCGCTTAACAACCTGCGCGGCGCAATCATTGAGGCGACGAACGACAACGCCAACGTGTTGCCCGGCCCTTGCCTGATTGAGCTTGACTATGCGGATGGCGTGCACCCTCAGAGCGATGCAGCTTTGCAAGCGGTGGCAAATCGCTGGTGGGTTGCGCTCAAAGCCTCATTGTACGGCGGCAGCGGCGGTCGCGGCCCTCGCTTGTCCTCTGCGGTTTGGAACCTTGCCCGCACAGAGCTAACCGTTACCTTTGACCGGGCGCTGAAGACCGGACTGAGCCACGCCACGCAGCCTTGGGCGATCAGCGACAACGGCAGCGCAATGACGATCACTGGCGTTGCCTATGGCGGCGGCGCAAACGATCTCGTCATCACAACCAGCGTTGCAGCAACCGGCCCGGCTGGAACGAGCACGCTGACGTTTGCAGGCGGTGATACGGCAGTGGGGCGCGTTGTGCCCATGTCGGCAGACATCACGTTGCCCGGCTCGGCTGGCGTCACGCAGATCCCAGCCGAGCCGATCTACACGGCAGCGGTGGGCGAGTTTGGCTCGCCTGTCATCACGACCAACCCGAACAGCCAAACGGTTAGCTCGGGTGCGGCTGCTTCGTTTGTCGCATCGGCAACGGGCACTCCGACTCCTACGGTGCAATGGGAGCGTTCCACCAATGGCGGCGGCTCTTGGTCTCCAGTCTCAGGCGCAACGAGCGCCACCTACGCCCCGACGACAACCGTAACGGGCGGCATTGCCAACAACGGAGACCAGTTCCGCGCTGTGTTCAGCAACACAGGCGGCACGGCCACGACCACGGCGGCAGTGCTTACGGTCAATGCAGCCTCTGCGATTGGCCGTCCTGCGAGCGACACCAGCAACAGCGGATGGACTCCAAGCACCGGCACTGAGCTTTACGCCATGCTGGACGAAGTAACGCCGAACCCTGCGGATTACATCGTCGCAACGACCCTTGGCGCGACTTGTGAGCTAGCCCTGAGCGACACAACCTATCCGGGCTCGGCGACTCAGACGGTAAGTTTCAGAGCGTCATCCAGCACTGGGAACAGCGTCATCGTGCGGCTCAAAAACACCGCAGGAGCCACGGTGCGATCTCAGACTCAAGTGCTCACGGCGACTGACACGCTTTACTCCTTCACCCTCACGGCTGGAGAGGTTGCAGCCATTACCTCCGGCGCCCTGAGCGTCATTCTGGAAAGCGCCTGACATGAGCGCAACCGGAACGGCAACGATTGATTTTGGCGCGCACCCTGGCAGCAATGAAGCCAGCGTGACGGTTACAGGGCAGGCCGCGATTCTGGCAACGAGCAAGGTTGAAGCCTTTGTGATGGGCGACGACACAAGCCTAGACCACACGGCAAGCGATCACCGCTATTTGCTGACGTTCGCGGCGCTTTCCTGCGGCACCCCAACAGCGGCAACGGGTTTCACGATCTATGCACGCTCACACGAAAAACTAACCGGGCGCTTCTCGTTGCGCTGGGTTTGGGTTGATTAACAAAGGTTTCAGCTATGGCACTCGACGCAAACATTCGCGGCACTTCAAATCTTGCAGAGGTGGCGCTAGGCGGGCAACTTCTCGTTCAGCCTGAGACCAATGCGACCGACTACCCCGAGCGAATCGGTGGGATGAAGCATTACGGGGCAAACGACGAAGGAGACGCTACGGGCGTGGTGCGGCTTGCCTCGCCAGAGGTTGATGTGGACTTTCGCCAGCGCGTCAGCCAAGACCTGATTCTTGATGACCACATCTTCAACTACACCGCGCAGGACACCGGCAAGCACTTGTCGGCAGCCGGCACGATTGCATCAACGTGGACGGTTGGCAACTTCACCACCAACAGCGGCAACACCGCAGCGCCTGCGGCTGGCTCGTTTGCTGGCATTGCGACGTGGGCCATGTTCCCAAACACCGGAACGCAGACCCTTAGCGCTGACGTTACGGCAGCATTCAGCGCGCAGCCGACGACTAACACGTTCATTGAGTTCGGCTTTGCTGGCGCGTCTTATGTGCCTTCTGCTGCCGCCCCGACTGATGGAGTGTTTGCGCGTCTCGACAGCGCAGGCTTGAAGCTGGTCGCGGTGAACGCTAGTACCGAAACGGTAGTTGCCGCCCCGCTTGCCAATGGAACGGGCGTTTGGGCCTACACAAACGACAAGAAGTACCAGTTCATCATCTACCTTGGTGGCGTGGTCGCCCAGCTTTGGGTGAATGACGGAACCGGCGCGATTCTTTTGGCAAACATCCCAATGCCTGCCGCGCAAGGTCGCATCGCATCGGCTCAAGGGATGCGGTTCTTCTTCAACCAGCGCGTGACGACTGGCGCAGCAGGCGGCGCGATTCAAGGCAAGCTCGGCGCGTACAACGTGCGCTTGGGCGGGAGCAACGTCACCAGCACGATCAGCACTCAGGGCAACCGGATTTTCGGCAGCTACCAAGGCGCATCAGGCGGCGCGATGGGCACCGCTGCACGGTTCGGCACGATCACCACCGGCAACGAAGCCAACGTGACCGCAGCAGTTCCGACGACCACTACCGCAGCTCTTGGCTCGGGGCTTGGCGGCACGTTCTGGGAGACCGTGACCCTGGCAGTTAACACGGACGGCATCATCATGTCGTACCAAGTGCCGGCTGCAACGGTCAGCATTCCGGGCCGCAGGCTGGTGCTGCGTGGCATCTACCTGAACAGCTACGTTCAGACCGTGATTGTTGGCGGCCCCTACACCGCTGAATGGTTCTTGGCGTTCGGACATACAGCAGTGTCACTAGCCACAACCGAAGGCGCAGCAACGAAAGCGCCGCGACGTATTGCGTTGCCGTTTGTCCAGCAAGTAACCGCCGCGCAGGCAGTAAACACGACCGTTGCGCAGCCCCAGACCTTTTGCGACTTTGGCGATGCGCCTATCTTCATCAACCCCGGCGAGTTTCTGCAACTCTGCACGCGCCACATCGGCACGGTGGGCACATCGGGAACCGTTGTTCATCGCGTGACGCCGGTTTACGGCTGGGAGTAATCCTTGTCCCTGCTGCTTGGGTTAGCAGGCGCACCAGCCGTTGACGTTAAGGTCTCGTGGCTTGAGTTTGACTCAGGCGGCACCCCGATTGATGTCAAGGTTTCGTGGCTCCAGTTTGATTCAGCCGCAGCAGCCGCCGATGTTCGCGTTTCATGGCTGGCCTTTGACACGCAAGCGCCTAGCGCCGACGTTCGGGTTTCGTGGCTCCAGTTCGATACGCAGGCTACGCCAGAGCCAGAGCAGACACTAGGCGGCGTCACAAGGCGGCCATTCCCGCAAGTCCAGCGCAGGCGGGAAACCGAGGAAGAGAAGCTAGCCCGGCGCATTGAACAGGGCATCGTCAGGGCCGCAGAACCGGAGCCCGTTGCACAGCCTGTTGCGGAGCCTGTTCCCGATGGCCTCGCAGCAAAGGAGCGGCAGCTACAGCGGCGCATCAAGCGCGCACAGGCTGCCAATCAGCAAGCGCTTGAGTACATCGAAGCAGCGACCGCGCAAGCCCTGGCGGCGCAGATCGCAGACGAAGAGATAAGGCGCATTCAAGCAATCCGCGCCCAAGAGACCGAAGAGGCAGATATTGCTTTCGTGATGGCGTTGTTAGCTAACGCCTAGAACCAAACAACAGCGCAGAAGAACCGCCCCCGAGGCGGTTTTTTTACGCCTGCACTTTCCCAACCACTGACCGGGGTAGCCGGCTGACATGAGCACTGAACCAGAAACCGTCGAACTGGCACCGACGCAAAACACGCCTGAGCCGACGCAAACCGCCCCGGAAGTCGTCACCCCGGAAGTCAATGAAGCCAAGCAAGACGACGAGCAGAAAGCCGACGCCTCGAAAGAGGACGACGCTGAAAAGGCCCGCCGTGCGATGCAACGCCGCATTGATAAGCGAACCGCTGACCTGTACCGGGAGCGCGCTCAAAACGAGCAGCTCGCGCAAAGGCTAGCGGCATTGGAAGGCCGCATCAGCGGCGAGCCTGAGCAGCAGGCAAAGGACGTTGATCCGCACGCACTCGCACGCGAGATTGCAACCGTGGAACGCGTCACCGAGAAAGCCAACAGCATCGCCCAAGACGGTGAAAAGCGGTTCAAAGACGGATTCCGAAGCGCACTGGAAACAGTCGCCGAAGAAGCCGGCCCGCTCTTCAACCAAAGGGGCCTGCCAACCGCGCTTGGTGAAGCAATCCTCGAATCGGACGACGCCGCAGCGCTGTTGCACCACTTGGGAACTAACCCAGATCTGGCCGCTGAACTGAACGGCCTTTCACCGGCTCAGCTTGGCCGACGCATCGAACGCTTTGAAGCGCAGATGAAAGCCAAGCCGCAACCGAAACCCGTGAGCAAAGCACCCGAGCCTGCCCGCCCGATCAGCGCAAGCCGATCAAGCGGAAACCTCGCCGATCTGCCGATGGATGAATACATCGCAAGCCGACGAGCGCAAGGCGCTAGGTACTAGCCCACGCAATCACCACACGAACCGCCTCCGGGCGGTTTTTTCGTTTCTGACTAGGAAAAATCATGGCGAATACTCTCGCAACCTGCACCATCCTTGCCAAAGAAGGCTTGGCCGTTCTCGAAAACATGCTCTCTTTCAGCGCCGGTGTAAACCGTAGCTGGGAAGAAGAGTTCGATGGCAACCAGTCTCGCGGCTACAGCCCCGGCACGACCATCAACATCAAGCGCCCCCCGCGCTACACCTACCGCTCGGGCCGCGTTTCGTCGCCCCAGAGCACCGTGGAAACGACCATTCCGCTGACCTTGGCGCAAGGCGGTACGGACATGTCCTTCTTGTCGATTGAGCGCACCC
>Ga0315907_10007899_pt1 | contig 11006 bp, 6 predicted proteins | sample LakEriMetagenome_3_FD_203525 | JGI IMG/M metagenome (GOLD analysis project Ga0315907, IMG submission 203525) | Freshwater fungal communities from buoy surface, Lake Erie, Ohio, United States - Buoy 12 MA123 | ecosystem: Environmental > Aquatic > Freshwater > Lake > Lake biofilm | place: USA...
TGAGAATGGTGGAGGTAATTATAATCCTGGAACAACGACAGCAGTTATTACTGGAGATGGTTACAAAGAAGAAAATCCATATCTATTAAGTTCTATTACTACTGCAACAGCTGGGTCAGGTTACGTATCACCACCAGCAATTACAGTATCGGCTCCATTTCCTTCAGCTATACCATGGAGTTCTTTAAATGATGTATCTCTTGGTAGTTATATTAGTCATTTAAATCCAGCCACATTAGATACAAACTTCTATTTTGTTGTATCTGGTACTAAACTAGGATCATCTGGTCCTATCCATACTTCAGGAACTATTACGAATGGATCAACTCAATTAAAATATGTAGGTACTACAGCAACTGCAGGTTGCGTTCTATCAGGTACTGGTGTTGGTCTAGTATCTGTAATTGATGGTGGATTTGGTTATCAAGATGCTCCAACAATTACTGCGTCTGTGCCAATAATTAAAGACGCAGATTGGGTAGCGTCAACTGTAGTAACATTAGGAAGTAAGCTTAAATTTTCTGGTAGATACTATGAAGTAACTACAGCTGGAACTACAGGAACATCTGGTCCAACTCATACTACAGGTGCAGTTGCAAACGGAACCACAACATTAACATTTTTAGGTTCAGATCCAGTATTAACCGCTGTTATGGTTAAAACAGAAGCAGAAATATCTTTAGTTATATCTCCTGGAATTGGAAGTATCTATAATGTTATACTTGGCTTACAGGGTTCTAAATATGTAGAGATCCCTTCAGTAACTATTGCAGCACCAGGAACTGGCACAACTGCCACAGCAACAGCATCTATTTCTGGTGGTAAAGTAACACTTATTAACGTCACTTCTCCTGGTAGTGGATACACAGCAGCTCCAGCAGTAACTATAGGTGCACCATTTATTACATTTAATGGAGCAACCTCAGTTGATGATGTTGCTGAATCAATTACGTATAATGGACATCTATTTGAAACTGGTGATGCTGTTATATACAATAATGGTGGTGGTACTTCTATTGGAGGTTTAACCTCTGGAAATACATATTATGTTATTAGAGTAGATTCAAATACTATTCGTCTAGCATTAAATGCTGGAGATGCTACATCAAATACAGCTATTAATCTAACAGATGGAGTTGGAGCTTCTCATAAATTAACACTTACATCTGGGGCAGCTACAGGAACATCAGTTCTTGGAACCGGTGGCGAGATTGTAGGATATGTTATTAATAATCCTGGTACAGGATATACTAATGCAAATATTGAAGTTATTGATACATCTGGTTCTGGATCAGGCGCAATTCTTGTTCCTGATTTCACAGTTGGTACGGTTGATACATTACAAGCAAACGTAGAATTGTTGGCAGTTCCTGGATCTATCGAAGCAATTAAGATGGTTGAAGGTGGGACTGGTTATGGTGCTGCCACAGTATCTATTTTAGGTGATGGTGTTGGAGCAACAGCAACAGCAGTATGTTCTGGAGGATCAGTAACTAAGATTAATATAGTTAATCCAGGTTCTGGTTATACATGGACTGATGTAGTAATTACAGGTAATACTGGTGCTACAGGAGCCGTTGCAAGAGCTATCATGTCTCCATTAGGTGGACATGGTTCAAATGCTATCGATGAACTAAATGCAAACTCAATTGTATTCTATACATCTATATCACGAGACAAGAACCAAGGTATTGAAATTAATAATGACTATCGTAAAGTTGGTCTTGTTCGGAACCTTAAACAATTTGGTTCTAATAGACGATTTACTGGTGATATTGGATCTGGATGTGTGCTTATTACAGGCACATTTGATAAGTCTAGATTAGAATACGACATGTTAATGTCTAAAGATGGCTATAAGAAATACCGTATTGTTGACTTTACTGATACACAAATTCTTGTTTCAGTATTTAACAACTTTACAATAAATATTGGTGATACGCTAGTTACAGATCCTACAAATGGAGGTTCTATACCATCTCCGGCAATTACTGCACAAAATATAGTTGTTACAAGTGTATCAGAACGAACTATTGACCAGTTCTCAGGTGACTTCTTGTTCTTCTCAGTAAGAGAACCATATTCTCCTACACAAGAACAAATTATTACCGTAAGAACGGTCCTAACAATATAAATATATAAAATCAACTGGAAGAGTAATTTATGGCAATTAATTTTAATACCAATCCCTATTATGATGACTTTGATGATACTAAAAATTATCATCGAATTCTATTTCGCCCTGGATATGCTGTTCAGGCCAGGGAGTTAACTCAACTTCAAACACAGATCCAAAATCAGATCGACAGATTTGGTAAACATATATTCACAAGTGGATCTATTGTTACAGGAGGAGCCCGTTTATTTGATAGTGAACTTACTTCTATTAAGATTGCTTCAACATTTTCTGGCACTACAGTTAATCTTAGTAACTTTTTAGGTAAAAAAATTACTGGCCAAACTTCTGGTACTATAGCAATTGTTAAATCAGTAGCAGACGTAACTGCTGATGATCCTAAAACTCTTTTAGTTAAGGTTATTTCTGGTACTGAATTTACTTTAGGTGAAAATATTGTAACCTCTCCAGGTACCGCTTATACTGCAACTATTTTACCTAATCAGCAAACTGGGGTTGTTGGCAAAAATTATAATGATGCCATGGCATTCTCTATAGATTCAGGTATATTCTTTGTAGATGGCAAGTTTATTTACTTAGAAGCTCAATCTATTGCTGTTGACAAATATTCAAATACATCATCAAAAAACATTGGTTTAGTTTTAAATGAATCAATTATTACTTCAGATGATGATACTTCTATTTTAGATCGTGCACAAGGATCTCCAAACTTTGCTGCTCCAGGAGCAGACCGTTACTCAGCATCTTTAACATTAACTATTAAAGAAATAGATGCGATTACAGCAGGATCATTTGAAATAGGAAAAACATATTCTATTACATCAGTAGGTACAACAATATGGACTTCTATTGGTGCAGCTAATAATAATGTTGGAACAGTATTTACTGCTACCGGAATAGGTAGTGGAGACGGAACTGCTACAGAAGTAGTTCAAAACTTTATTGAGATCGCACGTGTAGTCAATGGTGCGTTAGTAGTTAATCAAGATAAAACAGTATATTCAGAGATTGGTAAAGAGCTAGCTCGTAGAACATATGATGAGTCTGGAGACTACACAGTTAAAAATTGGCCAATACAGATCCTTGATGACGTTTCATCTCCAATTAATCTTCCATCTAAACCAGCGGTTGGTGGAGATTCAAGTAAATTTACAGTAGCTCTAGATCCAGGTAAAGCATATGTTAAAGGTTATGAGTTTGGTACTATTAATCAAGAATTTCTTACTTTAGATCGTGCTAGAGATACTGATCAGGCAGATAACATTGATGTTGCTGTAACATATGGAAATTTTGTTTATGTGACAAGTATGTTTGGCGCATTTTCAACTAATGCAGCTTCATCTCCATATTCATCTGTTGAGATCCATAATGTAGCTAGGGCTTCAGTAACAGGTTCAACAACTAAACTTGGTACAGCAAAAGTTAGATTTATTAATTGGCTTTCAGGTACTCCTGGAACTTCAGCAATTTATAAGATGTATCTATTTGATATAGTGATGGATGCTGGTAAATTCTTTAAAGATGCAGAGTCTATTATTATCAATTCAGCTTCTCCAACATCTGGTGCTAACATTGATGTGTTATCAAAAGTTGGTGGTTCAGCAGGTGGTGATGCATTCCTTTCTGGCGCAGATAGCCCAGGTTTAGTATTTAAAGTTCCTAATGATTATGTTAAAACAATCAGAGACAGTTTAAATGCAACACAATCTGATTATGCTATGCAAAGAACATTTACATCAGTAGCATTCTCATCAGGTTCTGCTTCTATCTCAACAGCAAACGGATTAGAAAGATTTATTGGTGGATCTGGTGCTTTATCTGATACACAAAAAGATACATACTACCATGCAGTAATTACTGCAATTACAAATGCTGGCGCAACTGGTTTATCTGTTGGTTCTGTTATTCCATTCCGAAATGCGTCATCTAGATCTATTACATTAGCAACTCCAGTTACTGGTGCAGCACATCAAGCAACATTTGATGTTAATGATGCAAATTTTGCCGCAACAGTAACTATTATTGCAGGTATTAATGCAAATACACAAACTGAAAGAACTAAGACATTATCTGGATATTCAATTAAGATCTTAGGTACTGGTTCAGGTGGTGGTCTTAATACAACAACAGGCGGTACAGATACATTAGGATTATCAGATATCTATGACGTTGCTGGTGTCTATAATACTGGAACAGTAAATCCAACTGCAGTGACTATTAATTCAACTACAGGCGCTCTTACATGGGGAGCAGTTACATATACAGATGTTACATCAAACTATATAGTTGATAATGGCCAACGTGCTGAAATTTATAATCATGGCGGTTTAATTCTCAATGGCACTGCGCCAACATCATCACATTATCTATTAGTCGTTTATAGAAACTTTGCTCACACAGGCAATGGTTTCTTATCAGTTGACTCATATGGTATTGATTATGCGGACATCCCACAATTTACAGATCCTTCATCTGGTGTTGTGTATGAACTAAGAGATTGTATTGACTTCCGTCCAAGACGTGCTGATGGTTCAACAACATTAAATAATGGTCAAGTGCCTTCTCCAGATGGAACATTTAATGCAGATTATCAATATTACTTAGCTCGTATCGATAAGATCATTGCTACATCTGATAGACAATTTGTTGTTAAAAAAGGTATTCCTGCAGTATCTCCAATCATACCAACTGATGAATCAAATGGTATGGCGATCTATAATGTTATTATTCCTCCTTATACAGCTGATGTTAAGGATGTTCAAATTAAATACATTGAAAATAAACGATACACGATGCGTGACATTGGCCGTTTAGAAAAACGTATTGGTAATCTTGAATACTATACACAATTGTCTCTATTAGAAAAACAAGCTAAAGATACGTCTGTTCCAGATGCCACAAACTTTGAGAAGTTTAAAAATGGTTTTGTTGTAGATACATTCACTTCAGCAGATATATTTGCTACTTCAGCATCAAATTGGTCGCAAAGACGCTGGGGTTGGTGGGCATCTTGGTTTAATGGTAGTAATAATTGGAGCGGTGGCGCAGCAACTTATAATGAAAATTCAATTGCACAAGCAGCAGATCCAGATTTTAAAGCCGCAATAGATCCTCTCAGTCAAGAACTTCGTGCTCCATTTGAAGTTCAATTTAGTGAGTTTAATACATCAACATTAACAAATACCATGAAAGATGGTGATCTAGTAACTCTCGATTATACAGAAACTGCAGTTATTGAACAACCATTATCAACAACTTGGGCAAATATTAATCCATTTAATGTACTTCGATTCGTTGGTTCTATTGTGCTTGAACCATCCTTTGATCAATGGGTTGATACTCAATATCTACCAGCAGTTAATAAAGTAGTTGATGTACAAATACAAGATGCAGCTGATAGAATTGTCAGAACTGGCTCAGGTAATGCCTGGACAACAGTTTCAACAACTACCACTACAAACGTTCTTGCATCTAAAACTACTTCATTGGGAACAAATGTAGTTGATATTCAATATGTCCCGTATATTAGATCAAGTACAGTTTTAGGTGTATCACGATTATTTAAACCAAAAGCTAGATTGTATCCATTCATTGAAAATACAAACATATCAGCTTATGTTAAACCATTAACATTAATTGAAGTTCAAAATCATACTGGTACTTTATTTGATGACAAACAGGGTGTTCATGAGGCATTATCATTTAGAACTGGTTCGTCAACTGGTACAGAAACAGGAACTGCAAAAACTGCTTTATATTCTCAAACATTAACAGCAGATCCTACAAAACGTTTACTATCTGTTTATGATGATACAGGTACTATTACTGTTGGTAAGTATGTAGTTGGTTTAACTGGTGGAGGCTATGGCGTAGTTACTGCTGTTACAACATATGTTCTTGGAAACGCGCTTATTCCAGATGAATATGGTAATATTGCATTCCAATTCCAAATCCCAGCTAATACATTTAAAACTGGTGAAAGAACTATTAGATTAATTGACAATTCACTTAATGATATTGAAGCTCAAGAATCTATTGGTGAAACTAAGTATACCGCTATTGGCACATTACAAACTAAACAAGAAACAATTCTTACTACAAGGACTCTACAAAATCAAAAAACAGTAACACAAATTGGTTTTTGGTACGATCCGCTTGGTCAAACATTCTTAGTTGATCCAAGAGCAAATCCGCAAGGATTCCATCTATCATCAGTTGATGTTTACTTTAAGTCAAAATCAGCAATCGTTCCAGTAACTATGGAAATTCGTAGAACGGTTAATGGTTATCCCGAAGCTGTTAGGACTATTCCATTCTCTGAATCTATACTTAATCCAGAACAAGTAAATATTCAAGGTGGTGGTACAAGTTCCACAAATGATGCTATTCAACCAGCAACTACATTTAGATTTCCAAATCCAATTCATTTAACACCTGGTGAATATGCAATTGTACTTGTTTCTCAGTCAAATGACTATCAAGTATACATATCACAAATAGGTGGAACAATCTTAGGCGGAAATACTAAGGTTGATAAACAACCATATATTGGTTCGTTGTTCTTCTCGCAAAATTCTTCTACTTGGGAACCAGACCAAAATAAAGACCTTAAGTTCAAGATCAGACGCGCTAATTTTGAATCTACAGGTACAGCTGAATTTAATATTAAAGACCCAGCTACTGTGGCTGATTACCAAACACTATATACAAATGTATCATCAGTGTTGCCTACTGGAACAAATGTGGTTTGGGAAGCTAAAGCATACAATCAAGATACAACGTTTGACACTGAATGGGCTCCATTCAATGTTCTTCAAGACATTAATTATTCATATCTCAAACGTTTAGCTGCAGCATCAGGTATCGGTGGTACTCCATCATTAAGATTGCGTGCAACATTAACAACCGATAATCCGTCTGTATCTCCAGTTATTGATGCAGCAAGCTTATCAGTAGTTACTGCTCTTAATAGCATTAACAATGATGCATCAGGAGAAGCTGCTATTAAAGCTGGTGGTACAGCGCTTGCTCGTTATATTTCTAAACCAATTAATCTTGCTTCTGGATTTGAAGCATCTAACTTGGTAGTTACTGTTGATATTAATAAGCCAGCTGGCACAGATGTTAAGATATATTACAGGACTCTACCGACTGAGAAGACCACTCCAATATCTGATGAAAATTGGGTACTAATGAATCTAGAGTCTACAGTTCCATCATCATTATCTAATTATGACTTTAGAGAGCATAGATACTTCCCAAGCGGAGCATTTGACGCTTATGGTGTACCTCAAAATAATCCTATTAGCCCAAGATTCAATACGTTCCAAATCAAGATCGTTATGTTATCTTCAAACAGAGCTAATACACCAAGATTAAGAGATTTAAGAATCATTGCATTGGACAGTTAATATGAAAATCAAAGTAGAAAATGAAACATTAGTACGAGACACAACTACTGGTGCTATATTAGAAACTGATATAAGTAAATTGCATAAGTCTAGAGCTATTAGACAAGCAATAAAAGAAAAAGAAGACAAACTTGACTTATTAATGGATAGAATAAATAAGTTAGAATCAATTATCGACGGGATGACAAATGGCAAGCTTAACACTTAGATCAGTTAAGGGATCTCCACTTACTAATAATGAGATAGATGGTAATTTTACTAATCTAGACGATGATATAGCTACTAGATTACTTGCGACTGATTATAATGCCGCTGATGTTCTTGCAAAATTAATTACAGTAGATGGAACAGGTTCTGGTTTAGATGCTGATTTGTTAGATGGTTTAAGTTCATCCACAGCAAATACTGCTTCTACTATAGTAGCTCGCGACGCGGCAGGTAATTTTTCTGCCGGTCAAATCACAGCAACACAACTAGTTGGTCCACTATATTTAGGTACTGCTGATACTATAGTATTTGAAGGTTCAACAAACAATGAATTTGAAACTACAATTACAGTAGTTAATCCAACTGCAGATAGAACAATTACTTTCCCAAATGAAAGTGGTACTGTAGTTCTTACTGGTGGTGCTAGTTCTGCAGATTCTATTACCACAACAATGATTCAGGATGGTGCAGTTACAAATGTAAAATTAGCAAATAGCAGTATTACTATTGATGGTAATGTTGTATCATTAGGTGGATCATTAACTATTGGCGCTGGATTAAAGAGCGCAGAGAATGTATGGACTGGTCTACAAACATTTAGAGATAATAAATTTATTATAACTGATGATTCTGATACTACAAAAATCTTAGCATTTCAATTATCTAATATTGCTACTGGTACTACAAGGACATTAACAATTCCTAATGAATCTGGAACTATTGCTACACAAGGTTATGTACAAACACCCGTAACAGCTGGTGTTGGAGTAAATTCTCAAGGAGTAAAAACTATTTCATCTTCTGCCCCAACAGGTGGAAGTTCTGGCGATATTTGGTATAGGATTTAATAATGCCAGTTTATGTGAATAACTCTGGCACATGGGCATTATCAAAAGAGATATATGTCAATGATGCTGGTACATGGAAAGAACCGCAAGAAGTTTACTTTAACGATATGGGTACTTGGAAACTAGTACACAAAGTCGTTTATATTACCTCTAATACATCAAACGTAAATTTATATAGTCTTGTTGGTTCTCCATCGAATGCAGTAAGAGTAAAAGCAGTAATTAATAGTGGTGTCACTGTTTCATCTGTTAATAGCACAAATCCAGCATTTACTATTGGCAGTTTTCCAACTGGATCTGAAGTTTTATTAATTAATAATGGATCCATAATAGGAGCTGGCGGTACTGGTTCAACTGCGAATAATTATGGAGCTAACAATGCTGTAGCCGGTGCCGAAGGCGGAACTGCAGTTTCCACTTCTGTTCCAATTACTATAATAAATAACAGTACAATTGCTGGAGGCGGTGGTGGCGGTGGTTCTGGTGGATGGGGTTCATTTAACCAAACCGTATCATCAGGTAAATCGTCATCTACAGTCACATACACTACAGCTGGTGGTGGTGGCGGTGGCGGTGCTGGTATTCTTGCGGGCGCTGGAGGTGCTGGCGGAACTGGTGCTAATTACAATGGTGGAGCTGGATCTGCGGGTACAGCAAATGCTGGTGGAGCTGGTGGAGCGGCCGGAGGTAGTGGCGCTGGAAACGGCGGAGCTGGCGGAGCATTAGGAAGTGCAGGTACTGCTGGATCAGGCGGCTCTAATCCTAGAGCTGGAGGCGCTGCTGGTAAATATATAGTAGGTAATGCATTTGTAACTTGGGAAGTAACAGGAACTAGATTAGGTCTAGCAGCTTAAAAGGAAAAATAAAAAAATGACAACATTAAATATTAAAATTGTAGGTACTGAAGGCGACTCAGTGTTATTAAAATATGCATCAGAAAATAGTGCTAAACCTATAGATGAGTATGAAACAGTTGCATATCAACCATTATCTATGGGATATACCTCAATAGATGAATTCATTGAAGGTATTAAACCTGGATTAATTTCACAAGTAATGGTACGTGATAAATTAGAATCAGCTCCAGCAGAACTTGACATTTCAGAATGGGCTGGTCATGAATCTTCCCATATTATACCTGATTCAACTGATACTGCTGATCCTTTACCTAGTCAAGTTATGGTTGATCCAGAGGTTATATTATGATATCGCATACCGCAATTAACGCTCGTAGTTTCATTTACTGTATAGTATATCAAGGTCCTAATGAAACTACAACATATTTTAATGATAACAATGGTTATTATCATTCTGCATTATATCTTATTGAAGGAACTTTAGATGTTGCAATATCAGACACTGAGGTCTTTACAGAAGAATCACAATTACCGCCAGCGCAAGAAGGAGTGTTATACGATATTAGTCATACCCGTGGAAAATATGTTTTAGCAAAAACACAATCTTCTGGTGCTGCAATGGTAACATTTAATCCAGTTCCTACTAGTAGAAATTTAAATATTGAAATCTTAAAAGATAAACAAACTGTTGATATTAATGCAACTAAGTCTAAAATTACTATTGTATGTTTAACTGGCCCAGTAGATGTAAACGGTAAAACTTTAAAAAGTACACAGCATGCTGTAGTATATGAAAATAAATCAGCAACATTAACAATGGAAGACAATACTATTTGCGCATTAGTTACTGAGTAGTATAATTATTATATTATGAACATTAAAACTTATGATCCTATTTTACAAACGACACTTTTAGTATCTTTATTTGTATTAAATGCATTCTTACTTTATAATTATGCATCGTGGTTCATTGTACTTTCTGTAATACTTCTTAAAATATATCAAATCATTGGAGGAGGAGGCGTTCATCTATGGGCATGCCACTCTATTGGTGAAGATAAACTTCCAAAGTTTGCCAGACCAATCATTCTATTCTTTTGGAACTTATGCGGAATAGGTCGACCATCTTACTTCTGCAAATATCATATATTGCATCACGCTTTATGTGATAAAGAAGGCGATCCACATTCTCCAAATGATCACAATCCATTAATGCTTACCCTTGGCTTATGGTCATTAACATCAAGTAAAAAAGATAAATTTATAACTCCTGAAATACAAAGTAAGATCGATAAGTCTTATGCTAGAATAGATAATAGTATTTTTGATAAGTATTATTATCTAATAGCATTCACTATGTTATTGGTATCATTAGCGATATACCCAGCTTTCTGTCTATACTTTATAGCTTTACCAATGTTATTAAACATCCTTGATGGTAACTTCTTTTTTGTATACTGGTTCCATAAAGGCGGTAAGGTGCGAAATGTAAAATGGGCAAACTATTGGATATTACAGAGTGGCTGCCATAGGATTCATCATGTAT
>Ga0315907_10007903_pt1 | contig 11001 bp, 8 predicted proteins | sample LakEriMetagenome_3_FD_203525 | JGI IMG/M metagenome (GOLD analysis project Ga0315907, IMG submission 203525) | Freshwater fungal communities from buoy surface, Lake Erie, Ohio, United States - Buoy 12 MA123 | ecosystem: Environmental > Aquatic > Freshwater > Lake > Lake biofilm | place: USA...
TGCCTTTGACTTGCGATCGTCGGATCGCTCGATGGACACACTTTCGCGCGGCGCTTGAATCGTCATGCGTCCGGGCCGCTTGTGGCCGATCAAGCAAACAATCGGCTTGCCGCTCTTGATCGCCGCTTGCATTGATTCGACTGATATCACAAGCGCGACGACCGACTTCTTGTTGACCGTCAGCGTAAGGCCGGACAAAGCATCCGAAGTTTCAGGAATGAAGATTTGATCGCTCATGCCCCGATATATCGGGCTCGCGTGCTTATCGTGCGTCGGTCGATTTCGTGGCGAAATCAAGGCGACCGCAGGAACGATCGCAAAGCGTCTACGTCGATGGCCCCGAGTTCGTCGCCGGAGTCATCACCTACGGCAGACAGCGAATCGGCTTGGCGACGCTTGACAAGCCCGATCATCCAATCGTCGAGCGACTTACGGCCCTGCAAAGTTCCCGCGAGCGAAACGGACAAGCAAGAAGATGCCTTTTGACCGATGCGACTAACGCGACCGACACGCTGGCGAAGTCGAGCATACGTCCAAGGCAAATCGAGATGCACAACGATCGACGCTGTTTGCAAGTTCATGCCGCGTTCGGCGGCTTCTGTACCGACGATAACTGATCCGGCAGATGACTCGTGCTCGAAAGCGCGACGAATGCGGGATCGCTCTGACATCGACTGATCGCCTGTTATAAGCCGCGCACGAACGCCGGCGCGATTGAGTCGAGCATGACAATCGCGCGCAATCGTGGCGAGCCGAGTAAATGCAACGATCCGCTCGCCTTTGAGTTCGCCCTTGATGAGGTCGAGTAAAGCGTCGAACTTGGCCGAAGGCGAGCACGGGTCTGATTCGATCGCGGACCACAATGCGCGCTGCACGGCAGCGATCTTTGTCGCGGCGACGGCTCCCGTCTTTGAGTCGCCCAGAAGCGAATCAACTGCCGCATCGTACGCCTTGCGTTGTTTCGGACACAACTCAACGCGGCGGACGATCGCATCGACAGGAATCGATATTCCGCACTCTTCGCGAGTCCTGCGAAGTGTCGTAGATGAGACACGCAATCGAAACTCGCCGAGATGCTTATGGCCGACAATCTTCTCGCCAAAGCGAGTAGGTATCGTCACGAGGTATCGATCTGCAAACAACGATCGAGCGCCGAGACATCGATGATCCAGCGGCCTCATTTGCGACCAGAGATCGGCGGCATCGACTTCCATCGGCGTTGCGTTGAGCAGCAACTTGGCAGGCACGCGGGATGCAAGTTCGACAAACGACTTGTGTGTTTTCGATGCTGTAGATTTGATGCGGCCCGACTCGTCGCCAACGACAAGCGACGCTCGCGAGAGCAACGCAGACACTCCGGGTCGATATCGGTCGAGCGTGAGCAATTCCCATGTGAGGATAAACAAGTCGGCTTCTGCGTCTTGCAAAGCGTCTACTTTGCGTGCGCCGGTTCCCTGCACGAGGGATACGACCGGCTTATCTTTCAGGAACTTGAGCGATTCGTCTTTCCATTGCGAAGCGACAGACGCAGGAGCAAACACGACGGCGGGAGTACGGCTTGTGATATGCCCGCGACTTCGCATCCATGCAAACAAGCCGAGCGAGCAGCAGGTCTTTCCGAGTCCGGCTTCGTCTGCAAGGATCATGCCCCATCGACCAAACCAGCATCGACGAACGGCAGCAGCGACGGCGACGACCTGATGAGGCATCGGCTTGCAATCGTCAGCAAACATCGACGCGAGCAAATCGGAAAACGTGCTGTCTTTCGGGGTCAGTCGATTTCGTGGCGAAATCGAAAGCATGAACTGGTCAACGTACGACTTGGCTTCGTCAGGAACGGGAACCGCAAATCCCATCTTGCGTGCGAGCACGATCGAAGACCAGTGCATCACAATCGATCCGGGGTCGCCGTCGATTGCTGGGCACGGCAGACCGGCATTATCAAACGCGCGCAGCAGCATCGGACATCGCACGGCGATGAGCCTATCTTCGGCGTTGACGCTGATAACTTCGACGGGATGCACGCGACAATATATCGCTTGCGACGCTTATCGAAATGCGATCAATTTCGCCACGAAATCGAAGGCAGCACTTCTCGAAGCCCGTGATCGATTACGTTCGGCGGCAACGAATCGATAATCTCTTGCGTGTAATCGGGTGCCCATATGTCGCCCGATCCAATCGCTTGCTCGATCGTCGGCGTTGTCTGGCACGAGTTGAAGAAGTGCATTGCGAGTGCTGGAATTTTCGTCTTGACAAGGGACTTGATGTTTCGCCAGTAGTCTGGCGTGTACCCGTTGACAAGTTGAGCGGGCGTAATCACCGCACGCTCGGGGAACGATCGAACGACGCGCGAGAAATACTTGACTCCGCTTTGCTCGGCCTGCCCGCCGTCGAGCGGGTCGGCGTGCTTGCGAATCGACTCGGCAAGCCTGTTAACAAGCGCCCAAGCAATCGGATTCGTCGGCGACACACCATAGAAGCAATTGTTGAGTCCGTGGCACCACTTTGCATCGTTCGTGAAAACGTTGTCGGCGTTGTCGCAGTCGAACCAATTATCGATCGAGTCGACCCAAACCATGTCCCAATCCATGTACCATCCGCCGTATCGAGCCATGATTTCGTAGCGGACGATATCTGACTTGAACGAGTTGCCGCGAATGCGCGAAACGAGATCGCCGTTGAGCAGCGCGGGCGTGTTGCCGCTGTGCCAAACGCAAATCTTCCAGTCCGGGTGATAGTCGGCGAACCGCAGCAGCAATCGAACGAAAACGACAGGGACAGGCGGATTGAGCCAAACGAGATTCATCGTTCTCGGGATCATGCAAATTCTCTTGCGATGGTGAGTGCTTGTGATCGTGTTTGAGGATGATCGGGATGTATCCCTTTTTGGATACATGATGGCGAAGCGGAAAGGCTAAAACAAGCGCAGCGAAATATCGATCTCGAAGCGTTATCGTTCATTCAATAATTTCGCCACGAAATCAAATCCCGCTACCCGACGCATTCGGATCGGGATCGTTCTTATCGATCGTGCAGCAATCAACGCCAACCGTGCCGCCCGGCGCGTCAGGTCCGCCGCTGTATCCGCCCGATCCGACAGGAGCAAATGAACCGCCGCCCGCTGTTCTTCCCGGGGGACGCGAACCGCCCCCGCCAGACCCGCTGCCCCCGCCGAATGGTCCAATCACTCCGCGTTGCAAGTCGGGGTCTTGCACGACTCCGGCAACGTCTACGCCAGCAAACCATGTGCGCCATCTCACGAGCGTATCGAGTTGCGTGAACGTAATCGGCCTGTCGAAATCAATCGTGACAGACTCTTGATATCGCGCGAGGGGTGTCAGGTCGCGGCGCTGAATCCTCGCGCGAAGATTCCACGCGGGGCGAGTGCCGGATTCGACTGTCGGGGTCCAAGTGTCGGGACCGCTTGACCAGTTGCACAAGCGAACAAACCCGCCCATCGGCCATTGCGTGTTGACGGTCGCAGCAGTCGCGAAAACGGTCAGCCCGCCGTAGACACGCTCGCGAGAAATCATGTTGAACAACTCATTGGCATACGCGCTCATGCTCGCCGTGTCGTCTCGAAGAACAACGTTGTCGATGTCGGTGTACTTGAAGAACCGAGCATCGATCATCACAAGATGCTTGTTGAGTCCGAGCGACGGATTTTCTACGACAACCTCGAACGGCTGTTTGCCGGTGTACGTCAGCCAAACATGCAAGCCGATGTTCCAATAGCAATACACCGGCGAGTTGTTGGCCGGAGCAACCATGTTGCCGTACAAGTCGATTCCTTGCCCGATCCTGAAAACTTGGCCCGTCCAAAGATAAGTCGTTCGCGCAACCATCGGCTCTTGCGTCAAAAAGTATCCGCGTTCGATATTGCCAATAGTTGTATTTTCGACGCTCGAAGGTGTGCCGATATTGAACAACGGACCTTCTTCTGGCGAATCCACGAGCCATGCGGGATACAAAGCCGGGTCGAGAACAACTCGCCCCCAATCGGATACAAAGCCGTTAGAAAACGATGTAATCTTCGTGCCGCCAGCGAACAGACCGATGATTAGCGCCGAGCCGTCTTCGGTTCGCCAAGTAATCGGCCCTGCTCGCCAGATGTATCGAGGCACTTCGATAAACATCGACTGCTCAAGTCTGCGATACAAATACGGGTCTGCAAGCGTGCCCGAACCTTCTCGAACGATTTTGACATCGACGATCGGGTACTGCACTTGATACCGTCGGCACACCCATTGCGAATCGCCCTTGCGGCTGGTCGGGAACCACGGAACAACGGTAAGCGAAGGCATCGCATCCCAGAAACTTCCGCCAGCGCCGTCCGCTCTAAAGAACTGCGGACGAGCGTGATTCGGGTCTGCCGGATTGAGTCGCATCGGTTGAGCGTCGGTCGAAAATCCGTTTGACGTTGTGAAGTAGCCATTGTTTAGCGGATTGCTTGACCAAGCGGAAGTTGCCTTCTCGCGTCGCTCGCGAAGATCGCCCCATCCCTTGAATGTCAGTTTGTCGTAAGTCTGCGAAACATCGACCGTGATCCTGCAATCGATTACGTTCGGCTCGGGCGATCCCGCGATGTTTTCGCCGCGAGTCGGAAGAATCGCGTTCGTCGGCACGGGAGCGGGCGATCGATTTCGCCCCGAAATGTCGAAGAGTCGAAGCGTGCCGCCGATTACGTCTCCGTCTGGAATCGTGCTCGGGTCGTACCAGTACGCAACAACGGCGATGTCTCGCAAGACGGAATCAATCAGCCCGATCCAAGTCTTGCCCGTCGTTTCGATGTCGCGAGGAATGTACTCGCGCACGCTCGCGGGCAGGTCCGAGTAATCGATGTTGCCGATGAGCAGTCCCGGGCCGACGAGCGATCCGAATTCCGTGTCGAGAATCGTCTCGATCGTTTCTTCGGTCGGATCGTCGGCGATCGACGAGTCCGCGAGCGATCGGTTGTACCGCGAGTTAATCTCGTCGCACGGGTTGTTGCCAAGATACTCAAGCACGTCGGCGGCGGTGTAAACAACATCGTCGCCGCTCGCCGCGATCGTGATCTCTGCGGGCAGAGTTACGCCAGCAAACAACTTCACCCCGTCGCGAGTAAATTGCACTTTGGTTCGAGCAGCAAGCCTTGTATCGTCCGCGAGCGATCCGCTCGGGCGGAATCGGCAAACCGTTGCTCGGCTCATTTCTTGGATCAGATTTTCGACGATCCAATCGGGAGAGTTCAGTTCGATAACTGACATTGAGTTGTCCTCTCGAATAGCGGGAGCGGGATTTGAACCCGCGACCTCCGGGTTATGAGCCCAGCGCGCTACCAGACTGCGCTATCCCGCAAGCAAGTATAGCAATCGATTTCGTGGCGAAATCAAGGAGCGTTCGCGGGCGACACTTTGAAGAATCGGATCGCGAATCGAGCCCCATGTATGCCTTCGTCATCTTCGACCGAAACTTCTCGGCATGTGCAGTTAGCCAAAATCACAACGTCGCCGCTCGGCGTTTCGGAAACAACGTCGCCGAAGTTGTCGTGGATGTTGAGCAACTTAGCACGACCGCGAGGCATTTGCACAAGCGTAAAGTCGCGCACGATGAGTTCTTGTTTGATGAGTGCGACTCGCGATTGAATATCGCGCCTGACGCTTTGTGACTGATGCGATGTCAGCGGGGCGTTGCCGAAGTAGAACGAATCAACTTCTACCCCGTCGAGCACGCCGTCGGTGATTGCTCGCGAACTTGTACGGACGTTGACGTACGCGGGCGACCCGAGCGACATATCTCGTGAAAGGTAAGTCGTCGAAATGACTGTGCCCGTTCCGCCTGATCGACGAACGAACTTGTAGATGCCGTTCATTGTTTATCGTCCTTCGATCGTGTTCGTAAGCCCGTCGATGTTTGCTCGCTTGAGTCGCTGGTCGATGTTCTCAACGCGACTGGCGACTTCGCTGAGTTTGTCGGCAACTTTCGTGAATGTCGATTGTACCGTCTCGGCCAAATTCGCGTTGGCGTTTGCAAGACGATCGGAAGCGGACGACAGCGACGAGGCCGCCGTATCGATCGCCACGGCTGGCGACGATCGCCCGGGTTGCGTTCCTGCGCCCGACTCCGGCAAGTCCAGCGGCTTCGTGCTAATAAGTCCCCCGGACGATCCACGGATGATCCGCGATCCGGCGGGAGATCGAGTGTTGGCAATCGCAATCTGTTCCTCGATCGTGCGAGCACGCTGGCCGATCCTGTCCGCAGCGCCAGTGTTACCGAGTCGCCGCTGGCGTTCTTCGGCTGCACGCAACGATCCCGCTTCGCCGACGCGAGCATTCGCCCGCGTTTCGCGTTCTTGCTTCTGTCGCGCCTCTCGCTCTGCGGCGACACGGCGCTGCCGCTCGGCGTTGTACTCTTCGGCGATGATTCGCTCGCGGGAGTTGAGTTCTCCGATTTCTTCGTCGATACGGATTCGTTCTTCTTGCGAACGCGCGCGACGGCGAGCCTGCACAAGCAAGCGACGTTCGGCGGTCAAGAGTTCTTGCGTCGTCTGTCCGAGTTGATCGAATGCTTGATTACCGGCAGCACCCTGAAACGCAGCACGCGCCGGTTGCCTTGCCGTTGCTGCGGATCGAACACCGAGGATGTCAGACAACGCAACGCGAGTGGCGGATACGCCAGCAAGCGGATCGCGAGTTACCGCGATTGCGTCGCGGACGTTTTCGCGGGCCGTCGTTGCGATGTCGCGGACTTCGCGTGCTTGGATCTGGTCGAGCCTGACCGATCGCTCTTTAGCGTTGTTGATTTGATTGAGCGTGTCGAGAATATCGCGGCGCAGTCGCCTTTCAAGTTCGAGATTGCCTTGAGCAGCAGCGCGAGCGGCTTCTCCGGCGAGACGATCGACTTCGGCGATTCGCTCGCGGTCTTGCTTGGCTTCTTCGTTGCGACGCTTTTCGGCTTTGCCCGCTTCCGATGCCTCGAACTCGGCGCGTTGCACGCCTTCGATTTCGCTACGAAATCGGTCGTTCGCTGCTGCGATTGCGGCATTGATTTGCTCTTCGCTTCGCTTGCCTCGCTGTTCTTCGATTTGAGCGAGTCGCTCGATCCTTGATTGTTCGATTTCGGCTCGCTGCGCTGCGGAACTCGATCCTTCGCCACCGGCTCGCAATGCGGCGATTCTGTCGGATGCGATTGACGCGGCGAAGCGTCGGTCTTCTTCGCGACGCTTGCGGTTCTCTTCGTCGATTTGCTTTTTGCGTTCTTCGGACGCTTCTGCGTCGGCCTTGAGTTTTGCGTCCTTCGCGTCTTCGATCGCTTCGATCTCTGCGGCGTAGTTGGCTTGGATGGTTGCGAGTTTGGCTGCTCGAATTTCACGGTCTTTCTCCTTGTTTGCGTCGGCGATTTCTTGAATGAGCCGAGCCTCGGCCTCAAGTCTCGCTGCGGCTGTTTCGTCATCATACCGACGCTCGTTCGCCGCACGCTCAAGCAATCCCTGAATTTGGATTTGCGTGCGGGCAGCCTGCTCCCGTTCGGCGCGGTTGCGTTCGATATCGGCAACGCCCCGATTGAAGTCGTCGATAGCAGACTGACGGCGACTGGACGCGGCAGATGAGTTGGGGTCGAGTTGCCCTTCGGAGATTTGCTGTGCGATCTTCGCGAGTTCTTCTCGTCGCTTGATCGTAAGTTCAAGCAACGCCGCTTCGTCTTCGTTGCCTTTGCGGCGAGCGTCGCGTATCTTGCGTTCGAGTTCCTCAAAGCCTTCGACGCGAGCACGATTGAATGCGTCGATTGAATTCAGTTCCGCTTCGCGGGCAGCGCCAGTGAAATCAGAATCACCGAGCCGCCCTTCTGACGATTGCTGAAACAAGATTCGGGGATTAAATGCAATCGCCGCTCCGGTTGTTACCGCATTGAAAATGTCGCCAAGGCTTGTGCTGGTGCCGGTAACGGCACGAATAGCCGAGTTCGCTCCGCGAGTGATTGCGTCAAACGCTTTGGCAGCAGGATCAACAATTGCATTGAGCGAACCCGCGAGGCCCTCAAGTGCCGAGTTGAGCCCCGTTCCGCGACGCGAGCCGGCAACACCGAGCGACTCGCCAAGCGATCGGAACGATGCCGCAAGCCGATTTGTTTCTGTGAACGACTGACCATAAACTGCGCGAGCCTCTGCGAGTTGTCGCGTGAGCGTTCTAACGCCGATCGCGGCAACGCCGAGCACCGCTCCGCCAATGCCGAACAATCGAAAGAATGCGGACAGTCGGGTGCCTTGCGCCGTCGCCGATTGTCCAAGAACGCCGATGGCTTCGCTCTGCTCTCGCACGGCGCGAGTTGTTTGCTGGATCGTCGATGCGTTGCCAGACGATCCGGCAGCGTCACGCAATGATCGTCCGCCAAGCGCGCCTTGCTCGGCTTGCTGGATAAGAAACAAGTCGCGGCGACTCAGCGACGATCCGGCGACTCCGAGTTGCGAAGAAATAGCGCCGCCGCGAGTCGAACCAAAGTCGTCGATTGACAAAGCATCTTCGCGACTCAGAAATCGACCAGTGCGACGATTGACGGGGCGACCGCCTCTGTCCTCGATGTCCTCAAAGAGAACATTAAATCGCCCGGTGCTGGGATTTCGCGGACGCGATGCGTTTGCAATGCGAGAAGCGGCGGCCTCAGCCTTGCCAGCGTCTTGCTGCAACTGTATGACCGCGTTCGAGATTTGATTCGTCGATGCGGTAGCGTTCTGCGCGACAGACTGGAACGCCTGTGATGCTGCACGAAGCGAGTTCGCAACAGAAGCAAATGCGGACTTAGCCGTCGTATCGACGCTCGAAACATCGCGCGTCACCCTGTCCGTTGTTTCACGGACGGTCTTTCGCAATCCTTCGCTGCTGACGACCGCCTGCCGCGTGTCGGCGGTAAACCTGACATTGATTGATCCGATTTGCGACACGATGATGCTCCCGATTTCGTGGCGAAATCGGCGGGGTCTTGTATCTTACGTCACAACGTCGCATGACCCAAGAATTTGTCTTGATCTTCGAGCGACATCGATCGGAGATCGACTGCGCCCGGGGAGCGAGCCATTGATTCGAGTGCTGCCGACGCTTCGGATTCTGTGAGTTGTTCTGCCCCGAACGATCGCGCTGACTTGCGGGATGGCCTGTGAAAGTCGGCGTGCTGATCCGCCATGATGATGAGCCATCTCATCGGCAGTTCCGCGAGTTCGCTCGGCGTGCGAGCAAGACGCAGCACTTGATTTGCAACGTACGCGATTTGCGCCCAGTCCGTTCGCTTGCTCTTTACTGAACGGGCTGGGCGTGAGTAGGGTTAATCGCGTCCTCAACGACCGCTTGGATCGCGGCGAAGTTGCAAAGCGGCATGGCCTCTTGGATTTCCTCTGACGTAACGGAATCGGTGTGCGTGCTGATGAGCACTGCGAGAATATCGCAGAGTTGGCGAATCGAAAGCAAGAAACGATCCTGCCCCGAATCGATGGCGGCTTTCGACTCTTGCTCGTGCCGGTCAAGAATCGGCTTGAGCCTGACGTATTGCCCGACAGTGACAGGCCGCACTCGGAGTTGCCTTCCGGCGATTTCAAGCGGGATCGGCGTATCGAGACAAAGCACTTGCGCCAAGGTAATCTCTCGCCCAAGTTCGCTGACGTTGCCAGCGGCAATCTTGTCGGCGAGTTCTTTGAGTTTGGCAGCCTGCGCCGGGTCGTTTCGATTGATGAGCATCGCGGGCATTGTCTGGCTCCGTGAAAGCCCCGTATCGGCATGACTCGATACGGGGCGAGTGGGGACATTCTTGCCGAGTCGATTTCGACACGAAATCAATCGACAAGCGTGATTCGTGCGTACTGCTGGCCGACCGTCTTGCTTTCGTCGGCCTGAGCCGTGAAGTTGACGGGGTAGGTAATGAACTCTTCTTCGGCAAAGTTCAGCGTCACTTCGCCGCCGACGATCGACTTGAAGACTTCGATTTGGATGATCTTGCCGTCGGATCGCGTGTGCTCAAAGAGTACGTTGTACTCGGTGATAACGCGACCGCCGCCGAACGTGATGCGGTTGTTCGTGCCGGGAGTGGCGTTGCTGAGCGTGCTCGGGATCAGCCTGTTGAGTGTCGCGATGTTAACTTCCGCCGCCGTTACGTTCATGGAAAACGTATCGCGGAAAACAAGTTGCTTGATGAGCACGCCGCCCGACTCGAAATTGCGGAGTTCGCGGTTGTACGAAATGCCGCAACCCTTGATGTATCCGATGTCGGCGAACGCAGCGGGCGGGCTGCCCAGCGGGAGTGCTCGAATGCCGAGGATACCGAGGCCGAGAAGAATCGCGCTCGGAGTCTTGACTGACGTAATCGTGTTGACTGCCATTTGTGCCCTTTCGGTCAAGTTCGCGTCTGCGCGGGCCTGTGGTTCTAACAGTAGGCAATCAAACGTCAACAATCACAACGTCGAGTCGGATGATCGATTCCCAAAGGTTGTTCGTCGGCGATATCGAGTCAACGCCTGCCGCGGTCGAAACTCGTACGAATCGAACGGCGGGATTTGTTACCGCCCAGTTCTTTGACTTCGATCGATCCATTGCGCCGACGACCGAATAGTGCGATTTGTGTGCGTCGTCCCGAGTGCCGGACTTGATGCAACGAAGCGTCAACTGAACGCGAGACGAAAACTCGTCTTCGGGATTGGCGGTCGAGCCCGGGTCAATAAACACGCCTTGTCCAACGGGAGCGGATTGCAGTCCGCCAGAAAACACGACCGGCGATCCAAAATTCGCTCGCACTTGCGAATCGCCCTTGAGGATTGCGACTACCCACATCCTGACATTGGCAACGATGTCGGCCATCACAATCCTCCCGTTCGAGCAAGTTCTTTGACGCGAGTAACAAAGATAGGCGTAGTCGATCGGAACGCGGGAACAAGAAACGGTCGAGGGGCAATACCGAAGTTGGCGATCTTGCGAGAAACAAGAAACGCGACAGATCGAACATCGTCGCGAGTCGGCTTACGTGCTCGCCCCGACCGCG
>Ga0315907_10007904_pt1 | contig 11001 bp, 11 predicted proteins | sample LakEriMetagenome_3_FD_203525 | JGI IMG/M metagenome (GOLD analysis project Ga0315907, IMG submission 203525) | Freshwater fungal communities from buoy surface, Lake Erie, Ohio, United States - Buoy 12 MA123 | ecosystem: Environmental > Aquatic > Freshwater > Lake > Lake biofilm | place: USA...
AAACAAGGTGAAAAAATCATTCGAGGAACTTCATTCATAAGATCCATTGATGCCCAGAAGGCCCAGATATGGAGAGATCAATCACTGATTGAGCTTCCCCTTAAAGATAATTTGATACCACAATCTATCACAGTGTTTTATGAATCGGGCCCACAGACTTATAACATTCCTCTAAATGATCAACCCCTGTTTATCAAAAATAAAGAGCTGTTTATATTAAAAGAAGATGATGGACTTTATTTTATGCTTCGAATTTCTCCTCAGGGTGATTGGAAGATTACTGAATTTGATATGACAAATTTAGGACAATTTGAGGATAAAAAAGAGAATGTACCATGTCCTGTTTCCAAACATAAAGCTCATGTCGCTTTTACAAATATTTTTTGCAAGAAAATCTATGATATGGATTCAAAAAAACTAGTCATCACTCAAATGGCCCAGGGCTGCTCTATTTAAGTAATGCCTTATGTCCGGATAACTTACCTTCAGGACAGGCCAGTGATGAGATCTGTTTTTTTGAGGTAAAAAATCCTTTACGCCCTTTAGTGGAATCCAAAGAAAACCTTACCCATTCTTTTGTGTGAATTTTTGCCAAACCACTAGGGTCTAATGTGCCTTTGGAGACTTCAATACACACTTCATTTGTAGCAGGTGCACAATTATCAGAAGAGATACCTTGAGTCGAAATAAAAAGATATTCCACGCCTAGCTTTATTGGACTTTGTAAACTTCCAGCTTCAGCAAGTTGCTTACAAATAAGAGACATCGTTCCAGAATCAGTTGTCTCAAGATCAGAAAAATAAAAAGCAGAACTATCACTTTTGACAAGTCTAAAGGAGTTATTAATATTTTGAATGGTGGTTGGAACATCAAGTGGCCCAGAAAATGCTGAGTCTGCACATGCCTTCATGGAATAACTGAAGGTCAAATTAGTATTGATCAGCATAGGTAAAGCATTTGTTTTTTGAATAATTCCACTACAGACTGAATTTAAAAGATCGATTTGTTGACCACCTAAACTGAGAGGCTCCACACTTTTAAAATCACCAAGACTATCGCCCACTTTTAAGTCCATCTTCCCACATGAAAATGTCACCAAAAGGGTTGAGAGAATTAATATTTTCATAAGAACTACCTTTGAACCATTTTTGTACGAATCATTTTCTCTCTTAAAGATTGTGCTTTTGCAACATAACTTTCAAACCAATGGGTTCGAGTAAGATGAATCATTTGCTTTTCTTCTGGGTGCACCGGGAACTGCCGATGGGAAGACTGAAACATTTTTAATAGATAATAGTTAGCAAAGACGGGAATCTTTAAAACTGACTTCATCGCCTCTGGATGCCGGTGAAAAGTCGACTTTGAAGCATAATGGGTAATTAAATTATCAAACTTAAAATAATTATCACTAACACCCTCCTCGCAGAGAACACTGATCTCATCCTGGATGCTTATGAAGTGATCTCGGATGGAAAATTTCTTATTAAAGGCGATTTCTGGGAAATAAGGCGAAAGCTCTTTTTCATTTTGGTTAATTTTAATCATTGAAAATTGTGGAACTATAAATGACTCCGTTTCAATCTTGTCGTGATGAAACTGAGGGCATGAATTAAGGTTTGAAACCATGTCTAAATGATTACCCAAGGTCAGGTACTGATAGTAAAGGGCACTAAAGTAGACCCTGCGGGCAGATTTTGAAGATTCTGAATCGGAGATGTTGGCAGGGTACCTCCCAAAATTATTCTGGGCCTCTCTTAAGAGCTCTTCAGAGAATGGATACTCACGACTAACACCAGCGACCTTGGCCTGGTGGGAGCAGCCTACAAGAGATAAAAGAAGACTGACGACAAAGAATCTAAACATAGAATTCCTCCAAAAATCTCTTCGGCTCAATATTTCAGAACTTGATTTCTAAAGCCTTTTGCTCCAGTATTGATCTATGAACTACTGGCTAATGAAATCTGAACCTGATGTCTTCTCTTTTAGTGACCTAAAATCACGCCCAAAAAAGACAGAACCTTGGAATGGAGTGCGAAACTATCAGGCACGAAATTTTATGCGTGATGAGATGAAGGTTGGTGACCTCATCCTTTTTTATCACTCAAGCTGCGAAATTCCGGGAGTTGCTGGAATAGCTCGGGTAAGTTCAAAGCCTTATCCGGATGCCACGCAATTTGATAAAAAATCAGAATACTATGATGCGAAAGCAACTCCAGAAAATCCTAGATGGATCCTTATTGATGTAAGCTATGAGAGAGATTTAAAAAATCATGTTTCATTAGACGAGATAAGAAAACATCCTGAGCTTTCTCCAATGAGACTTCTTCAAAAAGGAAACCGGCTTTCAATACTGCCGGTCTCCAAAGATGAATTTAATTTTATAGTTAAGCTAGGAACTTAATCGATAATTGTGTAATTGCCGTTAGAAAATATTTTGTCTTTATCAACTGAGACTTGAATGACTTTCGATGCTTTATTCTTTTCAGTGATGTTTAAAGTATATTCCCCTTCAGGCATAACCTTAAAAAATTCAGATGTATTAAAGGCAAAGGACCCAAGATCTTTAACCACTGGGGACGTCTGCTTAATGGCAACAGTACCAGTAACATCTGTACGCTTAAACTTGAATCCAGCACCACGATGAATCTGCTTCATAAAATAGATCATGGAATCACGATTACTTTGATAAAAGCTAGGAATATCATCATATCTTGGCCACTTTGCGTGGGAGAGCTCAACCGTAACTTGCAAGTCGTTATAGAAGAACGAACTCCAGTCCTGCATTCCACCCTTAACCACATACCAATCAGCTCCATTGGTAATACCGCCAGCAAATTCTCTAGAAGAGCGCATTTCTGGATTCAATTCCGCATACCCAATGGATAATTCTTTAATGAATGCATCTAAAGGGTGACGGTCATAGGTCGAATCCCATGGGTAATTCACAACAATAGTTCCACCGTGAAAATTTGCTGAAAGAGAAAATTGTCTTGATGCCTGAAACTTCATTACATGTTGATTCTCAATTTGACGACCATCAACGGTATTCCCATTTCTATTACTAATATCTGGAAAGTTACGATTGAGATCATATCCATTGGCATTTGCACGCTGCTTTCTCTCAGACCCATCTGGGTTCATAGAAGGCATGATATAAATCTCGGTATTATCCACAAGCTCAGTGATTTCTTGATTAGTACCGTAACTTTGGGCCATTTCTTCAATAAGTTTAACCGTCAACTCTCGGCCAGTAATTTCATCACCATGCATAGAAGAGATATACTTAAACTCTGGCTCAACTTCCTCAGAATTAACATTATCTGAGATTTTCATGACCCATAAGTCTTTACCCGTCACAGATTTACCAATTGAGAAAAGCTTCATGATCTTTGGATTTTTTGCTTCTGCAGCTTTTAATTTTTTAGTGATTTCTGCATGACTTGGATAATCTGCAAGAGCCGATTTATTAACAGATTTCATATCAAAGAAAGGTAGTGATCTTTTCGAAAGAAGTTCTGATAGACCTCGAGGACCATATACTTCAAAACCTTCAGAAGTCACATGATCAATCTCGACTGAACCAGATTGAGCAAGATCCTTAATAACTTCAGGATTTTGTCCAATGACATAAAGTTCTTCTTCAATTTTTACAGAGGCCAATGAAGAGAAAGAAATGAAAAGAGCAAATAAAAGCAGGGATTTCAGCATTTTAAATTCCTTTGTTGCCAAAGTATCCTACTCCGCTCAACAAAGGAAATCTATGCCAGATTGTAAAAGATAGTTTTCTTAAGTTTCGGAAAATATTACTGGAATAAGTACAACCGATTACGTGAGGAGTAGAGCGCCATAAAATCATCATTGATAGCAATATCAGAGAAAATGGCAGAAAAATCATAACCTAAATGAAACTGATCAATGACTTTCAAAGCAAGTGGATCAATCGCTGTCAGGTTGCCATCAAAACTGGCCACAACAAGACTTCCCTTCCACCAAGTTAAAGCACTAATTGGCTGAGAGGAAACTTTGACTTGTTTTAAAATTTTTCCATCTAGTCCCATAACTAAAACGTCACCATCGTTAGTGCCTAAGATCAGTTGCTCCCCTTTTAAAATTGGATGGGCCATTATACTGACTCCAAATGAACGGGAGATGGCGCCATTATCGGGATTAACGGCCTTGAGTTCTCCCGAAGGTGAACCACATATAATTAAACCACCAGCAAGAATCGGATTAAGATCGACATCAACAAATTTGGAGCTCTCAATAAGCTTCGTTTCCCAAATAAGAAGACCTTCATCAAGGGAAAGGGCCCCAAGAAAACCATCTGCAAAACCTAAAATAACCTTATTGCCGACGACGAGTGGCCTTGACGTTCGCTGCAAGGTCGTTGTAACAGGGACTGCTCGCTTATAGGCCCATAATACTTTACCAGTCTGAGCATCAAGATGAACGACCTGATGGCCTCTTAGATAAACAAATAAATGGCCTTTATGAAAAACAGGTGCGCTCTCAACCGGAGCGGCCAGATCAATTGCATATTTCAGTTTTCCAGAAAGGTAGTGTCTGACAAAAAAGCGACCATTAAGACCACCATAGGCGATATGCTCATCAAAAAATTCAACTGGCCCACCGAGAGGAGTTTTATCATTTGAACTCCACAATAAACGCCCAGACTCAACATCGTAGGCATTCATTTTTCCCTGAAGGGTACCCATATAGACAATGTCCTGATAAATCCTAGGGGCCCCAACACCAATGGGTAAATTTCCAGAGACATAAGTCTCGTCCAAGTTTTTAGTCCAGATATTCTTAAAGAAAACCTGATCTTTCTGAGGTTGCTGAAGTTTTAATTGAGTACAACCGGACAAAATTAAAATCAGAAGAACAAAAAATCCATTCATGGATTCATTTTTCCCATGTAAAGCTTGGCCAGTTTGGCCATGTCATCATTAGGGTAAGTGCTTAGAATATACTCAAAATGAGTCTTAGCTTTGGCTTTTTCACCATTTAAAAGATTTAAACGTCCGAGTTCGAGATTGAGTTTGGCGGCCATTAAGGCTTCTTTATTTTTTGCAGCTACTTCAAGGACTGCAATTGCCTCAGGGATTTTATTTAACTTCTCTAAGAGAATCGCTCTCTGGGAAGAAACAAAAAATTGGCCTATAGGGTGGACAGGATTAATTTTTGAAAGAATAAGTTCCGCCTCTGCAAATTGACCTTTATCGTGCAGAAATTTACCCATCTCAAGAGCAAGAGGAATCATAATAGGGGCACTCTTAACATCTTGATCAAGTGCATCGAAAAGCTTTGGCAGCTCTGTTGAGGCAAGCTTTCCCTCTTTAACCGATGACCACGTTTGAGATTGAAATTCATAAACCTTCGCCGAAACGGCTTCGGCCTGAGACTTTTGAGATTGCTTCCAAAGTGAAAATCCCATGACGGCCACAAGAACCGCCGCAATCAGGGCAAACATCACTTTTCTATATTCAAAAATCAGATGCCCAAGATCAGTCCGATTGAGAGTTTGTTCGAGAGTTTGAGTTTGAGTCGCTTCGCTCATGAAAATCCTTTTGATAACTTAACTTTTACCCTAGGAGTTTAAAACCTTGGGAGTAACGTTGTCAAAGATCAAAAGATTCCTTAGACTTAACTTATGACACAAAAATTTTTAATGGTTTTTCTTTTTTTATTCCCCACCCTCGCTTTTACAGCAGACCTCAGGGGACGAATGGGGCTTGGTATGACGAATCAACTCGCCAATGATGTTCCGGCCTTGTCATTAAAAGTTCAACAATCCAAGACTTTTGCTTTAGGCGCCATCGTTGGATTTAAATCAAATCAAGACTATACCCTCTACGGTGGTGGAATTAAGCTCTACCGCATCATTTTTGACGAGCCACAGCTAAATTTTTACATGGCCGGGCTTTTGGCCAGTGAAAATTATCTTACCTCAGAATCAAAAGTCGAGTCTGGGTACCAAGTTGATGGGACCTTTGGAACTGAATTTCATTTCACTGGCCTAGAAAGCCTCGGTTTCAGTCTTGAGTATGGTCTTTCAGTCAGAAAAGTTGATGAAAGTGGGAGCACCTTCCAGACATTAGGAGATCAAATTATTAAGGCCGGAGTTCATTTCTATCTCTAATTTATGATAAAAATTTTAACTCTCTTATCTTTTCTTTTTTCAGCTCAGTTATCTCTGGCCCAATCCAGTGACCAAGTCATGCAAGAATTAGATGATGATACCACGCTTAGTGGTGGGGACATCTTTTCAGATTTCAATGAAGATCTTGAATCAAGTCAGGTGCTGGAAGATGAAAGATTTTATCGATATGGCCGTTTTTTTTCAGTCAATCTGGGCGGAGGAATAACAACCTTCACTGGTAATAGAGGCAGGGCCTATGATGATAATCCCCCAACCTTTCACTTATCAGTTAATTATTTTTTAGATTTTCAAAAAGCTATCCTACTTGGTGTTGAGTACTCAAAACACACCATGATTCTTGATACAGTGGTTAATGGATACCCGGAACAGGATAAAATTGGAGCTGTTGTTACAGACATGACCAGGCTTTTTACTGGTTTTAAGTATTTTCTCGATACTACAGACTTAGGAACGGCCATTACATATTCAAATCCCTATATTATTGGTCGCCTTGAATACTGGTATCAAACCAATAATTTCATTGATCAGGAAAACTTTGAAATTCAAAAAGGTGGAGGAATTGGTACGGGACTTGGGTTTGGCTTTGAATTTCCTATTGAACTCAAAGCATCCTACCTAGATATAGAGTTTCTCTATCATGTCGTAAATTTCTTCGATAAATACACCCAAGATTACCGTCAATCATCTGAACCTGGAAGCACATATGGTTATAGTGACCTGACCGGCAATGCTCTGTCAGTCATGGTCACCTATAACTTTACTTGGTAGAGGCGTTTTTTTTCTCAACTTTTTTCATTCTTCTCTCAATATCCGTAGAGGTTCGGAAAATAAGATGGACGGGTGTATTAGTAAGATCAAATTGCGTCCTAAGCCCATTCACTAAATATCGACGATAGTTATCTGGAATCCCTTGAGATTTATTTGAAAAAATTAAAAAAGTCGGAGGACTTGATTTTAACATCGAGGCATACTTAATTTTAAATCGGGCGCCACTTGTCTTTTTAATCACAACAGGATTTCTGTCCGTCAAAGTTGAAAGAGTTCTATTCAGAGCACCAGTTGGAATCTTGCGGTTTCTCACCACTACAGTCCGCTTCAAGGCTTCACGAAGGTAATTAATATTTCTATTCTTCTGGGCCGAAATGGTGACAAGCTGACAAAAACCAAGCCAAGGAACCTGATCTCTGAGGTTTTGCATCCACTCTTTTTTCTTTTTCTGATCAGCAAAGATTTCTTTGAGGAGATCGATTTTATTCAAACAAACAATCAAAGACTTCCCTTTTTCAAGAGCAATATCAATGAGACGACGATCTTGGTGCGTAATACCTAGAGTTGAATCAATCATAAATAAAACAACATCAGACTCAGAAATGGCACGTAGAGAGCGATAGACGGATTGAGTTTCTATAAAGCCTTCAACAAGTTTAGCTTTTCGGATACCAGCAGTATCCACAAGCTTCACTGAGCGCCATCTATTCACATAAAGAGCATTTTCTAGGTTCTCGACTTCCTCAGCAGGAGCATCCCAGTTTTTTTCAATATCACTGATGATCTGTTTTTCAGAAAAATAGTCTTCGCCTACATTGGATTCATCAAAACTAAAATCTGAAGATCCGCCAGTTTGAATTTCTTCATCAGCAAAACCTTTATACTCTTCTGTAGCTCCAAACTCGATGTAGATTTTCTTCTCATTTTCAGTGAGGTCTTCTTCATCAAGATCTACAGGAGATAAGTCACCAGAGTCTGCATACATCTTCATTTCCTCAAAGATTTTTGAGTTATCTTTGCGGAACATATTATCCTGACTTGTGAGAAGATCTGAATCGGGGCCAAAATACAAATCAATATAGCCCTCAATAGGATCGACTGTCGTTCCTGCAATTTCTGAGACAAGGGCCCTTTGGGCCCCAATCAAGCAATTGAGTAATGTCGATTTACCTGCATTGGGTGCTCCAATGATCGCCACAGAAGAGACCACATCATTACGAGGTTTAACTCCATTCTGTAAGAATTCTTCTTCCGTTTTTGCTTTTTCCGTTTGCTGAAACTTTTTCACCGCCCCCATAAGCCTTTCACGAAGATCGTTAAAGCCCCTGTTATGTTCAGCAGAAATTCGGTGCATGTCTTCATCATCAAGGCCGAGATTGAAAAAATCGTACTGATCACCCTCTTGCTTTTCAGAATCAAACTTATTCATCATAAGCCAAAAGGGCTTTTTAGTTGATCTGATATAGTCACAGATCCCTTTATCAAAAGGCAAAAGACCATCACGCACATCAACAACGAAGAGAACGAGATCTGACTCATCAATGGCCAGTTTTGCATGATCGGCCATAATATTAAAGAAAGGATCAATATTATTTTTCTTTTTAGGATCGACATCTATCTTTTCAGGATAAAATCCACCTGTATCAACTAAGATGATATCCTCTTCACAGAGAGTTCCTTCATAGAGTTCCTCAAGCTTTAAGATCCCATAGTGGCGATCTCGAGTGACTCCCGGCTGATCATGAGTCATCGCGAGGTATTGTTTTTTCATGAGTCGATTGAAAATCGTGCTTTTTCCCACATTGGGTCTGCCGATGATCGATACGACCATTGATCTTTTATTCATTTTTTCCTCCACACGCGAGCTGAATTCTGAGTGCGGGGAAGTCCGATCTCATCCAGAACAAAATTATTATTGAACCATTTTGGTGATACTTTAACGTGCAAATTAAGGTGAACTTTACCACCCGTCATCGCCTCTATCTTTTTGCGAGCATTGACTCCGATTTCTTTAATGATTGAACCACCTCTTCCTACAACAATAGCGCGCTGACTAGGACGGTTCACTAAAATTGAAGCAGAAATATGCGCCTCTGGTGAAGCTGTTTCATCTTTTTTCTTCACATCCTTATATTCATCGATCACCACAGCGACTTCATACGGAAGTTCTTCTTTAAGTAAACGAAATGCCTGTTCACGAATATATTCTGTGGCAAAAAAACGCTGACTTTTATTTGAGACGTCACCGTTTGGATAAAGATGTGGCCCATTAAGAGCAGCATCCTGGATGGCCCCAGTGAGCTCATGGATATTATGACCATCCTTCGAACTAATAATGAAACTTTTTTCAATTGATGGACAAAGATCTTTTAGAACTTTGGTGGTTTCAGTCAAAACAATGGCTTCTTTGTTAACGAGATCTGCTTTAGTGAATATGACCCAAGTTTTAGTTAATGGATTTTCAAAATTTTTAAGGAACTCTTTAAACTCATTCACAATATCTGATGTGAGATCTAGAAGAACGAAATTAAGATCCACCCCTTCTGCCCCCATTTGCGCCTGGCCATTCATTCTTTTATTAAGTTCTTGAGCATTTGAGTGAACACCCGGAGTATCTACCAGAACAACTTCAGTGCGATCTATAGTGAAGGCGCAGTGAAAATTATTTCGAGTGGTTTGAGGTTTGGGACTTACGATAGAAAGATCAAAACCTAAAAGATGATTGATAAAAGAACTTTTACCAACATTAGGTTTTCCTAAGACGGCGATCATGATGGATTTATTGTGCGGGTGCTGGTCTTCTAAAAGCATAACATCTCCTCAAAATTCATTTTTTATTAAAACTTGTTGGGCAAGCTCACGCTCACCTATTTTCTTCGAATTAAAATTTCCCTCGGCCTGAAGTTTTTCATTAATCCATAACTGGACTTTAAATCCTTCCTGAGATTCTTCAGATTGATAACGAGGGAGGGATTTATATCTGGCCAGAGTTTTTTCTTGTAATCTAGATTTTGCATCAAAATGTTCTAACTGATCTAAGTCAAAAGCTAGAGGTATAGCAATCTTAATCCAACTAAGAACTTTTTGAGAGGTGAATTCTAACCCTTGAGTCTCAAACAGTTTTGCTATCAAAGCTTCCATGGAATCTGCTAGAACAGCATCTTGCAGATGGGTCTTTTTTTTGAATTCACCCTTACCGACAAGAATCAGATCCTGAAGATTTAATTCTCTTGCAACCTTTGCCAGTGTTTTTTCATTCACGATGGTGCTTCTGAGCTTAGAAAGTTTACCTTCCTGCTCCATCGGGAAAAGGCGCATAAGTTCTTGAGTGATGATCAGCTGAAGGACTGCGTCTCCAAAAAATTCAGCAAGCTCCTGATGAGACGTATGGAACTCATGAGAAAAAGAAGCATGAGTCAGAGCATGAACGATATCAGAAGGACTTACTTTAAGATCATGTCGCTTGATGAAGGATTGAAAATCTGGATGACCAAGACAAATCGAAAGATCTTGATCTTTTTTTTCAGAGCTAAAAAGCTTTGAGAGCTCTACGTGCAAAGTTAGCTGTGACATGTATCACCTAAGGTCGTCTACTTTCAGGTCGCAAACCCGAACTGTTTATATGGTGACATGCTTGTACAGCCCCAGAACTCTATGTGTCAAGGAGGCCGAAAGATTTACTTACTGAAAATAAATGGCTCATAAGCGTTTGAAATAGCTGACAATTCCTCTATCGCGCCCTGATTCACGATGAGATCAAAAACTCCCATAAGAGAGAACTTATCTAAATTTTTAAAATCCACATCTCTTTTAACCTTAAGGGCGATGACTGGGGAAAACTGCTGATCTCCCATGTAGGCGCCCACGGCCTGAAAGTTATCAAATTGGGTTTGTCTTTGGAGGGTTCTCACCAGAGTCAAAGAGAAAATTCTCCTTAAAAGCAACACTTCCATTTTTTTAGCTTCAGGCAAACTATCAAATTGTGGATGAAACTTTTCATCTTTAAAAAACATCAAATTGTAATAAACGATCAGTGATTTTCCCTGGATCACCACTCCCTCGTAACTGGA
>Ga0315907_10007905_pt1 | contig 11000 bp, 3 predicted proteins | sample LakEriMetagenome_3_FD_203525 | JGI IMG/M metagenome (GOLD analysis project Ga0315907, IMG submission 203525) | Freshwater fungal communities from buoy surface, Lake Erie, Ohio, United States - Buoy 12 MA123 | ecosystem: Environmental > Aquatic > Freshwater > Lake > Lake biofilm | place: USA...
GGGGCTAGAAGAAATAGTTAAATAAGGGTCTCCTGAATATTGGCAGTTCGGGGCGGTTGTATTGCAGTAGGTGAAGGTATAATTACAATTTGCAGTAGCATTAAAGGAGTAATATCCGAGATAACTGTGTGAAACATATTGCCATGTATTAGATGGATATAATACACCAAGGGAGTAATTACAAAAAACCTGAGCTGAAGAATTTTGAATCGTAAAGAATAAACCAAAAACAACAATTAAAATGTTTTTCATTCAAAAAAATTAGTGGGACAAATTTACATATCCCTTAATAATTATTGATTGCTTTTCTTCATTAGATAATTGAATAAAATACAATCCACTAACAGGCGATTCCAATTGAATAATTTCATCTTGAATCGTAAAATCTATTACTTGTCCAATGCTGTTTAAAATAGTAACATGGCTTAAGGGGGAAGAGGATTTAACATAAAAAGAGCCATCAACACTTGGGTTAGGAAAAATATGAAGCCCCAAACTCAAGGTATTTAATTCCGCAGTTTCTACAATTAAGTTCAAGGTAACCACACTATCGCAGCCGTATTGATCCATTAGGGTTTGATGGTACACTCCCGTCTCGGTGTATTCTATCCCATTTAAAAAGTAACTGCCAATACTGGTTGCATCAACCGAAGTTGTATCACCTGATGAATAACCAATGGTAAGATTCAAATTTACAAGACTGTCACAGCCGTATTGGGACGTTAACATATAACTCGGAATACTAGTGGAAGCATTGTACGTAATGCCATCAATCCAGGTGTAGTTATCGCATGAAACCGCGGCATCTGTGGTATAATAAGAAGAGTAAACAGTTAAGTTCAGAACTAATGTGCTATCACAGCCAAATACAGAAGCATTAGGCAGCAACACGCTTGGAGAATTTGTTGAATTGGTGTAGGTTACCCCGTTCACCCACGTAAAGGAATCACAAGCCAACACGGACTGCGTTCCCGAATTTGTTGTAAATACCGTAACGGCAGTACTTGCGCTGTTTGAACTCCAACAATTGTTATTGTTCAAGGCCCTTATAAAATAGGTGCCAGAGGCATTGGCCGTGTACGTGGGACCTGTTCCTAAATTGGTAAGCGTTCCATTGGGATTCGTTCCTTGCCAGTACCATGTTGCGCCAGCGGGTGGGTTTCCTGAACGAGAAATCGTAACAGAAGCGCACTGCGGTGAATTACTGGTCGGTGCAGCAGGGACGCTTGGCAGCGCGTACACTACAACGGAAGTGCTTGCACTGCTGTTACTCCAACAATTGGCTGAGGTCATCGACCTGAGATAATAGGTTCCTGAGGAAGATGCTGTGAAATTAACCCCAGAGCCAAGTACCGTAGAAGTTCCGTTGGCATTCGTACCTTGCCAATACCACGTTTCGCCTGCGGGTGGGTTTCCTAAGCGGGTTAATACGACAGCATTGCATTGGGGAGAATTGCTAACAGGGTTGGAAGGCTGACTTGGCGATTGGTTTACAACTACCGATACAGAACTGCTTGAAGCACTCCAACAACCGCTCGAATTTCGTGCCCTCAGGTAATAAGTGCCTGAACTTGGACATGTATAATTGATGCCGAAACCTAGATTGGTAGCGGTACCATTTGCGTTCGTTCCTTGCCAATACCAGGTGATTCCGGCAGCAGGATTACCCGACCGTGTAATCGTTACGGAGTTGCATTGAGGTGAATTACTTGAAAGAGCTCCCGGTGTAGATGGAACAGCATCTATTAGTACATTGATGGATGCACTTTGGGCACTCCAGCAACCGGATGAATTCAAGGCCCTCAGGTAATAGGTACCTGACGAATTGGCCATGTAAGTAGTTCCCGAACCTAAATTCGTCGCGGTTCCATTCGGATTTGTGCCCTGCCAATACCAAGTTACACCTGCGGGTGGGTTACCCGACCGAGTAATAGTCACAGAGGCGCATTGCGGAGAATTACTCGTAGGATTCAAAGGTTGACTTGGAGATGCGTTCACATTTACCGTTGCATTGGCACAATTCGAACTCCATTGCCCATTATAATTACGAGCATAATAGGTTGATGTTACAACAGGTGAGACTACGATGCTATTACCTGACCCCACTGAACTTGCTATAGAATTACCACAGCTATTTAGGAACCAATACGTAGTTCCAACATTGCCATTAACCGTAAGTGTTGCGGATTGACCCGCACAATTAATATTGGTAATGCTTGGAGAAATTGAAATAGGTGATGAAGGAGGTGCACTTGGACAAGCAACAGAAATGGAACCTGTTTTTGCCGTTTGATCTTCATCATCAAGCATAATATAATAAGCAACCCCTCCTGTTAAGTTGATGCCCCAAGTTTCGGTTCCAAAGATGTCATTTACGTAAGTCCAACCTGCTGAGTTGCATCCTGAGGACTGTGCTTTCCAAAATAGATTAACATATCCTGAGCTAGCATTTACTGTAAAGTTGTGAAGACCCGTTGTAAATGGAGTAAAAACAAAAAGCTTCTCTTGTCCAGGAGTTGAGAAAGGACTCCCGTATGAATTCCAAGCTCCTGCGGAAGCGGCCATACTGTAAGAAGTAGCTACCCCACATGTTAAAGTAGGTATCGTTGTACATGGATTGTAAACTGGAACTACAGAACAACTAATTGATCTTATTCTGTTTAGATTGATAGATCCGCATGCTAAATTGGTGTGTGTATAGAAACGATAGGTGCCGGTTGTGGTACAAGTCCAAGTAATTCCGCTAGCAGAACTTACACCAGTAACTCCAACTAAAGGTGCTGCACCATTGTTATCGACTGTAATGTAATCTGTAGTTATTGAACTTCTAAATGTATAAGTAGTTCCCGCAACAAGATTCACCTCCGAATATTCTCCTGCCCAGCAATCATTGGCAATATCCTCAAATGTACCCGTACATGTAGGAGTAAATGTCGCTGACGGGTATAGACCGTATGCAGCTGTATAGCATTGTGCATTTGAACTTCCAATATTAAATAGTTGAAAGAGAATCGCAACTAATATGTGTAACTTTTTCATCATTATTGATTCGCAGCAAAAAAATACACACCTCATTTGTTTGTTATTTTAATGTTCCTTACGAATTGCCCATTATAGGTAATTTGTAAGATAAATTGGCCAGGCAAATTATTTAAAATTACTAAGCTCCCTGAATCCCATTTGAAAGGAACTGCTCTTCCCAAAACATCGTATAGATCAAGGGTGCAATTGGGGGGTAGGTTAGAAAGGTAGAACACACCATCTAATGATGGATTTGGGTAAATTAATTCATTATTAGGCAGAGAATCTATTCCTGTGTAGTCAAAACTCAGGACCAACTGTATGACACTATCGCAACCAAATTGGTTTATTAGGGTTTGATAGTAAATCCCTTCTTGTTCATACAAAATACCGTTAAACTCGTGCACATCAATCACTGATGAATAAACTAATGTGGTATCGGGAGTATAACCGACTTCCAAGTTCAAATGAACTGTGCTGTCGCAACCATGAATCGATTGGTAGGTGTATATTGCGTTGGTATTACTTGTGGAATACGTTTGGCCATCAATCCAAGTGTAGGAGTCACATGCGACATGATTATCCCATACATCGTATGAGGGATTTACCTGGAGATTTATTGCTACGGTACTGTCACAACCTAAATAATTCAATATCAATGCCTCATACTGACCCGATGTGCTGTATACTTGTCCGTCAGGTGCAGTATAAGTATCACAAACTACAGGGGCTATGGTCGAGAAACTTGGTTGATATACATTGATTACAACAGGTGTGCTCGTGATGCTCCAACAATTTGCATTGTTCCGTGCTCGTATGTAATACACCCCACTGGAATAAACCGTTGCAGATAAATTTGAGTTTATTGTGGAGGCACCATTTGGAATAGTTCCCTGCCAAAACCAAGTTACATTATTAGGAGGTAGCCCAGACATAGTCATTACCACTGAATCACAACTTGGAGAAGTCGTTAACGGTATATTCGGTGCAAAAGGATAACCAGTTACTAGCACCGAAATGCTACTGCTTGATAACGACCAACAGCCCGCGGAATTTCTTGCACGTAAATAAAAATTTCCTGACATGTTACTGCCGTAGGACGAACCCGAGTTTATCGTAGAAACACCATTAGGAATGACTTGCCAATACCAATTTACTCCTTGTGGAGGACTATTCATCCAACTTATGGTTACGGTATCACATTGCGGAGAATTTGAAATTGGAGCTGGAGGCGTAATAGGCCTTCCATGGACTATTACTGAAAGTGGTGTTGTAACACTCCAACAACCCTGTGTATTCAATGCCGCTAAATAATAGGTGCCTGTTGAATTGGCCGTATAATTGATTCCAGATCCTAAATTTGTGGCATTACCATTCGCATTAGTTCCTTGCCAATACCAAACTACTCCGGCGGGTGGATTACCACGACTTAAAATGACAGAATCACATTGCGGAGAATTAGATGTAGGTGTATTTGGTGCATTAGGAACTGGTAAAACGGTAACTGCAAGCGAAGATGAATTTGTGCTCCAACAACCAGCCGCATTTCGCGCTCGCAGGTAATAGGTGCCAGAAGCATTTACCGAATATGAATTTCCGGTATTAGCCATACTGGTTCCTGTTGAGGTAGTTTGCCAATACCAATTGACCCCCGCAGGAGGAGCAGCCGCATTTATCGTGACATTTCCGCAAAACGGTGAATTACTTGTTGGAGCTGGAGGCGTATTTGGAATAGAGGAAACGGTAACTGTAGTTGAAGCACATGTTGCACTCCACATACCATTGGAATAATTCCTACAATAATAGATTGTAGTTGATGCTGGATTAACTGTTAAGCTAGCTCCCGAACCAATACTTGTGGCAATACTATTACCACAACTACTTGTAAACCAATAGGTAGTTCCACTGTTTCCAACTGCAGTTAGTACACTTGATCCACCAGGACAAATAGCAGCTTGCGACGCGGATATAGAGGTTGGGCTAGGTGGAACATAAAAATCAAACTGAATGTTGGGCCTGTTATATGTTATTGTCCCAGCAGTGGGTGCAGCAGGGCTGTAATTTGTTGTTCCTGAAATATAAATAGAGCGATAACTAGCTGAAGTTGTAGAAAACCTCCAAGTTGCTAGATTTGCACTTGCACCTATTGTATTCTCATCCACAGCAACCACCATATTGTTGCCTGTATACAAAAATGGAGTAGCTAAATTTATTGTCATCCACCCCGCCGATGCAGGAAGTGATACAGCTCCTGAAAAAACTAAAGTCATATTTGCAGAAGTAACCCAGGAGGTGGCCGTGAAGGTGTTTTGAGCCGTATTTCCCAAATATACAGCCCAAGTCCCACTATTTGCTAAAGTACCCGTTCCTGCCCAATAGAAACGAATCGCAGTAACATACTTATTGGCTTGTGTACCCAATGTGGTAGCTGTCCCCTCATTTGCTAAGTACAATTGCTGGGTATATGAGTATGAAGAATTTGATTTTAGGGGGTTATATGTTGTTGTGGTAGAGGATGTACCTACTGTTACGGTTTGTCCTAGTGCAATACCTGAAATAAATAAACTCAATATAAAACAACAAATCCGCATATGTATTTACAAGCTTCAAAATTAAGGTGAATTTAATTAAAATCTCGAAGAAAAGCAGATTTAATCAACTAAACGTATGAAATGATTTGGTAGTAAATAAATGCCTTTTACGTAACCAACAACAAACATTGTATTCTACCCCTGAATGATTACACCCCTACCTAACCATTTATTAAATTGTCATGAAGCGTCACGTGGTCCTTGGGGTAGTTATATCATTTTTTACCGTTCATTGCAGCTATGCACAACTCACCCCAGAGTGGGCAATGAATCAACTCTATTCGTATTCTAATACCTCGTATGAGATTGTTAATGGATTTAAATCGAATGGGAGCTCCATTTCCCACGATGGGTATACGCGCTCTTCTACCATGAACCATCTGAAATATTGTGAATTAAACGACCTAAAAAGTTTCTTAAATTCTATTGACATCACGGTGCATGAAACCGCCCATGCGTACGATAGTCAAATTCCCTATATGAAGGCTAATCAAGGCAGCACGTTCGCCAACCTGAGCAAAACAGAAGGCTTTTATTTGGATCCGTTTTCCAGTGTTTGTATTGAATTTCCAAAAAGCAAGCTTTTCCCAAGCAATGAACTTGTGAGAGTTATTCCCGAGTCTTTACGTACGTTTCGGTTCAACACCTATATAAATGCCGGCCCAACCCAGTCCACGCAATGTGATGGGGTCGTTGGCTTGATGGATGAATTCAATGCCTATTATCACGGCAGCAAGGTGTTGTACGATTTGTATCCCTTGTTCAAAGAAGCTTATGGAACAGGCGTTTCTTGGTCTTGGCCTTCAAAATTTGTGAGTAATGCCGATGCATTCTACGAGTTCGATTTCTTCATAAAGGAATACTTGCTCTATGCCAAGCAGCATCACCCTGCACTCTATCAAGAATTGAAAACTCATCCCACGTTTTCGTTTGTGTACAAGAGCATCCACAAGTCGTTTTCAACACTTATGACGAATTATGAAAAAAAGTATGATGAGCTCAATAAAACCTCGACGGGATATGGGATAAGCACCCCAAAACATGGGGACATATACAAAACCCTACTCCCAACCCTTCAATCCAATCGATACCAGGAGATAACCGCTGATTTTTTAAATTAAGGGGGTCTCAATTTTTTAATACGTTCGGAAAAATATCATTGCTTTTTATTGAATTAGCATGGGAAAAACTTTTTATCTTTTGTAATATTCCATAAATTTGTAGGTTAATTTTAAAATGCCTAAAAACAACACCGCTCTTCGTACTTCGCTTGGTATTGTTTTACTGATCGTTAGTACCTTGGTAGGCACCTTCGAAGGTGAGCTTTGGGGGCAGTGCAATGTTGTTATTTCTGCAACATCACCATTGTGTAACGGTCAAAATACAGGATCGCTACAGGCGACCGTTAATCAATCATGTGGGTGCCCAAATTCCGTGTATTTTCGCCTTTTAGACCCTTCAGGAAATGTTGTGCAAACCTCCTCGTTAATAAATGGATTAAGCTACACCTTTAATAATTTGCCCGCCTTGCCTAATGGGCAATCATACTCTGTTCAAGTCTCTCAAACCGCCAATTTTGGGCTCAATGATATTTGCGCATCAGGAGGCGCCAGTTTAGTGGATAATACGCCAGTTAGCTTTTCAGCAATACCCACAAATATTCTATGTAATGGTCAAAATACTGGAAGTATTGTGATTACTCCGAATGGAGGATTTGTTGGTAATTTTAATGATGCTTGTCGTGGATATAGTCTTACCTGGACAGGACCAACTCCTCCTCCTGCGAACTTTACACTTGCTTGCCCTCCGGAAATGCCAACCGCTCCCTACGGTTACACAATGACAAACCTAGCGGCTGGTACTTATCAAATTTCGGTTGCTGATAGAAATGGTTGTACAAGTACGATAAGTCTAACAATAACCCAGCCTCAGGCAATTGTTGCAAATATCACCGTAACCCACGCAACTTGTGAGACCGGAACAGGTTCAATTAATGTCGGGGCTTCAGGTGGCACTCCGGGGGGGGTAGGTTATCAAGTTGCGTGGCAAATACCTGGTGGGGCAAATCCAATTACCACAAACCAGACTGAAATTCAATTCCCGGGATTTTTAAATTACCCGATTCCACAAACCGCTCCCTATCCTCCCTTGGTTCCGGGTACTTATGCTATCACCATAACGGATAATAACGGGTGTGTTAATTCGAGCCAACATACGATTAATTTTTCTAATCCGAGCCCAATAATTTCAGGCAACTCGCAAATGTGTGCCGGAACTACGCAGCAATTGAGCATTTCCAACAATCAACCCCCAGCTGCTGCGAATCCCTGGTCGAGCAGTAATCCAGGCATCGTTTCTGTAATTGAATCCACCGGAGTAGTTACCGCGGTAGCCCCTGGTTCTGCCACGATAACCTACACCTCTTCTACGGGTTGTACAGGAACTTTTCTTATCAATGTAAATGCAAACCCCTCGTTCACGCTATCCAATCCGCCTACCTTGTGCGCTGGTCAAAGCACAACACTAACTGCAACCAGTACTCCAAATAGTTACAACTATGTTTGGAATACCACTCCTATTACCACCCAGAATGGCGTAAGCACCTCGAGTGTTACTGTTAGTCCAGCAACAACGACAAACTATACTGTAACTGCAACGAACGCAACAACGAGCTGTAGTTCTTCTCAAAACCTTACGGTTACAGTGAATCCAAATGTGACTCCAACCTTCAATGCCCTTGGACCATATTGCCAAAATGCAACCCCAGCCACCTTACCTGCATTATCTAGTAACGGCATCGCAGGAACTTGGTCTCCTGCTACCATTTCTACCACTACCATTGGTTCACAAACCTATAATTTTACCCCAAACGCTTTGGGGGCACCAGGATGTGCTCAAACAGGTTCTTTAACCATTCAAACCACCACCTTACCTACGGCTACTATTTCAGGTACTACTACGGTATGTCAAAATGCGGCGCAACCGACCATCACATTCACTGGTGCTACTGGTGCATCAACGACTCCTCCCTACACCTTTACTTATACCGTCACTGGAAATCCTACTCCTCAAACCATTACCACAACTTCCAATAGTAGCTCAATAACTTTACCCATTCCTACCGGTACGGCAGGCATATTCACTTACACCCTTACCGATGTAGCAATAGGTAATAGTTGTTCTAATACCGCCAATGGATCTGCTACCATAACCGTTACGGCTAATCAAACTCCAACCTTTAACCAATTAGGTCCTTTTTGCAGTGGCGATGCGATTACTTTACCTGCGGTATCAATCAATAGCTTTTCTGGAACTTGGGCGCCTGCTGTTAATAACATTGCAACCTCGGCTGCCGCAACAACTCTTTACACCTTTACACCAACAGTAGGTGGCTGCGCCACAACTGCGCAAATGTCCATTACAGTGAATCCAAATGTGACTCCAACCTTCAATGCCCTTGGACCATATTGCCAAAATGCAACCCCAGCTAACTTACCTCCAGCATCTAATAACGGCATCAATGGGACTTGGTCTCCTGCTACCATTTCTACCACTACCATTGGTTCACAAACCTATAATTTTACCCCAAACGCTTTGGGGGCACCAGGATGTGCTCAAACAGGTTCTTTAACCATTCAAACCACCTCCTTACCTACGGCTACTATTTCAGGTACTACTACGGTATGTCAAAATGCGGCGCAACCGACCATCACATTCACTGGTGCTACTGGTGCATCAACGACTCCTCCCTACACCTTTACATACACCGTCACTGGAAATCCTACTCCTCAAACCATTACCACAACTTCCAATAGTAGCTCAATAACTTTACCCATTCCTACCGGTACGGCAGGCATATTCACTTACACCCTTACCGATGTAGCAATAGGTAATAGTTGTTCTAATACCGCCAATGGATCTGCTACCATAACCGTTACGGCTAATCAAACTCCAACCTTTAACCAATTAGGTCCTTTTTGCAGTGGCGATGCGATTACTTTACCTGCGGTATCAATCAATAGCTTTTCTGGAACTTGGGCGCCTGCTGTTAATAACATTGCAACCTCGGCTGCCGCAACAACTCTTTACACCTTTACACCAACAGTAGGTGGCTGCGCCACAACTGCGCAAATGTCCATTACAGTGAATCCAAATGTGACTCCAACCTTCAATGCCCTTGGACCATATTGCCAAAATGCAACCCCAGCTAACTTACCTCCAGCATCTAATAACGGCATCAATGGGACTTGGTCTCCTGCTACCATTTCTACCACTACCATTGGTTCACAAACCTATAATTTTACCCCAAACGCTTTGGGGGCACCAGGATGTGCTCAAACAGGTTCTTTAACCATTCAAACCACCTCCTTACCTACGGCTATCATCTCGGGAACAACTACCGTTTGTCAGAATACAGCTCAACCCAACATTACCTTTACTGGAAGTGGAGCCAATCCACCGTATACCTTCAACTATACCATTAACGACGGTACCAATACCACCTCAAATACCGTAAATACTAACGGTGCTGCAAGTTCCATTACCGTTCTCGCCCCTACCGGTACTGCAGGCACCTTCACCTATGCCTTAACCAGTGTTACCGTTGGTAGCTGTTCCAATAACGTGAATGGTCAATCTGCGATCGTTACTGTAAATCCTACCCCTGTCTTAGATATTCAAGATCAAAGTATTTGCGGAGGGAGTTCAACGACCATCATAGGAAATGCTACCCCTTCAGGTGGTATTTATACGTGGACTGGTGGTACAATATCACCTAATTATCAGAATAATCAGATAACCTTAGCGCCAACCACAACAACAACATATCAAGTAAGTTACTCCCTTAATAATTGTTCAATCAACGATAACTTTACCGTCACTGTTATTCAAAACCCTTCAGCAACTGTAAATAGCCCGACCATTTGTTTTGGGCAATCTGCCACTTTAGTGGCGAATCCTGCTGGTGCAACCTACTCTTGGAGTGATGGCGCCAATGCTGTTGGCACAGGGCAAACCTTAACAGTTAACCCTTCTGTAACTACTACTTATACTGTTTCTGTGAGCGTCGGCGGATGTGTCGCAACTACCGCAACTTCAACCGTTACCGTAAACCCCATTCCAACGGTTACTGCAACTCCTGCTCAAACCATTTGTGATGGGCAATCCGCCACCATTGGTACCACGGTTTCGGCCCCGAATGGAACCTATGCTTGGACTCCAAGTGGAACTAACGCTTCGCTAACCGTAACGCCTACTTTAGTCAATCCAACGCAACAGCAAATATTCACTTATTCTGTCGTTTATACCCTTAACGGTTGTCCGAGCACATCGAGCTCTGCAACGGTAACGGTGAACCCTGTTCCAACCGTAAGTTTACCGAATTCTATT
>Ga0315907_10007907_pt1 | contig 11000 bp, 13 predicted proteins | sample LakEriMetagenome_3_FD_203525 | JGI IMG/M metagenome (GOLD analysis project Ga0315907, IMG submission 203525) | Freshwater fungal communities from buoy surface, Lake Erie, Ohio, United States - Buoy 12 MA123 | ecosystem: Environmental > Aquatic > Freshwater > Lake > Lake biofilm | place: USA...
CGGAGAAGCCCGCGTTCCGGCGGGATCGAAGGGAAGGCGGGCGTTCGCCCGACCGGTGAGGACCCGGGATGACCGGGGCGCGGGACCGGCCCGCGCGGCAGGGGAGTGGCTACGACCCCGCCGAAAGACTCGCACGACCCTCGTGAGCACCGGAACCTCCTCCGCCTGATCCTCCACGCGTCGTCCGACGCGCTTACCGATGTCCGGAACCTCTCCCCGACACCTTTCCAGGAGACACCTATGGACCCTGATCAATTCGAACCGACGCCGCATCTTTCATGCGGCCTTTCCCGCCCCGATACGCTCGCCGTGCCCGCGGTGTCCGACAGCGCGTTGGCATCGCTGCTCGCCGTCGAGCCGCCTGACGAACTGCGCGCGGCGCACTGCGCGTGGCACTTCCTCTCCTTCGCCACGCATGTGCAGCGGCTGGTCGCCGATCCGGTCGAGGTCCGTGTCATCGACGGTCGCCGCCATGTCCACATCCTGGGCCAATGCGTGCTGTCCACCGACGAGACCGGGCAACTGCGCCTGCGCGTCTGGTGGCGCGCCGACGAGGACGAGCCCTTCGAGCTGCACGCGGCCGAGCCCGTGAACACGCCGTTCCTCGATTTCCCGCGCACCGATCTCTGGCTGGAGAACCTGCGCGACATGCTGCGGCGTGAGGCTGCGGAGCGCGGTGCCACCAAGGCCTGGGCCGACTGGGCGTGGTCCTGGGTCCATCTCAAGGTGACCTCACGAGTGGATGTGCGCCGGCTGCGCGCTCAGATCCGCGGCGCGCTGCAGCTCGACCGCGAGACCCTACGTCTGCTTCGGCTGCGGGCCGAGCTGCATCCTCGCGCCGTGTGGTCGATCCCCGACTACAACCTCGAGCGCCGGTGGCGCGACACGACGCTGCTCATCGAGCGCGAGGCGCCTGCGTTGCTGCCGATCTGGTGGGGGCTGCGCGATCGCCCCGACCTCGATACGCAGCTGGAGGCCAAGAAGGCGCTGCGGCGCATCACCCGCGGGTTCGGCATCGCGCCGCAGCAATGGCGTGTGATCGCCGGCGCGGGACGGCGCGGGCTGCGCGTGTACCGCGCGGTCAGCCGGGAGTTCTTCGTCGGCGACGACGAACGGCGTGCGAGCGAGTACCTCATGCTGTTCAAGCTGCTGGTGCCGACGCGCTTGCCCTCGGTGGAGCTCTTCCGGCAAGTGCTCGGCATGACCGGCACCCGGTGGGATGCGCCGCCCTCCGGCTACGGGCATGCGTTGGAGCGGCGCAAGCTGCCCCTCCGTCATGTGATCCGCGTGCTCGAACGCCGCAACGCGGACCGCGTACCGACGCCGGCCGATGAACTGCATGCCGTGCTGACCTGGATCGCCGATGTGCCGGTCGGCAGCTTCACGCCCTCGGAGCGCGCCGGCGGCTGGGTATGGCTGCTGCGCCAGGCGCTGCATTACCGGCGACGGATCCAGTCGACTCAACAGCGCGGCGGCCCGCAGTCATGTCGTGCACGCTTGCCCGCGTTCCGCCACGGCGGCCTCGAGGTGCAGCCGATCGTCTCAAGCGACGAGGTCTGGTCGGAAGCGATCGAGATGCGCCACTGCGCCGACCAATATGTGCAGGAATGCATCGACGGCGGTGTGCTGATGTTCTCGGTGCGGCGTGCCAGCGGCAAGCGTCTCGCCACCATCGCCTTCGTCTCGGGTCCGGCGGGGTGGTCGCGGATAGGCTGCGCCGGCAAGGCGAACAGCGAACCGCCGCAGCAGGTGTTCGAGGTGGCCGAGCACCTCGCCGCGCGGTTGGCAGCGGTCCCGACCGTCATCCCGGCATCGTTGGTCTTCGACCCGAGGGTCGACGAACTTGGTGGAACCCATTCTCAGGAGGCAGCATGAAACGATCGATCCATCTGTTGTTGGCCGCCGCGGCGTTCGCCGCGGAACGGCATCGTCGTCAGCGGCGCAAGGATGCCGAAGCGACCCCGTACATCAACCATCCGCTCGAGGTCGCGCGTCTGCTCGCCGAGGGCGGTCGCGTTCGCGATCCCGAGGTCCTGGCCGCGGCCCTGCTGCACGATGTCATCGAGGACACGCGCACCACGCGCCGCGTGCTCGCGCGCCGTTTCGGGGCGCGGGTGGCGGCGCTGGTGGTCGAGGTGACCGATGACAAGAGCCTGAAGAAGAAGGTCCGCAAGCGTCTGCAGATCGAGCACGCGCATGGCCTGTCGCGCGCCGCCGCGCTCATCAAGATCGCGGACAAGACCGCGAACCTGCAGGACATCCGCCGTCGACCGCCCAAGGGCTGGAGCGCCGCCCGTCGGAGGGAGTACTTCGCGCATGCCGCGGCGGTCGTCGAGGCGTCGCCCATCAAGCGGCATCCGTTGCTGACGAGGTTCCTGCGTGTGGCCACGCGGCGGAGACCCGGTGGGCGCCGCCGCGCGGCCTCGTCGCGGCTGGCATAGACTGACGGCAGCGCCGACCACCGCTGATGCGCAGACCACCCAGCAGGATGCGCCACCCCCACCCTGCCCGATCGGCGGGACACCGAGGTAGAGATCGCGCGCGTCAACATCGACTCCACCACGAGCGATGTGACGAGCGTCTACGCTAGGGCGGGGAAGGATCGGATCCGCTACCGGGTCGTCGATGAGTACAACGGCGATACGCTCTCGGAGAAGCACACCCGCAGCTCGAAGCGGCCGTTGTCGCTCGGTGAGCTGATCGAGTTCCTCCTCGGGGCGTGGCCGCTGCAGGAGGTGCTCGAGATGAACGAGCTCGACCGGGACGGGGCGCAGGACTTCACGCGGCCGTCATCGGAGGTCTATCCGCAGTTCGAGGCGGGGATACGGGCGAGGATTGATGAGTGGTATGCGGAGTGAGCGCAGAGCCAACTTAGTCCGACTCCAAACTGTCCGGAATTCGGGGGCGACGTCATTGGGTCCTATGGCGTTTGTTCGCCTGGCGGGCCAGTGAGGGGATATGTCTCACGAACAAACAAAATCCCGTCGAAGCCCGTCTCAAGGCGAAGCGACAGAGGCGGCAGGCTCGTGTAGTCGAGAACACGGCTACGAACCGGCCCACTCAGCGGGAGCGGACGGAGGTCGACAAACTGGAATGCGGCGCCCCGCGCGGCGAGCGCGGCTTCCACCGTTCCGGCAGGCGTCTCACTGAGCGGAGCGCGCAGCGAGAAGTCAGGCTGTGGGGCGTTGGGAGGGCCGCGTCCGAGGGCGGTGGCGATATCCGTGGAATAGGTACCCGTGTGGCTCAGCGTAGCGATCGTATAGATGTCCGGGCCTAGAGCTTTTCGTAACTCGGACCCTGCATAGGTCACGCTGGCCACTGTCTCCGGCGACATGTCCTTCAGCATGTCGCGCACCACCGGATCCAGCGAAGTTGTGAACGTCTTCGCGTCCGCGAGGATATGGTTGTTGTGCGCCCAGATGATGATGCGGTTACGGGGATACTGGACGCTCGCCAGCCAGACGAGATTATCGCCCATCACCGCATCCCGGCTGTCGCCCTCGATGTTTCGGCGTAAGCTTTCAGCGACCTGTCGCCAGAACGGATCTGTTGTTTCGCGTTCAAGCCGTCCTAACAAGGCGGTAAGGGCGGCAAACTGAGCCTCACTGGAGGCATTGGGGTTACCCTGAAGCGCCGCGTGAACCGTGGCGGCGGCCGACCGCGCCTGCTCGGGGCTTACCCCGGGGAGCGCCGCCAGCCGCGGTTCAAGTTGCTGTGCAAGAGTGGTTACGCTGAGGCGCCCATTCGGCTGGTGGTCGAACCCCGCGATGCGCAAAGGCCTGGACGTGCGGGCCTGGCTCTCGATGTAATCCCAGAGAGGTGTTGCGACCTCGGCTTTGATCCAGAAGGGCCAGATTTCCTCCCAAAAAGATGTGCGGACATCGCCGCCCCGTTCGACGGCGGACCATGCTTCGTGAGTCGCGAAGAAATCATTCTCGAATGCCAGAACGTCGAAGCCGGCCTTTTCGTGGAGACGCTTCACCAGGCGGGTACGGAAGGCGATTGCAGCGCCGTCGCCGTGCCAGGGTTCGCCGATCATCACGATGCGGGCGTTACCAATGGCCTTAATGACTTGATCAAGATCCGAATCAGAATCGATCGGGATGGCGGCCTCTGAAATGACTTCGGCATCCGGTATCGCAGGGCTCGTGGGCGCCGCCCGGCATGCGAATCCGACGGACATCGCGACGGAAAGTGCAAGACACATGACTGTTTGTCGCCGCATTGCTTGACTCCCGGACCTCACCAAAGACGGGCTGCGCCGCGGACAACCTTCGGGAAGGCCCTCTGTCTGCTTGTCTGGATCCACACCAGACAAATTTGCTCCGACGAACCGCCACACCATATTTCCCGCGAGATAATGGCAAATCAGGTGCTGGCAGTCTAACTGTAACTGGTCTCCAGATATGTCCGCATGGCCTGGATGCAGCGGTTCGTGAAACCGATTTCGTACAAGCGCCATCGGTTCCCGGCGGACGTGATCCGGCAAGCGGTCTGGCTCTACTACGGATTCACGCTGCGCTTTGGCGATGTCGAGGAATTGCTGGCTCAGCGCGGAGTCGAGGTCAGCTACGAAGCGATCCAATCCAGGACAGCGGATAGGCAATGCAAAGGGCCCCTTCCGCACAGCCAGCTTCGCCGAACGGGCCTGATGTCGGGACGGAGCCGGCCGCCCCACCCCCCACCCTGCCTGATGAGGACCGTCGTGCGCTCGGAGAAGCGCAGCCGCAGCCAAAACGTCCGTTGAAGGCCGTGCTCGAGATGTGTCAACGCCGATTCAAAACTGACTCACCTGATCGAGGATGTTGTGACCGCCGACCAGTCTGAGGGAGTTCAACGATCTGCCGCGCCGAGCGCTTGGCCCCCACCCTGATCCAGGACGCCCGACAGCACCACCACGCCCATCAGGAATCGCCCCCACGGCGCGCGCGATGTGAGATCGGCGAGGCGCTCGCGGATCGCGCCGACGACCACCTGCATCCCCACACCGTTTGCCGCCGCACGATCGGCGGCCTCGTCGCCTATGGAACCGTCCATCGCCACGATGGCATAGGCCTCGATCACGTAGTGATACGGCGCGTTGACGCTCTCCGCGTCCAAGCTCGAGGCCCGCACCTTGATGCCGAAGGTCGGCGGTTGTCCTTCGGATGCCGGGAACCTCTCGAGGCCTATGTCAAAATGGGGCCGCGTCCCCGCAAGATCACCTTTCGGGTCATGCGTCGGCAGCGCTGCCACCTCTTGCACCGGAAAGAAGAGATCAACCAGCCGCGCGGATGCTTTCTCATCCATGACCCGAACTCCGCGCCCACATCGAGGCGTGTTCGACCTGCGGCTTCTGCTGTGCGATGACATCGAACCAGCGCACCGCTGCCGCAGCCGGCGCCACATGGATATGCACGGTCGCATCGAGCGCGCGGGCCATCCGCACCATCCGTTCGATGGTCAGGTTGGCATCGCCCCGCAGCGCCATCGTGACGGCCGCCGCGCTCGTCTGCAGGCGGCGCGCGAGCTCGGCGCGGCTGATGCCCAACTGATCCATGCGCCGCTCGAGGTCGACCGCGAAGTCGAGCTTGACCTGATCTGCCGCGTAGTCGGCGGACGATCTCGCGTCGTCCACCCACCCGACCCATCGAGTTCGATCGACCATCGCGCTTCCTGTCCTGAGGACCGGCAGTGGTATTAACTTATATGTTAACACCGAGCGTGGCGCAAAATGAGGCAAATCACGCCGATTTGCCCGGCCTCACCGGGGGCGATCGGGTGCATCATCGGAGCCTGAAGCCATGAACCGTGAGCCCATCGACCACGCCCCACCACGCTCTTCAGGTAAGAACCCCGGCCCCGGTATAATGATTCCCACAGGCACATGACCCACCAATTCGACATCGTCGTGGAGAAGGATTCGGACGGCTACTTCGTGGCGTCCGTTCCCGCATTGCCGGGCTGCCACACGCAGGCGCGCTCGCTCGACGAGCTGATGGTGCGTGTCCGCGAGGCCATCGAGCTCTACCTCGAAGAGCAGGACGCGGCACCAGAGCCGCTCGATTTCGTCGGCGTCCAGCGAATCACTGTCAACGCGTGACGAGGTACCCGGCGGTCACGGGCCGGCAGCTGGTCGCTGCGCTCGTCCGCAGCGGCTTCACGGTCGCTCGCATCCGGGGCAGCCACCACTTTCTTCGCCATTCGGACGGTCGTATCACGGTGGTCCCCATCCACGCGGGTGAAACCATCGGCGCCGGGCTACTGTCGCGCATCCTGCGCGACGCCAAGATGACGCGGGACGACCTACAGCGTCTGTTGTAACAGACGCCGGCAGCCCCCCCTCCCCGTCTCACTTTCTGCGCCCGCGGGGTGTTCAGATGCGATCTGGCCCTCCCACGGGCCGGGGGATTTCACCGAATTGCGGCCCCGGGCACTGCGCCCACTCCGCTAAAGAGGAGGCAGACCATGTCCGTCAAAAAGCCCGTCATCGACCTCGACTATCGCCCCCAGAGCTACTTCTGGCCGATCACGCACGACACCCATGTCATCGCCGCCATCAAGGGCGAGCGGCGCCGCAGCGCGATCCGCGACGCCTTCGATGCCGACCGGGTGACCCCGCTCGATGCGTTCTACGCCTCCCCCACCCTGCCCGATGAGGACCGCCGCGCGCTCGGGCGTCTGCACCCCTCGTTCATGGGCGGGGAGTACCTGCCCGATCGGCGGGACACCGAGGTGGAGATCGCGCGCATCAACGTCGACTCCACCACGAGCGATGTGACGAGCGTCTACGCCAAGGCGGGGAAGGATCGGACCCGCTACCGGGTCGTCGATGAGTACAACGGCGACACGCTCTCGGAAAAGCGCACCCGCAGATCGAAGCGGCCGTTGTCGCTCGGCGAGCTGATCGAGTTCCTCCTCGGGGCGTGGCCGCTGCAGGAGGTGCTCGAGATGAACGAGCTCGATCGGGACGGAGCGCAGGACTTCACGCGGCCCTCATCCGAGGTCTATCCGCAGTTCGAGGCGGCGGTGCGGGCGAGGATTGCTGGGTGGTATGCGGAAAACGCATCTAACGAGTGACACGATGAGCAAGCAAACCGAGAGACTCGCGATACTCAGCGAAGCGATCCATACACGCCATCCTGACCCGGCCCGGGATCGGGCTGAGTTGATCGCCCAAGCCTTTAGGATCTTGTGATATGCCGGTACGAAGAATGACCGATCAAGAGGCTGAACTAATCTTTGGCTCAGGGCTGGTTATCGTTGGAATGAAACGACCAACCGAACCCGCCATTCAAAACACAGGAGACACACTCCATGGACAGGTTCCAAGGATTTCGGGAGTTGCGTCCGGGGGAGAGGATTTTCGGGAGCAAAGGATCGCTGATTCCCTTCATACGCAACACACCGAACCCACGCTCGTCAGGAAAAAGTGATCATGGAGAGCCCATTGACCCGACCCCCAATTTCGGCACCACGGGAGGGCGAGTAGAGCCCGATTCTCGAAGGAGAGATCAAGCATAAAGAAGCTGCGGTTCCCCAACGAGCAGTTGGCCGGGCTTCTTAAGCAGATTGAGGCTAGGGCTGCCGTGAAGGAGTTCGGACGCGATCACGGATTCAGCGACGCCGCGTTCTACAAGTGACGCAGCCGCTTGTTGATTTAATTGGATAGGTGGCGGAGAGAGTGGGATTCGAACCCACGAACACCTTGCGATGTTACTTGACTTCCAATCAAGCGCCTTCGACCGCTCGGCCATCTCTCCGGCGCGCGGATGATATCAATTCGCAGGCGGTTTGGGCGCAGCAGGCTTCGCGGGGGCCGGGGTGAAGGCCGGCGGGATGTCGAGGCAGGGCTGGTCCGCGGGGCGTGCGGGTTCGGGTTCGTTCAGCGCCGGGATTGCGAGCGCCCGGCGGGTGTCGGGGCCGGTCTGGCCCTCGGGGACCTTCAGGGGCGGGTTGTCGACCACCGCGGCGTAATCGGCGGGGGTCGCGCATTTTGTCTTGAGCATCGAGCCGCAGCCGGCGAGCGGCAGGATCAGGCAGGCGAGCAGCAGGGGGCGGGTGCGGGTCATCATCCCGGAATGATACCCGCCTGTTGCAGCGCCGACAGCACCTTCGGCTGCACCTCGGGCGAGAGCGGCGTGAGCGGCAGGCGGATCCCCTCCCCCATCAGGCCCATCCGGGCGAGCGCCCATTTCGCGGGGATCGGGTTCGGTTCGAGGAAGAGCGCGGTGTGAAGGCCCGCAAGCCGTCCGTCGAGTTCGGCGGCCCGCGCCGCATCGCCCCGGCGCGCCGCGGCGATCATGTCGGCCATCCCGCGCGGCGCGATGTTCGCCGTCACCGAGATCACCCCGACGGCACCTGCGAGGATCGCCTCCCGGGCGGTCGGGTCATCCCCCGAGAGCACGGCGAGATCGGGCGCCGCAGCCCGCAGTTCGCGCACGCGGGCGGGCCCGGCGACGGCTTCCTTGAGGGCGACGATGCTGGGCAGCGCCGCCAGGCGCCCGGCCGTGGCGGGCGCGAGGTCGACGCCGGTGCGCCCGGGCACGTTGTAGAGGATCACGGGCAGGTCGGAGGCCGCGGCGACGGCGGCGTAGTGCCGGAAGAGGCCCTCTTGGGTCGGCTTCACATAGGCGGGGGTGACGACCAGCAGGCCATCGGGCCGCAGCGGCACGAGCGCCCGGACGCGCTCGACGGTGGCCGCGGTCGAGGAGAGCCCCGCCCCCGCGATGACCTGCAGGCGGCCGGCGGCGACGGCTTGCGCCTCGCGCACGAGCTGCAGCAGCTCGGCCTCGGTCAGGGTCGCAGACTCTCCGGTGGTGCCGCCCACCACGACCCCGGCGGTGCCGTGGGCGATGTGGAACTCGATCAGGCGCTGCCACGCGGGCAGGTCGAGGGCCTCGTCGGCCGTCATCGGTGTCACCAGGGCGACCAGGCTGTCTGCGAACATCGCGGCGATGGTACGGGTCGCTGTGCATTTCGCGCAACCTGAGTCGCAGCCGTCATCTTGAGCCGTTACACTCGTGGCAAACATGAAACAGCACCTTGCCATCTCGGCCATCGGCCCCGACCGCACCGGACTTGTCCACGACCTCACCCGCGTCATCAGCGACTGCGGCGGCAGCATCGGCGAGAGCCGCATGGCGACCCTCGGCAACGAGTTCGCGGTGGTGCTGCTGGTGTCCGGCAACTGGCATTCGCTCGCGAAGCTCGAGACCGAACTCGCGAAGTTCGCCTCGGAAGCCGAACTCACGCTGAACACACGACGCACCGAGCCGCGCCCCCCGCGCACCGAACTGCCCTACACCATCGACGCGGTCTGCCTCGATCAGACGGGCGTCGTGTCGGCGCTCGCCGGGTTCTGCTCGCAGCGCGGCATCGACATCGCCGAGGTCAGCACACACGCCTACGCCGCCGCCCACACCGGCGCACAGATGTTCTCGGTGCAGATGAATGTCAGCGTGCCCTCGCGCATCCATCTCGCACACCTGCGCGAAGAATTCCTCGACTTCTGCGACGCCCGTAATCTCGATGCCATCCTCGACCCGGTGAAATCCTGACCGGCGAGAGCCCGATCCGCGCCACCCTCCTCCGGAGCATCCGCATGGCCAAGGCCCCGACCCGCAACGCGACCCCCAAAGTCATCGTGGGCAAGAGAGTCCCGGACTTCACGGCGACCGACACGGACGGCGGCAGCTGGCGGCTCAAAGATCAAGCGGGGTCGAAGGTCGCGCTTTTCTTCTATCCGAAGGACATGACCTCGGGCTGCACGGTCGAAGCCCAGCAGTTCCAGGCGCTCCTCGGGGCCTTCAAGCGGGCGGGCACCACGGTGGTCGGGGTGTCGCGCGACTCCTGCGCCTCGCACCGCAAGTTCATCGACAAAGAAGGCCTGAAGTACGCGCTGCTGTCCGACTCAGACGAAGCGCTCTGCACGCGCTTCGATGTGATCCGCGAAAAGAACATGTATGGCAAGAAGGTCATGGGCATCGAACGCAGCACCTTCCTGATCGGCGCGGACGGCACGCTCATCGCCGAATGGCGCAAGCTGAAGGCCGACGGCCACGCGGCGGAGGTCTTGGCGGCGGCGAAAGCGTCTTGACGCGCCGGCGCAGCGCACGGCAGCGTCGGCTGTTCGTGCTCGACACCAATGTGCTGATGCACGACCCGGCGGCGATCTTCCGCTTCGAAGAGCACGACATCTTCCTGCCGATGGTCGTGCTCGAGGAACTCGACGCCCACAAAAAAGGCCTCTCTGAGGCGTCGCGCAATGTGCGGCAGGTCAGCCGCTTCCTCGATGAGCTCATGCGCGATGCCAGCCGCGACAAGATCGAGGCGGGGCTGCCGCTGCCGTCCAACCTCACCGGCAACCACGGCAAGGCGGCCTCCTCCGGGCGCTTGTTCTTCCAGACCCAACGGCTCTCGGGTTCCCTGCCCGACACGCTGCCCGGCACCGGCAACGACAACGCCATCCTCGCGCAGACCCTCGCGCTGCAGGCGCTGCGACCGGAGGCGCGGGTGGTGCTCGTCTCGAAGGACATCAACCTTCGCATCAAGGCGGCCGTGGTCGGCGTGCACGCCGAGGACTACTTCAGCGATCGCACCATCGAGGACGCCGATGTCCTCTACAAGGGACACGAGGCGCTCGCGCCGGATTTCTGGGACCGCCACGGCAAAGACATGCGCTCCTGGAAAGAAGGCACGCGCACCTTCTACGAGATCTCGGGGCCCACGGTCGCGAAGTGGACGCCCAACCAGTTCGTGCACGAGGACCGCGAAGACGGCATCGAGGCGATGGTGCGCCGCGTGCAGGGCAACACGGCGACCTTGGAGCTGGTCCGCGATTTTCGCGGCGAACGCCACGGTGTCTGGGGCATCCGCGCGCGCAACCGCGAGCAGAACTACGCGCTCAACCTGCTGACCGACCCCGACATCGACTTCGTTTCCATCTTGGGGCCCGCCGGCACCGGCAAGACCTTGCTCACGCTCGCGGCCGGCCTTATGCAGACCCTCGAAGAGAACCG
>Ga0315907_10007909_pt1 | contig 11000 bp, 6 predicted proteins | sample LakEriMetagenome_3_FD_203525 | JGI IMG/M metagenome (GOLD analysis project Ga0315907, IMG submission 203525) | Freshwater fungal communities from buoy surface, Lake Erie, Ohio, United States - Buoy 12 MA123 | ecosystem: Environmental > Aquatic > Freshwater > Lake > Lake biofilm | place: USA...
TGAAATTGTGTGGAGAGCCATTGCCGATCGGGGTCGGGCGAGCGAAATTCTAGGCTGGTCCAGAAAGCAGTGGCAGAAGTTTGCCGTTTGCCCGGGGCATTCGCACCGTTCGAGAGCAAGCCTCAGCGAGTGGGCTGCTGCGGGGAACTGACATGGTGCTGGCGCGCGGAATCGGTTGCAAAGATTGAGTAAATCTACTGTCTCAGGAGCAGAGATGAGTCGGACGACGTTGATCAAAAACGCAGTGGTGGTCACTCCCGAGGGCGAGAATAAGTCGAGTGTGTTGCTGCGGGACGGGAAGATTGCGGCGCTCGATGTGGCCCTGCAGACGGTCGCCGATGAAGTGATCAACGCCGCAGGGTTGCATCTTTTGCCCGGCGTGATCGACGACCAGGTCCATTTTCGCGAGCCTGGACTGACCCATAAGGAAGACTTGGCCCACGCCACCCGGGCTGCGGCCAAAGGGGGTGTGACTTCATTTCTGGAAATGCCCAATACGGTGCCGACGACGACGACGTGCGAGCGATTGGCGCAAAAGCTGGAAATCGCCGCGCAGAGTTGCCTGGTGAATTACGGGTTCTATATGGGGGCCACCTGCGACAACATCGCCGAACTCAAGCAGGCGACGCGTACCCCTGGAATCAAGATCTTTATCGGCTCGAGCACGGGCGATTTACTGGTCGACGATCAGGCTGCTCTGGAGCGGATTTTTGCCGAGACCACACTCCCCATTTGTGCCCACTGTGAGGATGAGGCCACGGTTCGGGCAAATCAGGCCCGCCTTTCGGGGCGGACGGACGTCGCCGCGCACACCGAGGTCCGCGACTACGCGGCGGCGCTGATCGCGACCAAGCGCGCGATCGATTTGGCCCGGCGGCACGGGCACCAGTTTCACATCCTGCATGTCTCGACGGCGGATGAACTGCCGGAGATTAAGGCGGCACCGCCCTGGGTCACGGCCGAGGTCTGCCTGCATCACCTCTTCTTCAGTGTCGAAGACTACGCACGGCTTGGCTCGCTGATCAAAATGAATCCTTCGATCAAGTATCGCCGCGATAACGAGGCCCTCTGGGCTGCCTTGCTCGATGGGACGATTACGGTGGTTGCGACCGACCATGCGCCGCACACCTTGGAGGAGAAGGCCCAGCCTTATCCGGCGTGTCCTTCCGGTTTGCCGGCGGTGGAGAACTCGCTCGCCCTGATGCTGGACCAGGTAAACCGCGGCCGCTGCACGCTGCCTCAGGTGGTCAAATGGATGTCAGCCGAACCTGCCCGCATCTGGTACCTGTCGGGCAAAGGGCGGATTGAAGTCGGAGCGGATGCCGACCTCGTGCTGGTGGACATGCAATTGAAGCAGACGATCGTCAACGAGCTTCAGGAGACGAAGAGTCGCTGGAGCCCCTGGGCCGGCGAGACGTTGCAGGGCTGGCCGATCCGCACCTGGGTAAACGGTCAGGAAGTCTTCCGTCTGGTTGAAGGCCGCCCACAGTTTGACCTCGGGGTGCGGGGTCAGGAGTTGCGGTTCGATGAACGGCGGCCAAGTCTCTGCCGGTACACGTCATAGTCAAAAGGCGGGATTTCGATTTCCGCCTTGTTTCCCTGAATCCTCAGCACGCGCTCAAAATAGAGGAATGGATTGTTGGTTTCAGGGTGCTTGTTGAGGACCCACTTGAAACTGGTCTCGACCATTTTCTCGGGGATCTCGCCGGCGCGGACTTTGGCCATCACGGCCGAGACAAACGCCTTTTCTTCAGGGAGTCTCGTTTTCAACAGGGCTTGGATTTTGGCCTCGTAGTCCTCGAATCTGAGTTCGACGGGGTCGTCGCTCTTTGCCTCCTGCGCCTGAGTCTGAGTCTGAGTCTGAGCCATGGCGGTAGATGCCGCCAAACTGACCAGCAGGGCGACGACCGCTGCCCGGGCCGAGCGCCAGAACGAATGTGGGGCCGGGGAAATAGCGGCGTCTGCAGTTGTGCCCCTCGCCTTTTTGGCTGTGAGCTTTATGGTGGCGAGCTTTTTGGCGGCGAGCCTCGTGAGCTGCAATCCGGTGAAGTCGAGTCCGCTGGCGGCGTTGATGGAGGTCATGGCTCGTTCTCCGTGGCCGATGGTGGAATACTGGCGTGTGGGGTGGGGAGAGTAGCAGAGGGCCTGCTCTGCGGCAATCCGAAAATTCCCCGCGGGACGCCCGGGCTGGAACAAAAAAAGCGGCTCGTCGGAAGGCCGACGAGCCGCTGGATTCTGCTTGAGCCTCTGGCCTCAAAGCGGCCTCAGCTGATGTTCAGCCGATTACTGCGGCGGGAAGCCGTTGGCCAGGAAGGCGGCTGCCTCGGCATTGATGGCCGGTTGGCAGAAGGCTCCGAAGGCCGGGAAGTTGATTGGCCCGATGAAGGTCGTCCCACCACCAAAGCTGTTTGTCGCCCCATCCAGTTCCAGGCGGAAGTCGGGCCCGGCACCGAGATTGGTGAATCCCGCATCCAGCGTGAAGAAGTTGTTCGTCATCGCAATGCAGGTTGTGGAGGTCGCCCCGTTGCTGATCAACAGGTCTTGAATCCCGTTGTCGACAATCGGGTCGTTAGTCGGGTCTTCACCCAAGTCGTTACCCGAGAAGTTGTTGTTGGCCAGCAGCAGATTCGTGGCGGCATTCCCCGAGGTGTCAACTCGCAAGCCGCGTTCGAAGTTATCGGTGACCAGGTTGTTGGTGATGGTGCCGTTGAGCCGGGCGTCATCCGTGGCTATCAAGGAGATGCCATGGAAGAAGGGCAGGCCACCTGTGTCACCATTGTCGGTGATTTCGTTGCCGTTGATGGTCACGAACAGCGAGGCGTCACCCGAGGCAATGGCACCGATACCGCTGCCGGTAAAGTTGGTGATCGAGTTGCCCTCGGCCAGCAGGCGGGTTCGGTTATCGACGCCGACGACGGTGTTGTCTCCGTCAGCCAGAATCCCGATACCATTGCCACTGCCACCGTTGAGCAGCGAGTTTCTGACCACGATGTCGGCGAAGGTGTCCGACCCCGTGGAGACCAGGACAGCACTGCCGCCATTGTTGTTGAGCGTCGAGCTGTCAACGGTGAGCGAATTGACAGCCAGGTTCGCGGTCGTGTCGATGTCCAGCGAGATGCCGTCGCCGGCGTTACCCGAAACGGTCGAGTTCTCGACCAGCAACCGCAGTTGGGCGTCGCTGATGACATCTCCAACGATACCGCTGCCGGTTGCCGTGTTGTTCACCGATGAGGAGGAAATGGTCACATCCAGCAGGGACGTGCTGGCCGAAGGGTCGCCGGCGACGAGCCGGATACCACTTCCGCCCACCACACCATTGCCGTTGACGCTGGTGTCCTCAATCAGCACATTGTGAGTGGCCCCGCCGAAGGAGTCGAGCCGGATACCATCCGCGTTATTGGCATTGACCAGGTTGTCGATGATCTCGGTCTCAAGCAATGTCCCGACATTGTCGGCCGTTGCCACGATACCGGTTCCGTTGCCATTGATGGTGTTGTCCTGAATCAACAGCCGCTGCGTACCGGCTTCGAGCAGATTGAAGATACCTGCCCCGGAGCCGATGCCGTTGCCGGTGATGGTGCTGGTTCCGCCGTCGAACGAGCTGATCAGCGTTCGATGCGTCGGGTCGGTGTTGGTCCAGTTCTGGATGCGGATGCCATTGGAGATGTTGCCGGTAATCAGGGAGTTGAGGAACTCCAGATTGCCATCGCCACCGTTGACATGCAGACCATTCGCCTGATTGTCGCGGGAAGTGTGCGAGAGGAACAGGATGTCCGCTCCATCCCCGGTCGTGTTCAGGAAGTTGACCAGCCGCACACCGTCTCGTCCATTGGCGTCGGTGATGTTCGAGTCGAACGTGATTTCGGCGGCGTCGTAATCGGAGATGCTGATACCATCTCGCAGATTGCCGCTGATGTCGTTGTCCTCAAAGCTCAGGACCGAAGTCGGGTCGGTGTTGTTGGTCAACCGGATGCCGTCAAACCCGCTGGTCGTGATGGTGTTCCGGTTGAACTGCCAGTCGCCAGTGAAGTTGTTCAGGGCGATGCCATTGAGAATGGTATCGTTGATGGCGACGTCTTCGATCACACCGTTGTTCACGCCCGTTCCGAAGATGCCGTTGCCAGTATCCGCGGCACTGCCGTCGATGATGATGCTTCGAACCACGTTGTCGTTGGCCAGGGTAATCGCTGGCCCACCGGCGTTGCCGCTGATCCGCGGTCGGTCGGTGCCAAGGTCGTTGCAAAGTTCGAAGAACTGACCGCCTTGAATCGGAATCAGGTGGGCAGAGCCATCGCCGAGGAGCATCTGGCGATCCTTCAGCACGATCCCGTTCGACATGCCGAAGTCGGTGCCATTGCCGCGATGCACGAAGATGATGGCGTCGGTTCCGGCCGCAGCTTCGGCGGCAGCCAGAGTCGTGAAGGGAGTCTGGGCTCGACCGTCAGCAAAACCCGGGTCGGCCGTGTTGTCGACGTGGTACACGTTGTAGGGAGCACCAGTGTCGGGGTCGATGGCCAAAACCACATCCTGGCGGAAGCGGACGATGTGGTCGTTCCGCAAGGTCGGTTCCAGATCCCGGCCTGCCATTGAAAACTCGTTGCCGCGGGCATTGACACCAAACAGGTAGGCCAGCTGCAGCACACCTGTCGTGTCGAAGCGGTCGTCCTGGTTGACTTCCGCACTGATGATCAGCCCTTGCAACAACTGCATGCCGAACCGGACGCGACCGCCACCGAAGAAGTCGACGAAGTCTGACTGGTAACCGTAGCCACCCAAGTCGAACGAGCCGTTGACCATCCCCAGTGCCCGCGGACGAATCCGCATGGTCACGTCAAAACCACGCAAGGCACTGTCGATTCCCGGTTGCAGCACAATCGCATTGTTGAAGAAGCAGTTGGCTCCGGTCGGGTCACCCTGCGAATAGTCGGTCGTTCCCAGCGGGAAGTAACCGTTGCCAATCAGGTCCCAGCGACGCGTCTTGATACTGCCAGTCAAACCCAACTGCGTGAAACTGTGCGAGAAGTCCCGGTCTTGGTCGTCGTCGTAGTCGAACCAGCCGCCGAGGCTGACATCCGCGCCCGCGGCCTTGATCGAGTAAACCCGCTCCAGCCCGATGTTGGTGAAAAAGCCACTGCTTTCCCAGGCATAATGCCCCCGCATCTCACCAACCCAGCGGCCATCGAAGGCGTCCTGGAAGAGATGGGTCTTTGCACCCAAGGTCAGGTACGAGCCTTGATAACCCAGACCTTGGTCGGCCAGGTTGGTCGCTACCCACATCCTGCCGGGCATCCCCACCTGGAAGTCGGCCATCATTGGCTGAGCCACAGCTGGTCCCATCGGCATTCCACCCGCCGGCATCATCTGCTGCGCATTGGCCGCATCTCCCCAGGCAAGCGCGGCCAATCCTGCTAAGGCCAATCCCAATCTCTTCTTCATCGAATTCTCCCGTGGCGAACTGTTCCGACGGTGTTGCCAGTTCTCTTGCTCAGCCATTCAGCCAAATGCTGGCGCATTGCGCCCGCATAAGCCGGATACGTGGTAAAGGGAATCGACATGGAAAGATCGGACTCATTAGGATTTTCACTACGATTCGCACAATTCGTACGGTTTAACATCCTCCCGGGTGAGGCCCCCGGCAAACTGGGTAGAAGAGGCTTTCCGCCAGTAACGGACAAACTCGACTTCGGCACCACCTGCCAACGCTTTTCCCCAGTCTGCTAGCGAAACTGCTGCCAGCGCGAACTGCTGCCAGCGCGAACTGCTGCCAGCGCGAACTGCTGCCAGCGCGAACTGCTGCCAGCGGGAGGCGGACGCTGGACCAGCGCCAGCCGAATCAAACTCGCCGATGACCGATTGGACGAAGCCGGACAGGGGAAAATGAATCAGCAGCCGAGCCCGGTTTCCGTCGGGGGCTGCCCGCCCATCGCCGGCCCCTCCCGCTGCAGCTCGTATTCCCGTTGCAGCTGCCGTGCTGCGGTCTCTCCGAGTACTTGGGAGAGTTGGAGATAGGGACGAAGGCCGAGCACTTTGAGCTTTCGCGTTGCCTGATGACCTCCCGTGTTGCCGCAGCTGGAACAGGGACCACCCAGTGAGCAGCCGGGCCACTCCGCTCCGCAAAAGCGGCAATGGTCTGGCAGGCTCCAGGACTGTCCATCGGACCAACCCGCCGGGACAGGTTCCATCCAGAGGCTCATCCCCCGTTGCTCGGCATGGTCCAGTGCAGCGATCAGTTCTTCGTACTCCCAGGCATGCTCAACCTTTAGATCCGACGCGGCGAGCAACAGTCTTCGGGCTGAGACGACTTGGGCTGGTGAGAGCGCAGGTCCGCTCCAAACCCGAGTCCAGGAACAATCGTGAGCTTCGCCGCCTTCGGTCGCAGCTGCCCGCCGTTCGATTTCCTGCCGGCGTTTCACCCAGGCCGCCCTGGTTAATGGAAGGCTTTCTTCCGGGACGACGAGCGGAAGCAGGCCAGTGCAGGCTGCCCAGCGATTGAGGTTGGGAGTTGGGTTGGCGGGGCAGGCTCGACAAGCTTCGCTCACGCGCTGGCCGCCTCCCAGCGGAGCGGTGACTTCTTCGATCGGCACCGCGACCACTTGCTCAGCTTTGGACAGGGGAGCGAAACAGTAGCCGCCATAGCTGCGGCCTTGAGCGATCGCCCGCGAGACCTCCTTCACTCCCCGCAGTTGCCGCCAGGCAGTTTGCGCCGGATTCCGATTTTGCGCGGCAGGTCCGCTCGGACGCATCAAGGGGCAGTCCGCCCTGATCGCCCAACGAATGAAGGGTGGCGTTGAGCCAATGATTGCGGCTGCCCGTTTCATCCTCGTGGCGCGCTCCTGAGTTGGCGATTGGCGTCAGTGTTTGAAGTGCCGCACGCCAGTCAGAAGCATGGTCAGTCCCAGTTCCTTGGCCGCGGCAATCACATCCGGATCTTTGACTGAGCCGCCGGGCTGAACGATCGCCTTGATTCCAGCCTCTGCGGCCAAGGGAATCGAGTCGGGAAAAGGGAAAAACGCGTCCGAGGCCAACACTCCCCCGCGGGCTCGCTCGCCGGCTTTCTCCAGAGCGATTCGCACCGAGTCCACGCGACTCATCTGCCCCGCACCTACGCCGTAAAGACTGGAGTTGCCCGAGACGGTAATCGCGTTCGACTTGACCTGGCGGACAATCGTCCAGCCAAACTCGAGTTCGCGCAGCAGGGCTGCATCCGGGGCTGATCCGGCCACAAGCTGCCAAGAGCCAGAATCATCCGGCAGGTTATCGCTGGTTTGAACGAGCAGTCCGCCCGAGAGGCTGCGGTACTCCAGTTGCGGGGCGGGTGGAACAAAGGAACCAGTCGCGATCAGTCGCACGTTGGCTTTCCACTTGGGTTTGGTGGAGAGCAATTGCAGGGCCAGCGGGTCAAAATCCGGAGCGACGATTGCCTCCACAAACAATTCCCGATGACTGCAGAAAAACTCCGCGGTCTCGACGTCGACTGTGCGATTGATGCCGACCACCGATCCAAAGGCGCTGACCGGGTCTCCGGCAAAGGCCCGCTCGCAGGCGAGGGCCAAGTTGGCGTGCTGGGCGGCTCCGCAAGGGTTGTTGTGCTTAATCACGCAGCACGCCGGCAGCGACAAGTTGCGCACGATGGCGAGCGCGGCCTCGGCGTCCAGCAGATTGTTGTAGGACAATTGTTTGCCATTCAATTGTCGCGCCGTGACCAGTGCCGGTGCCGTGACCAGTGCCGGTGCCGTTGACTCGCTGAAAGCATACAGAGCAGCCTGCTGGTGGCTGTTCTCGCCGTAGCGCAGGAGATCAACTCGCTGCAGCGCGAGTTGCAGTTTTTCGGGAAATGGCTCAGCGGACTCAAGAAACTGGCGGCCAAAGTAATCGGCGATCAGGCGGTCATATTCCGCGGTGTGCGCGAAGGCAGTCGCCATCAATTGCCGACGGAAAGAAAGACTCGTCTCTCCCGTCGAGCGAAGTTGATCGAGCAGCGCCGGATATTGGCTGGAGTCGGTGAGTACATTGACCCAAGCGTGATTTTTGGCGGCCGCGCGGATTAGGCTGGGGCCACCGATGTCGATGTTCTCGATGGCATCGCTCAAGCTGGAATCTGCGCGGGCAATCGTTTCCCGAAAAGGGTAAAGGTTGACGACTACACAGTCGAAGAGCCTGATTTCCAGGTCGCGGATCGCCTGTTGATCTTCAGCTTCATCCCGGCGACAGAGGATGCCTCCGAAGATCTTGGGATGCAATGTCTTGACCCGCCCGTGCATTACTTCGGGAAAGCCCGTGTACTGAGCCACATCGATGACCGCAAGGCCTGCCTCTTCGAGGTGTTTCCGAGTGCCTCCGGTGCTGTAGAGTTCAAAGCCCAAGGCGGCCAAGCCATGAGCCAGTTCGCGGATACCCGTTTTGTCGCTGACGCTCAGCAGGGCTCGGCGGGTCGGTGGGGTGGTGGCGGAAGTTGAGTTCGAGTTCATGCAGCAGATGTTCAGGCAGATCGGCACGACGGACGGATGGATTGGCGAGCAGCGCGTTCTACGAGAGGAGTCGCGTGTCGTCAAGCCGCGGCGCGAATTTGCCGCCGAACGGGCTCTGGCAGGCGCAACCCGGCTTCGGCCGGATAGTCACCCTGGCAATTGCCTTGAGCATCGCCTGCCTTGAGCATCGCCTGCCTTGAGCATCGCCGCGAGTTGCTCCGGCGGTGGCTGGATCGGCGCAGCAAAAAGGCGACCCGGAAAAGGTCGCCTCAGAAATCGATCACGGTTGTCTTTGGCCCACCAGCGTCCAGCGGAAAACTCGGCCAGAGCCTGGGTGTGGGGAGCATCCGTTAGCCGCCGCCAAATGGATCGTCATCTTTCTTGCCTCCGCCCGAGCCACCACCGCCAAACGGGTCGTCGCTATCTCCCCCTCCCTTGCCTCCGTTGTCCTTACCCCCACTGGGCTTGTCGCCACTGGGCTTGCTGTCGCCGCCAAACGGATCGTTGCTGTCTGGCTTACTCGGTTTGGGGTCTCCGAATGGATCAGCGTCTGCGGGCTTGATCTGCTTTGGATTGACACCATCCGAAAACGGGTCGGAGTCTTCGTTCTTGGGGCGTGAGCGTTTGCTTCCCGGCAAGTCGGGAACGATTGGCTCGATTTGCGAAACTTCATCCAGATGGATAAAGGGTGTCGTCGAGGCGGTTTCCCGGAGGCACTCAATTACTCCTGAGCCGCTGACCAGATAAATCCGGTCCGTAATGTAGTTGACGATTGGCTCCAGGCCGCGGCTGCCGCCGAGGGTCCCGAGTTTGCTCCCGGTTTCCAGGTCGAGGGCCAGAATCAAGTCAGTTGTGGTTTGAACATAGAGGCGGTCGCGACTGGCTCCGACGACCTTTTTGATTCCGTCGAGGTACTTTTCCCAGCCCGGAGCCGTGACGCCGTTGCGCGAGTCGAATTTGAACAAGTGGTTTTCTTCCGTGACCACGAACACATAATCGCCAATCGGGTAGGGCGAGGAACTGCAATGTTCGCCGAGCGAAGATGACCAGACCATGGTCCCGCGATTTTTGTCAAACGTGTAGATAAAGCCGTCATGCGAGGCAACAAACATCAGGTTGCCTTTGCTGGTGGCGGGAGCGTTAATCGCGCTGCCAGCCTTCAGCCGAAAGAGGATTTTGCTCATGTTGTCGGCAGGGGCGACGCTGAGGAACCCGCCTTCGGTCGCCCAGGAAACAACCTTGCCGGAAACGGTGGGCGGGTTGAACGCAGTCCCTTTGGAGATCATCGTCTGGGTGCGATTGCCGTTGGTGGTGGCGTCGAAAATCTGCATCCGGCCGTCCGCCAGCGGAACGAAGACCGAATCTTCAGTGGCCGATGGGGCCCCCATCACCGCTTTTTCGCAGCGCTTCTGCCAAAGCAGCTTGCCGTTCGCCGGGTCGAGGCAGTAGACACTGGAGCCGTTGACCGCAGCCACCAGTTTCTTGCTCGCGCCCACGCCGGAGGAAGGAAAAGAGGAGGTCCCGATTTCGGTTTGCCAAAGCAGTCGGCCGCTCTCGGCATCAAATGCCTGGACAACTCCAGAATTGCTCATGCAGTAGATCGAGCTTTTGGGAAGTGTGTACTTGTTGATGCTGACCTGCTCGCTGCTTCCCTCGAACTCGAGGTGCTTTTGCATGACTTCTTGACGGATCTTGGCATACTCCTCGGCAGCGGCGAGGTCTTTGAACGGCTGGCCATCGGGGCCGATTCCCTTTTCCGAAATGACTTCCCGCAGCCGGCCGCCCTGCAGTTCGAAGAAGGTTGTCCCTTGGTCTTCGTCGACGACTAGCGCGGTGTTCACCAGGCCACTGCCGCCGACGCCTCGCGCCTGCGCGAACCAATTCACGACCATCCCGGCTCGTTGAGCCTGGTCGGCAGAGACAATCGATTGGGCCGAGAGAAGACCAGCGGATTGGCTGACCAAACCGGCACAGAGCATCAACATCACAGAGAGTTGGCGCATCGGTAAACTCGCTACAGCAGGAAACGTACGGGGACCGACCTCGGCCTGTAACGGCGAGTCGTCGGTTTCGGTGGGACTGGAATCAAACTGCGGATCAGGCCCAAAGGCAGAATCGCGCAGCCTTACCTAGTTTACTTGAGCATCAATCGCTTGCCCCCAAAATCCGGCGCAGATGGGGCAAAATCCGTGGTCGAGGCAACCAGTTAGGAGGCGAATTCCCGGCCCCTTCGGCCCTGAGCCGGCTCGGCGTCCCGTTCGCCCGCGCGGGCGAGGAAACTGCTCAACTGCGCAAGCACGGCGAGCTGAACCGGCAAAAATGCGGGTTTTTTCGCGTCTCCTAGACCAACATCGGCGAAATTTTTAGGATAGCCGAGCCGACGCCGGATTATCCAAATTGTTGGGATTAAGCCCGGCTTGGAGCGAGTTGGCCAGTTTCGAGGCGGCCATTCTCAAGCGAAGCTGGCTCGAGCCGGCCGACCTCAAGCCGGAAAGTGTGGGCTGGAAAGGTCAGAGGCTGGGCCGACGCCAC
>Ga0315907_10007916_pt1 | contig 10993 bp, 10 predicted proteins | sample LakEriMetagenome_3_FD_203525 | JGI IMG/M metagenome (GOLD analysis project Ga0315907, IMG submission 203525) | Freshwater fungal communities from buoy surface, Lake Erie, Ohio, United States - Buoy 12 MA123 | ecosystem: Environmental > Aquatic > Freshwater > Lake > Lake biofilm | place: USA...
TCGGAACCTGGCCGGACACGATGGTTATCGCCACGATCGAGAAGGCCTTGACCTGCCGGGATCCCGTCGAAGCGATGAAGATGATCACAAGACTGGATGGATTCTCCCCGAATACCGCGAGTCACATTCTGTATTTCTTCTCCGACTATGATTTCCTCGTCATGAACGAGGCGACCCTGTTCGTCGTCGACCAGCGAAAGGTCGCGTCGACCAAGGGCGCACGTTTCTGGAAATTGTTCTCCGACTTCTCTTCTTCGTCCTGCAGGGCGTTGGGCGTCGACATCGTGACGCTTCAGCACGCCATCTGGGAGCGAGCCGCGTCCCAAAGGCCGAACTACGCGAAGGCGTGACATTGACGCGTTGTTCGAATGACGCACTGTGCATCGGCGTCGAACTCTCCGCCACCCATTCCTTTTTAAATCAAAGATTTACTTCGCCGATCGGCGTCCAACGTGGTCGCGGACGCACACCGGCGTTCGCCGCTGTTCGGATCTCCTCCGGCCGCGGTCGACGCAGGTTCGCCGGGCCCGCATCACCTCATCGTCCGGTCTCGATCCGGTCGCGCAGTTCGCTCCACGGCAACCAGACAGACGGCCCGATCGAGGCGAAGAACCGTCCGGGAGCCCGCGTCGGCGGCCGGAAGGGCAGAGGGAGGTCGGCGTCGGACGCCCGACCCAGGGCGTGTGCGGCGAGCCGCGCCCCCAGCGCCGTCGTGAGCGCCACACCCCGCCCGTTGCATCCGATGGCGGCGTCGAGACCGGGGGCGACCGACATGAGCGCCGGCAGCGTGCCGGGCATCACCGCGATCGTCCCCTCCCAGACGTGGCCCGCCGCAAAGGGTGCGTGCGAAGGGTAGAAGATCGCGAGCCGGCGGGCGAAGGATCGCGCCGCCCGCCCGCGGACCCCCGGCCCGGCGGTGACCACGCCGCCCGTCATCAGCCGCCCGTCGGGCGACCAGCGGACGGCGAAGGTGTGCCGCCGCGTGTCGGAGGCCGGTGACCGTCCGGGCAGGATGTCCGCCCGCGCCGCCGGCGACAGGGGGACGCTCGCGAACTGGTGGGCGCGCACGGGGATCAACGCGTCGCGCACGGCGGGGACCAGCGCGCCGACCAGCGCGTTCGTCGCCAGCAGCACCCGGTCGGCGACGACCGCACCCCTGGCCGTCCGCACGGTCCAGCCGGTTCCCGGGCCGCGGTCGAGCGCCGTCACCGGGGTCGCCGCGTGGACGCGGGCGCCGGCCCGGATCGCGGCGGCGGCGAGGCCGCGCGCCAGGGCGAGGGGGTTCACCTGCCCGCCCGTCGGCACGAGGAGCGCCGCGTGATAGCCGGCCGTGCCGAGCCGGATCGCCGTCTCCGCCGCGTCCAGAAGCCTCACGTCCCCCCGCCCCGTCGCGTGCCACTCCGAGGCCCTCGTCTCCAGCACCCTGGCGGCGGCGGCGGTGTGGGCCGGCTGGAGCCACCCGATCTCCTCGGCCGAACACTCGATGCCGAGCCGCGCGATCAGGTCGAACAGCGCCCGCCCCGATCCGCCGACGAGATCGACCAGACGGTCGGCGTGGCCGGGGCCGATCGCGCGGCGCACGTCGTCGGGACCCAGCGTCGCCTTCAGTGCCGGCACCACGAAGCCGGTGTTTCGGCCCGAGGCGCCGAAGCCGGCCGTCTCGGCCTCCAGAAGGACGACCGCCGCCCCGCCCTCCGCGAGGTGCAGGGCGGCCGAGAGCCCGAGGAACCCGCCGCCGACGACCGCCACGTCCGCCCTCGCGTCGCCCGCCAGCGGCGGCATGTCGGGCGGCGGCGGGGACAGCGCCGCCCAGAGCGAAGGGATCTCCGCCCTCACCCGCGCGTCCGCGGCACGTATCGGCCGTGGCCGGGCGTCACCGTCACGTCGGCGCCGTCCCACGCCTTCGTGCCCCGCACGAAGGTGGCGGCGACCCGCACGGCGAAGGTCTCGCCGTCGTAGGGGCTCCAGTTCAGCCCGTCGCGGGTGGTCGAGGCGTCGAAGCGGACGGGCGTCTCCTCCAGCACCATCAGGTCCGCGTCCGCCCCCACCCGGATCTCGCCCTTGCGCGTCAGGCCGAAGAACGCGGCCGGCGCGGCCGAGACCAGAAGCGCCACGGTGCGCGCCGGGTCCGGGTCCGCGCGCGCCACGAGGTCGGTGTAGAACGAGGGGACCAGCGTCTCCAGCCCCGGGATGCCGGCGCCCGCGTCGAAGATCGAGGGCGTCAGCTTGCTGTCGATGGGCCAGCTGGAATGGTCGGACGAGACGAAGTCCACCTTGCCCGCCGCCAGCGCCGCCCACAGCCCCTCGCGCCGCCCGGCCCGGATCGGCGGCCCGACCTTCATCCGGGCACCCAGCCGCGGCCCGTCGACGCCGGCGTCGAAATGGAGGTAGTGGACGCACAGCTCCGCCGTCGCCCGCACCCCCTCCGCCCGGTAGCGGGCGACGAGGTCGTAGCCGCGCGGGGCGGAGAAATGGACGATGTGGACGTGGGCGCCCGTCGCGGCACCCAGTTCGAGGAAGGCGGCCGTGGCCGCCATCTCCGCCGCCTCCGGCCGGCTGTCGGGATAGACGGCGACGTCGGTGCGGCCGGCCGCGACGAAGCGGGCGACCCGCGCCCGCACGATCTCCTCGTCCTCGTTGTGCAGGCCCACCGGCAGGCCGAGCGGGACCGACGCCTCCAGGATGTCCAGCGTCTCGTCCTGCGGGATGCGGGGAAAGCGGACCGGATGGTTCTGGAAGCCGGAGATCTTGACCGCGCAGATGCCGGCCTTCGCCAGGTCCTCCAGCGCCCCCGGCCCCTGTCCGCGCGCGACCGTGCCATAGAGCGCCACGTCGCAGTGCGCCCCCGCCTCCACCGCCGCGACCTTGGCCTCCAGCCGCGCCATGTCGGTCAGCGGGTCGGGGTTGTCGTAGGGCATGTCGACGATGGTGGTGATCCCGCCCGCCAGCGCCGAGCGCGTGGTCGCGGCCATCCCGGCGAGGCCCTTGTAGCTGGTCGCGTGGGTCTGGCCGTCGACCGCGCCCGGCAGCACGAGCGCCGTCCCGGCGTCGTGGACGGCGGCGGCGGCCGGCGCCTCGCCGGTGCCGATGGCGGCGATCGTGCCGCCGCGCACGGCGATCCAGCCGCCCGGCAGGCGCCCGTCGGGCAGGATCAGCGTGCCGCGGACGAGAAGGTCGAAGGGGGTCATGGGCGGGGTCCTCAGACGGTTCGCCGATAGCCGAGATCGAGCAGCGACAGGGCGCGCGCCACCGCGGCCTGCGCCGGGTCGACGACGGGAACGCCGAGGCGGTCCTCGATCACCGGACGATGGCGCCCCATGCCGGCGCAGCCGAGGATGAGGACGTCGGCGCCGTCGGTGTCGATCAGCCGCCGCCCGACCTCGGCGATGCGGTCGACCACGCCGGCCCCGGACAGGCCCGCCACCCCGATGCCCAGCGCCCGGTCGCCCGCCAGCCGGTCGATCAGGCCGAGCTGTCGCAGATGGCGGAGGTGGCGGGGAATCGAGCGGTCGAGGATGGCGACCACGCCGAAGCGCTGGCCGAGGCCGATGGCGGCGAGGTAGGCGCTCTCCGCGATGCCCAGCACGGGGCGGTCGGGCACCGTCTCCCGCGCCAGATGCAGGCCGGGATCGGAATAGCAGCCGATGACGTAGGCGTCGGCGCGCTCGGCCGCGATCCGGTCGGCCAGCGGCAGGACCACCTGCTCCACGTGCCGCTGGGTCTCGATCCCCGGCGGCCCCTCCGGCAGGGTCACGCAGTCGACCGCGACGGACCCGGGGCGGGCAAGGAAGGCGACGCCCTCGGCCATGGCCCGGGTCGTCTCCTCCGAACTGTTCGGGTTGATCACCAGGATCCGCTTCATCGCGAGGTCACCTCGGTCGTGATCAGGACGCGGCGGCCTCGCGGGCCATCCCGTCGAGCGCCTGGCAGATCAGCTGCCGGCTCCGGAACAGCACCATCTGGCCCCAATCGGTCGTGTCGGGATGGTAGAAGCGCCGCAGCGCGGCCTTGATACGCCGTGTTTGCGGCGCCGCCCAGTCGACGGGCCCGGCGGCGTGGAGCACGTGGTCGTCGCGCAGCGCCACCGCCCCCTCCTCCCGGTCGTAGGTGCCGAACTCGAGGGCGACGAAGACCAGCCGCCCCGTCCCGACCGCCCGCGCCCAGGCGTACTGCGTCAGGCCCGGGATCGGCAGCGAGGCGGAGGTGCCGAGCAGCGGCTCCCCCAGGCTGGCCCCGTACCAGTCCCGGCAACGCGCCTGCCCGGGTTCGCCCGGACGATGGCCGCAGATCGGCTCGCCGTGGCCGAAGGGCCCGAGGCCCGTGTGATAGTCGATCACCGCCACCCGACGGCGCTCGCCGAGGCGATGCCGCGCGCAGACGTCGAACAGCGTGCGCATCGCGCGGGCAGGCGCCCGCCCGCCATGGAAGATGCCCTCGGGGTGGGTGTACTGCCCGCAGCTGCGCGCGGTCTCGAACGCCACGGCACCGTGGTCGCGCCGGAAGGCGTCGAGGCGGGCCGCCGCCTCCGCCAGCGTCGCGGGCGCGAGGTCCCGGGGCACGAAGGCATCCGCGAGGGCGGCGTAGCCCGGGTTCTCCGGCGGCGGGCCGGCGTCGAAGTCGAGGCCGTTGCGGTTGAGGTCGATCCCCTCCTCCGTCGTCCGCCGCAGCCAGGCGAAGCCGTGGGGGTTGAACGCGTGAATCGCGAGCAGCGCCTGCCCGTGCGCGAGGCGTCCGACGACCCCCGCGGTCAGCGCGTCCACCTGCGCGCCCGAACCGCAGAACCCCTCAACGCCGTGGGTGCCGGAGACGAGGACCAGCACGTCGTCCGCGTCGTCCGGCCCGAACCACGCGACGTCGGTCGCCAACGTCTCGCCCAGGGGGCCCGCGTCGGGGATGGTCCGGGTGGCGACGCGTCCACCCGCACGGTCGGCCGCGTCGAGGAACCGCGTGCGCGAGGCGGCGTAGTCCGGCGCGAAGCACGCGGCGGCGTCGATATCGGTCCCGAAGATCATGGCGCGACCCTCCGTCCGCGCACTACGTGATATCTCACCACGCATGTCAATGGGTGCGCCCGGGCTCAGAGGCTCACGACGCTGAGCCCGGCCGACTGCGCCAGCGACCGGAACAGGCCCCGGCGTGTCGCCTCGTTGTGGCGGACCATGATGGCGCGCGCCGCCTCCGGGTCGCCCGCCCGCAGGACCTGGACGATGGCCCGGTGGTCGTCGCGCGTCTCCTCGTTGATGTCGCGCAGGCGCGCGCCGAGGAAGAAGAACCGCTCGAGCTCGTCCAGCGAGCGCTGGAGGAGCGCGCACAGCCGCTCGCTGCCCGACGCCTGGGCGATCGCCATGTGGAAGTCGCGGTTGGCCTGCACGAATCGGCGCAGGCTCGGCTGCTCGCCCCGCTCGTAGGCGACGTCGGCGAGGCGCTGGAGCCGGTCGGCCTCGCCCGGGCCGATGCGGCGGCAGGCGAGTTCCGCGGCCCCCGCCTCGAGGATCGCGCGCACGTCGAACAGGTCGTTCATGTCCCCCAGCGTGATCGGCACGACCTGATAGCCGCGGCGCGGGAAGGTGCGCACGAACCCCTCGGCGCGCAGCTTGGCCAGCGCCTCCCGCACGGGCGTCTTGCTGACCTCGAACCGCTCGGCGAGCTCGGCCTCCGAGATCTCGCGTCCCGGCTCCAGCGCGCAGGACAGGATGTCGGCGCGCAGCATGTCGTAGATCCGATCGGTCAGCGAGAGCGGGCGCGCCTTCGGCTTCGCGCGCGCCGACGCCGGCCGCAACCGCCGCACGACCGCGCCCCTTGAGCCCGCGTTCGTCATCCTGCCCTCCCGCCCGCGGTCGCCCGGCGGAACCGCCGTCCCGCATGCCGCCCTTGCGTCTGATATATCTGAATGTACACTAGCGTGCACGTGGCGCGTTGCGGACTGAAGGGGGCTCAGATGGGTGACCGGATCATGTGGTCGCGTCAGGAGGACGTGGAGAGGATCTGGATCTACGAGGGGCTGGAGTTCAGCCACCGTCTGGTCACGAAGAAGCGCCAGGGCTCGTCCTTCTCCTTCCACATCACGACCTACACGCCCGGCTTCAACACCATGGTCGAGGGCGACGGGATCCACGAGGTCGTCCTCTACTGCCTGCACGGCTGGTCGACGCAGATCGTGACCGCGACCGGGGAGGAGCGGACCTTCAAGCCCGGCGACGCGATGTACCTGCCGCTCAATTATTCCTACCGGCACATCATCGGCGAGGCGGGTCTCGTCGTCGCCGTGTGCGCGTCGCCGGGCAAGGAGTGAAACGCCGCCGGTGCTGACGCCGGTCGGTCACACCCAGCTGAGGAGGACGGGATGAAGAGGACGTTGGCGACCCTGGCCGCGATGGCCGCCGGGATCATGATGGCGACGGGGTCCGCCGAGGCGCAGACCCGCATCCCGGCCGGGGCGACCGCGTCGCCCGGCGTGCTGGCGCTGGCGGCGGACTTCGCGGCCGCCCCCAACCAGTTCATCCGGCCCGACGGGACCCGCGACGGTCTCAACGTCGACATGTGCGGGGCGCTGGCCGAGAAGCTGGGCGCGAAGCTGGAATGGACCAACCTCGCCTTCCCCGGCCTCGTCCCGGGCCTGCAGGCCAAGCGGTTCGACGGGCTTTGCACCGCGATCTTCATCAATCCCGATCGTCTGCGGATCATGAACATGGTGCCCTACGTCGCGTGGGGCGAAGGGCTGATGGTCCCGGCGACCGCCACGCTGGGCACCTGCAAGCCGACGATGGGCGACGCCGCGAGCTACGCCCCCTGCTTCGACGAACTGTCCGGCAAGACGGTGGCGGTCGCCGCCGGCGGCACCACCAACAACAACCTGAAGGCCCAGAGCGATCGGCTGGTCGCGGCCGGAAAGGCGGCGATCACCATCCGCGCCTTCGACACCAATGCCGACGCCATCCAGGCGGTGGCCTCGCGCCAGGCCGACGCGGGCTACCTCAACGATCCGCAGGGCGCCTTCTTCGCCAACCGCACCCCCGGCTACAAGATCGCCTGGGCAGGCTTCGCGTCCAACCAGCTGGCGCTCGCCACGCTGAAGGAGAACCCGGGCCTCGCCGACGCCTTCGTCGCCGGGCTGGAGGCGATGAAGGCCGACGGCAGCTATCAGAAGATCCTGGAGAAGTGGGGCGTCGCGGCGGTGCCCTCCTTCGCCTACCAGAAGTGACCGGCCGGCGGTAAGGCACGGCCCGGGCGATGATCTGGAGCGGCGAGGTCTTCTGGACCTACCTGACCGATCCTCGGATCGTCGCGGCAGCCGGCGTCACCATCCTGGTCGCGACGGCCGCGCAGGCCGCCGCCACCGTGATCGGCTTCGGCCTGGCGCTCGGCCTCCGGTCGGGCGTCGCCGCCGTCCGGTGGGCGGTCGGCGCCTACGTCTGGCTCTTCCGCGGCACGCCGCCACTGGTCCAGCTGCTCCTCGTCTATTTCGGCCTGCCGCAGTTCGGGCTCCGGCTGACGGTGCTGCAGGCGGGCCTCCTCTGCCTGTCGCTCTACGGCGCGGCCTACATGGCCGAGATCGTCCGTGCGGCGCTGGCGGCGATCGACCGGGGGCAGGTGGAGGCGGCGCGCAGCATGGGCTTCTCGCGCGCCGAGACCATGCGCTCGATCCTCCTGCCCCAGGCGCTGCGCCTCGTCCTCCCGCCCTTCGGCAACGAGTTCGCCTCGATGATGCGGACGACGTCGCTCCTCTCGGTCATCTCGTTCGAGGAGCTGTTGCGCGCCACCAACATGATCATCAACCAGACCTTCCGGCCGCTGGAGCTCTACGCCGTCGCCGCCCTCTGGTACCTCGCCATGGCGACGGTGTGGATGGCGGTTCAGGCGGTGCTGGAACGCCGCGCCGCCCTCGACCCGCCCCCCGGCGGCGGCCTCGCCCGCTTTCTCCGCCGTTCCCCGCCCTCCCTGACAGGACAAGGTTCGTCATGACCGCGACCCCCACCAAGGTCCGCGTGATCCTCTACGGCGTCGGCGCGCTCGGCGCCCTGCTGCTGGACTGTCTCGCGACCGGATACCCGCTGATCGAGGTGGCCGGTGCGGTCGACGTCGATCCGGCCAAGGCCGGGCGGCGCCTGGGCGACGTCCACCCGGGCACGCCGGCCGCCGCCCGCGAGATCGTCGTGGCGCCCACGCTCGCCGCCTGCCTCGCCGGGCTGACGGAGCCGGCGCGCCTCCTCTTCCACATGACGGAGAGCGTGCTGGCCCATGTCGAGGGCCAGATGACCGAGGCGCTCGACGCCGGGCTGAACGTCCTCTCCGCGTCCGAGGCGATGTTCCACCCCGCGCTCCGGTATCCGGACGTCGCCGCCCGGCTGGACGCGGCGGCGCGGCGGCACGGCGTCTCCATCTCCGGCACCGGCATCAACCCGGGCTTCAGCTTCGACAGCCTTCCGCTGCTCCTCGCCCGGGTGACGTCGGGCGTCCGGGCGATCCGGATTTCGCGCACCATCGACGTCACCGGCACTGGCCCGGGCGACATCGACCACGTCGGCTACGGCCTCTGGCCCGACGAGTTCGACCGCAAGATCGCCGAGGGCCGGGTCGTCGGCCACATGGGCGGGCCCGAATCGATCGCCTGCCTCGCCGAGCGGCTGGGGATGGACATCGACCGCGTGGCCGAGCGGTGGAGCACGTCGACCGCCGCGTTTCCGGTCGACAGCGGCTCCGCGGCGCTGGGCATGATCGAGCCCGGGCGCGTCATCGGCATCACGCAGGAGATGGCGGGGATGCGGGGCGGGGAGACGGTGATCTCGCTGCGCCTCGTCATGTACTACCGGCCGGAACTCCACGGGCTGCGCATCGCCGACGACATCGAGATCGAGGGGGCGCACCACGTCCGGGCGAGCCTCGTGCCCGCGGCGCTGTCGCTGTTCGGGGCGGCGAACATGATCGTCAACGCCGCGCACGACGTGGTCGGGGCTCCGCCGGGCCTCGTGAACATGCTCGACCTCACGATCGCGGGCACCCGCCGGGGCGGCTTCCGCTACGAGGTCGATCCCGCGGTCCCGCCGCACCCGGGCGAGGTCCGCCTCGTCCGCCGTCCCGTCTGAGGCGGGGGCGGGAGACGGACCCCTTGTCGACCTGGGACGCCGCCCTCTTCCAGCAGGTCCTGACCTCGCCGCTCCTCCTGTGGGCGGCGTGGACGACCGTGTGGGTCGCGACCGTGGCCCAGGCGGCGGGCACGGCGATCGGCGTTCTGGTGGCGCCGATGATGATGTCGAAGGCGCGCCTGCCGCGCCTCGTCGCCTGGCTCTACCTCTGGATCTTCCGCGGGACGCCCCTGCTCGCGCAGATCCTGTTCTTCTATGCCGTGCTGCCGCTGCTCGGCGTGCGGCTTGGCGTGGTGACGACGGGCCTCCTCGCGCTCGCCGTCAACGAAGGTGCGCGGATGGCCGAGATCGTGCGGGCGGGGCTCCTGTCGGTCCCGGTCGAGCAACGGGAGGCGGCGGCGGCGCTTGGCCTGCGGCGACCACACGGGTTCGTGCTGGTCGTGCTGCCCCAGGCGGTGCGGGCGATCGTGCCGCCGCTCGGCAACAACTACAGCTACATGATCAAGGCGACGTCGCTGCTCAGCGTGATCTCCTTCGCCGAACTGCTGCGCACCTCCCAGCAGCTCGCCCAGTCGACGGCGCGGCCGCTGGAGATCTACGCCGCTGCAGCGATCTGGTATCTCGTGATCATCAGCGTCCTCACGCTCCTCCAGCGCGCGCTGGAACGGCGCATGGCGCGGGCGGACGCCGGGCGGCGCGTGCGCGGTCGGGCGGCGGACGCCGAGCCGGCCGCCGGGCCGTCCGTGTCGGCCGCGGTGGGCGCGACAGCGGAGGCGCCGGTGCTGATCGAGGCGCGCGGCCTGACGTGCCGGCTCGGCGGCACGCTGGCGCTCGACGGCGTCGACCTGGACGTCCGCCGCGGCGAGGTGGTGGTGGTCATCGGCCCGTCGGGCTCGGGAAAGTCGACGTTGCTGCGCTGCCTGAACCATCTGGAGCCGCCCGACGGCGGAGTCGTTCGGCTGGACGGAGAGGCGATCGGCGTCGCGCTCGGCGCCGACGGCCGGCGGAGCCCGCTGCCCGAGGCCGTGGTCGACCGGCAGCGCCGCCGCCTCGGCATGGTGTTCCAGCGCTTCAACCTGTTCCCCCACCTCACCGTGCTGCGCAACGTCGCGATCGGGCCGGAGCGGGTGCTGCGGCTGCCGCGCCCGGAGGCCGAGGCGCGGGCCCGCGCCCTTCTGGCGCGGCTCGGCCTCGCCGAGAAGGCGGACGTCCGGCCGGCGGCCCTGTCCGGCGGCCAGCGGCAGCGCGTCGCGATCGCGCGGGCGCTGGCGATGGAGCCGGCGGCCCTGCTGTTCGACGAACCGACCTCCGCCCTCGACCCGGAGATCGTGCAGGAGGTGCTGTCGGTCATGCGCGACCTCGCCGCCTCCGGCACGACCATGGTGGTCGTCACCCACGAACTCGGCTTCGCCCGGGCGGTCGCCGACCGGGTGGTGATGATGGACGGCGGACGCGTCGTGGAGACCGGGCCGGCGGCCGCCGTGCTGGCGGCACCCGCCGATCCGCGCACGCGCCGCTTCGTCGAGACACTGTCCCGAACCACACTGGCCGCGGCGGCGCCCGCCTGACGGGCCGAAGAACCCGAGGAGAACCGACCATGCCCACCCACCGTCTCGACGAGACCGCCCGCGGCGTCTTCGTGATCGCGGCGACGCCCTTCACCGACACCGGGGCGCTGGACCTCGACGGCATCGACCGGCTGGTCGACTTCTATCTCGGCTGCGGCGTCGACGGCATGACCATCCTCGGCATGATGGGCGAGGCGACCAAGCTGACGCCCGAGGAGAGCGGCGCCTTGCTGCGTCGGGTCATGCGCCGGGTGGACGGGCGCGTGCCGGTCGTGGTCGGCGTCAGCAACCCCGGGCTGACGGCGCTCTCGGCCCTGGCGAAGGAGAGCATGGATGAGGGAG
>Ga0315907_10007923_pt1 | contig 10987 bp, 5 predicted proteins | sample LakEriMetagenome_3_FD_203525 | JGI IMG/M metagenome (GOLD analysis project Ga0315907, IMG submission 203525) | Freshwater fungal communities from buoy surface, Lake Erie, Ohio, United States - Buoy 12 MA123 | ecosystem: Environmental > Aquatic > Freshwater > Lake > Lake biofilm | place: USA...
AGGCGCAGCAGTCCCGAGAACACCCGAGCGGGCCCCGTCACGGTGGGAAGGGACATCAGGGCCGAACGGGCGCGCGTCCGCAAGGACCGCGTCGTCGCCCGCCGCCCGCGCGGTCGGGTGGATGCCGCGCCAGCACGGGATCGTGCGCTTCGAGGGCGAGCGGGACGGCCGAGGGCGGCCCCTCAAAGGAACGCCGGCCCGCGCCACGCTCTCCCCGATCTCGATCCACAGCCGCGCCAGCGTCTCGGCCGAGAGCGTGAGGGTGCCGGGGAAGTTCAGGTGCTCCACGCTCTTGCCCACCGGCATGGCGGGCAGCACCATGGCCGGAACGGCATGGGGCGCTCCACGCGGATGGGTTGGCGCGTTCGACCATTCGGCGGTCCGGCACCGACGTCGACCGCCTTGCGGCGATGTGCGGTTCCGTCGCATTCCGCCGCGCGCTATACGTCGTCGACCCGTTCCGGATCTCCGAGCCCCGCGATGACCCGACGCGTTCCCTCCCTCGCCCACTGGGGCGCCTTCACCGCGCTGGTGGAGGACGGCAAGGTGGTCGGCGTGGAACCGTTCGCGCGCGATCCCGCGCCCTCGCCGATCCTCGCCTCGATTCCCGCGATGGTGCATTCGCCGCTGCGCATCGCGCGGCCCGCCGTGCGGGAGGGGTGGCTGACGTCGCGCGACCGGGCGCGCACCGGCTCCGATCGCTTCGTCGAGGTCCCCTGGGACGAGGCGCTCGGCCTCGTCGCCGACGAGGTGGCGCGCGTGCGGGCCGAGCGCGGGGCCGACGGGATCTTCGGCGGCTCCTACGGCTGGTCGTCGGCCGGCCGCGTCCACCATGCCCGCTCGCTCGTGCGCCGCTACCTCTACGCGGGCGGCGGCTGCGTCGACCAGACCGGCAACTACAGCTGGGGGGCCGCGCAGATGCTGCTCCCCCACGTCATCGGCGGTTACGAGGCGCTGACCGGCCGGGTGAGCGACTGGGACGACCTGATCGCCAACACCGGCCTGATCGTCGCCTTCGGCGGACTGCCGCAGAAGAACGCCCAGGTCACCTCCGGCGGTTCGGGGGAGCACCTGCTCGCCGGAAACCTCGCGAAGGCCCGGGAGAAGGGCATCCGCATCGTCATGGTCAGCCCGACGCGGGACCGCGGGCCGGGGCTGGAGGACGCGGAGTGGATCCCGATCCGCCCGCACACCGACACCGCCATGCTGCTGGCGATGGCGCAGTCGCTGGTCGCCGCCGGGCGGCATGACGCGGTCTTCCTGGATCGATGCTGCGTCGGCTTCGAGACGTTCCGCGACCATCTCATGGGCGTGTCCGACGGGCTCGCCAAGACGCCGGAGTGGGCCGAAGGGATCTGCGGCGTCCCGGCCGACCGCATCGCCTCGCTCGCCCGGCAGGCGGCCGATCACCGCACCTACATGACGCTGACGTACTCGCTCCAGCGCGCGCATCGGGGCGAGATGCCCTACTGGGCCGGGATCGCGCTGGCCGCGACGCTGGGCCAGATCGGCCTGCCGGGCGGCGGCATCGGGTTCGGCCACGGATCGATGGGCGGCGTCGGCCATCCGCGGCGCGACGACGTCCCGGGTCCCGAGATCCCGCTGCCCCGCAATCCGCACGGCCGCTCGATTCCGGTCGCCCGCATCGCCGACATGCTGCTGGAGCCCGGCGGCGCCTATCGGTTCGACGGGCGGGACGAGACCTATCCCGACGTCGGCCTGATCTACTGGGCCGGCGGCAACCCCTTTCACCACCACCAGGACCTGAACCGCCTGCGCCGCGCCTGGGAGCGGCCGGAGACGGTGATCGTCCACGACGTCTGGTGGACCGCGACGGCCAAGGCGGCCGACATCGTGCTGCCGGCGACGACGATGCTGGAGCGCGACGACGTCGGCGGCTCGTCACGCGACCGGTTCGTGCTCGCCATGCACAAGGCGATCGACCCGGTCGGCGAGGCGCGGAACGACCTCGACATCTTCACCGAACTCGCCGCCCGCGCGGGCGTGGAGCGCGCGTTCACCGGCGGCCTCGACGCGGCCGGCTGGCGCAAGTGGATCTACGACCGCATCCGCGTCGCGGCAAAGCAGGCGGCGGGGGTGACGCTGCCGGACTTCCAGGGATTCTGGGAGGCGGGGTTCGTCGAGATCCCGCCGCCGCGCCGCTCCTTCGTCATGCTGGCGGACTTCCGGGGCGACCCCGTGCACAACCCGCTGAAGACCGCCTCCGGGCGGATCGAGATCGCGTCGGCCGGTCTCGCCGCACGCGGGGACGAGGACGTGCCGGGCCACCCGCTCTGGCGGCCGCCGGTCGAATGGCTGGGTGCACCCGCCGCGGCGACGCACCCGCTCCACCTCCTCACGGTCCAGCCGGCCGACCGGCTGCACAGCCAGATGGCGCCGGGGCCAGTCGCCCAGGGCAATCGCCTCGCCGGGCGCGAGACCATCCGCATCAACCCCGTCGAGGCGGCGTCGCGCGGGATCGGGCCGGGCGATCCGGTGCGGGTCTTCAACGGCCGCGGCGCCTGCATCGCCGCCTGCCTGCCGGACGCGGACGTGATGCCGGGCGTGGCGGTCATGTCCACCGGCGCCTGGTTCGACCCCGACCCGCGCGACCCCGGGGCGGCCGAGCGACAGGGCAATCCCAACGTGCTGACGCTCGACATCGGCACCTCGTCGCTGGGCCAGGGCACGAGCGCGCAGACGGCGCTGGTGCAGGTGGAGCGCTGGGAGGGCCCGCTGCCGCCGAGCCGGCTGGCGCCGCCGGAACTCGTGCCGGCCTGACGGGGCGGGGGCGCCCCCGCCCCTCAGTCCGTCGCCCCCTCAGTCCGTCGCTCCAGCGGGCGCCGCGCCCCGCAGGACGCGCTCCTCGGCCAGCGCGAACAGGGCCCCGCCCACCATCATCGCCGCCGCGCACGACCAGAGCATGGGCACGAAGGCCGCGGCGACCACCGCCCGCGCGGCGGCCGGCAGGTCGCGGTGGGCCAGTTCCTCCAGCGCGGCGACCGCGCCCACCTCGGGCAGGGCGGCGGCGATGGTCGCCAGCAGCAGCGAGGTGACCGCCGCCGTCAGCACCGCCCCGCCCAGCGAGCGGGCGAAGGTGATGGTGCCGCTGACCGCGCCGATGTCGGCCGACGTCACCGCGTTCTGCACGGCCAGCATGCTCATCGGGAAGAACGGGCCGATGCCCAGCCCGACGAGGGCGAGCCAGACCGCTGCTCCCCAGGGGGTCGTCCCGCCCGCCTGCACCGCGAGGCCCGCGACGCCGAGGGTGGCGACCGCGAGGCCGATCAGCGGCGGCGCCTTGTAGCGCCCGTGGCGGCGGGCCCAGCGCCCGGCCATGGCGGCGGTGACGGTGGACGGCACCAGCAGCACGATCATCAGGATCCCCGCCTCCTCGACCGGCGCGCCGAGCCCGATCTGGAGATAGACGGGCATCAGCATCGCGATCGCCACGTATGTGCCGTAGATCACGAAGCTCGACCCCAGCACCGGCCCGACCGCCCGGTCGGCGAGGAAGCGGGGCGGGATGACGGGATCGGGGCTGCGCGCCTGCCAGCGCCAGAAGGCGACGAAGCCGATCGCGGCACCCCCCAGCAGGCCCAGCGAGAGCGCGGAGGTCCAGTCGGCCGCGGTCCGCGCCGTCGACAGCACCCAGAGCGCCGCGACGGTCGCCGCGACGAGCATCACGATGCCCCAGACGTCGATGCGCACCGCGCGCGGCGTGACGGGCAGCTTGCGCATCACCCGGTCGATCATGGCCAGCGCGACGATCCCGAACGGCAGGTTGATCCAGAAGATCCAGGGCCAGCCGACCTTGCCGGCGATCAACCCGCCCAGCACGGGGCCGAGGACGCCCGACACGGCCCACACGATCGCGAACCACGCGCTGTAGCGCCCCCGTTCCCGCGGGGGGACGACGTCGGCCACCGTCGCCTGCGCCATGGTCATCACCCCGCCGCCGCCGAGGCCCTGGACCGCGCGGCCGAGGATCAGCCAGTCCATGGACGGGGCGACGGCGCAGAGCGCCGAGCCGACGAGGAAGACCACGATGGACAGGCCGAACAGCCGCCGCCGCCCGTAGAGGTCGCTGAGCTTGCCGATCACCGGGGTGACGCAGGTGGCGCTCAGCAGATAGGCGGTGACGACCCAGGAGATCCGGTCGAAGCCGCCGAGGTCGGCCGCGATCGGGGGGAGTGCCGTGGCGATGATCGTCTGCTCGAGCGCCGCGAGGAACATCGCGAGCATCGTGCCGGTCAGGATCCACCGCACTTCCGACGGCGTCGGCGTCATTTCGGACCGTCTTTCAGGGTGTCGGGGCGTTTCGCTGATGCATCGAAGGGCGCAGACGCGCGATCGATCATACGAGGTAACTCAACGAGAGCCCTGCATAGATTGATCAGCCGATCTGCATATGGCGAATGAATGTTTCAGGAAAAGCTGGCACTATGTCCACGACAGGGGCTCGCGTTGCGCGCACAAACGCGTCATATTGGGACGTGGCGTCATTGCCTTCATCACCAGAGACTGACTAATGCCCCCATTTGGTTCTCCGCGTCCGCCGCGGTTCGGTGCGCCCTCCTCGGCCCCCCGTCATCCCTCCACCTCGCCCCACAGCGAACGCGTCGACGCGGTCGTGAAGTGGTTCAACCCCGCCAAGGGATTCGGATTCGTCACCGTTTCCGAAAGCCAGGCGGACGCGTTCCTGCCGGGGTCGCTGCTGCGCGACACGGGCCACGACGCGCTGCCGGACGGCACGCAAATCGTCGTGGACGTCGGTACGGGCGCCAAGGGTGAGATCGTCACCCGCATCCACAGCGTCGACACGAGCGCCGCGCCTGCTCCGTCGCGCGCGCCGCGCTTCGGTGCCGGCGGCGGCGGTGGCCGCGACTTCGGCGGCGGCGGCGGTGGTGGCCGCGACTTCGGCGGCGGCGGCGGCCGGGACTACGGCGGCGGCGGTGGCCGAGACTACGGCGGCGGCGGCGGTGGCGACAGCGGTGGCGCCAACCTGGGCACCACGCAGGGCACCGTGAAGTGGTTCAACCCCTCCAAGGGCTTCGGCTTCGTGGCCCCGGACGGCGGCGGCAAGGACGTGTTCGTGCACGTCTCGGCGCTGGAGCGTTCGGGCCTGCATGCGCTCGACGACGGCGAGCGGGTGGAAGTGGAACTGGTGCAGGGGAAGAAGGGCGTCGAAGCCCGCCGCATCACCCCGCTCGGCCGCTGAGCCACGCGTGAACGAAACCCCCCGCCGGCGGCCGCCGGCGGGGGTTTTCCGTTCTCGGGTGGGCCTCGGTTCCGCCTCATCCTTCGGTTAAAGCAGGATGAGGCACGCCCGGCGGTGTCACGGACGCCGATCCCGTCTTCACACGGATCAACGTCCCGAGCCCGCCGACGGACGCGTCACGCGCCTCAACCCTCGTCCATCACAACCAGATTGGCGTTCCCGCCCGCCGACGTCGTGTCCACCGACACCGTCCGCTCCACCGCGAACCGGTGCAGGTAACGCGGGCCGCCCGCCTTGGGCCCCGTGCCCGACAGCCCCTCACCACCGAAGGGCTGGACCCCCACCACCGCCCCGATCATCGAGCGGTTGACATAGAGGTTCCCCACCTTCGCCCGCGCCGCCACCCGCCGCACCGTCGCGTCGATGCGCGTGTGCAGGCCGAGCGTCAGCCCGTAGCCGGACGCGTTGATCCGGTCGACGACCCGGTCGAGGTCGCCGGCGGCGTAGCGCACCACGTGGACGATCGGGCCGAACACCTCCTCCCTCAGATCCTCCGCCCGGTCGAGGGCGATCAGCGTCGGCGCGGTCCACCACCCCTCGGACAGGCCGGCCGGCAGCGGGGTCCGGTGGACGATCCGCGCCCGGTGCGCCTCGACGTGCGCGGCGAGGCGGTCGCGCGCCGCCCGGTCGATCACCGGGCCGACGTCGGTCGCGATGTCGCCCGGGTCGCCGACGACGAGTTCGTCCATGGCGCCCGCGATCATCGCCACGATCCGGTCGGCCGCGTCCGCCTGCACGAAGAGAAGGCGGAGCGCGGAGCAGCGCTGCCCCGCACTCTGGAATCCGGACGCCAGCACGTCGCGCACCACCTGTTCGGGCAGCGCCGTGCTGTCCACGATCATGGCGTTGAGCCCGCCCGTCTCCGCGATCAGGGGCCGGATCGGCGCCCGCTCGTCCGCCAGCAGCGATCCGGCGATCCGCCGCGCCGTGGCGGTGGAGCCGGTGAAGGCCAAGCCGTCGACCCCCGCCGCCACCACCGCGGCCCCCACCTCCGGCCCGCCGGGCAGCAGGTGGAGCACGCCCGCCGGCACGCCGGCCGCCAGCAGGTGCCCCACGGCGCGGGCCGCGGTCAGCGGTGTCTGTGGGGCCGGCTTGGCCAGCACCGCATTGCCGGCGACCAGCGCCGCCGTCACCTGGCCGAGGACGATGGCGAGGGGGAAGTTCCATGGGCTGACGCAGGCGAAGACGCCGCGTCCGGCCAGCCGGATCGTGTTCGCCTCCCCCGTCGGGCCGGGCAGCCCCTCCTCACGGAAATCGCCGCGGGCGCGCACCGCGTAGTAGCGGCAGAAGTCCACCGCTTCGCGCAGTTCCGACAGGGCGTCGGGAATGGTGCGCCCGCCCTCGCGCACGATCAGCGCCATCAGACCGTCGCGGTCGGCCTCCAGCCGGTCGGCCGCGCGTTCCAGGCACGCCGCGCGCTCGGCCACGGGCGTCGCGTCCCACGCCGGCTGGGCCGCCCGGGCGACGTCGGCGGCCCGGGCCACGTCGGCGGGGGTCGCCGGCCGCACCGTGCCCACGGTGCGCGACAGCTCGGACGGGTCGCGCACGGGTTCGGCCGGCCCGCCCGACGCTTGCCCGTCGACCAGCGCGGCGGCTTCCGGCCGTTCGGCCCAGTGCCGCCGCAGCGACGCGTCGAGGTCCGCCAGCACCGCGGGATCGGACAGGTCGAGACCCGCGGCGTTCGCCCGCTCCGCCCCGTAGAGCGCGCGCGGGAGCGCGATCCGCGGATGGCGCGGGGAGGTCGCGCGCGACAGCGTCTCCACCGGGTCGGTCAGCACCGCGTCGATCGATAGCGAGGGCTCGGCGATCTGGTTGACGAAGGAACTGTTGGCCCCGTTCTCCAGAAGCCGGCGGACGAGATAGGCGAGCAGGTCGGTGTGGGAGCCGACCGGCGCGTAGATCCGACACGATTGCCCCTCCTCGGCCACGAGGCGGTCGTAGAGACCGTCGCCCATGCCGTGCAGGCGCTGGAACTCGAAGTCCCGCCGCCGGCCCGCCCATTCGAGGATGGTCGCGACGGTGAGCGCGTTGTGGGTGGCGAAGGCCGGCAGGATGGCACCCTCGTCCAGCATGGCGCGGGCGCAGAGGAGATAGGAGACGTCGGTCCCCGCCTTGCGGGTGAAGACGGGGAAGTCCTCGGTCCCGCGCTCCTGCGCGCGCTTGATCTCGGTGTCCCAGTAGGCGCCCTTCACGAGACGCACCATGAAGCGCATGCGGCGCGCCCGGGCGAGGTCCGCCGCCCAGCCGATCACCGCCCGCGCCCGTTTCTGATAGGCCTGGACCGCGAAGCCGAACCCGTCCCAGCCGGCCAGATCCGAGGCACCCGTGGCGCGCTCCAGGATGGCGAGCGACAGGTCGAGACGGTCGGCCTCCTCCGCGTCCACCGTCACCCCGATGCCGACGGAGCGGGCCATCGTGGCGAGTTCGACCAGCCGGTCGGCGAGGTCGGCCGCCGCACGCGCCGCCTGCGCCTGCTCGTAGCGCGGGTGGAGGGCCGACAGCTTGATCGAGATCGTCGGCCGCCGCTCCACCGGGCCCGGCGGCGCCACGGTGCCGAGGTGGCGGATGGCCGCGACGTAGGCGGCGTGATGGCGGGCGGCGTCGGCGGCGGTCAGCGCGCCCTCGCCCAGCATGTCGTAGGAATGGATGAAGCCGGCCTTCTCCAGCGTCCGCGCGCGGCGCGTGGCCTCCTCGATCGTGCGGCCGAGGACGAACTGCTCGCCGAGAAGCCGCATCGCCGCCGCCACCGCCTGCCGCACCACGGGCGCGCCGAGACGGGCGAGGAGGCCCTGCACCGTCGCCCGTTCGGGCCCGCCGGCGAACAGGCGCTTGGTCTGCGACAGGGCGAAGCTGCCGAGGTTGACGAGCGCGCTGTCGGATCGGCCGAGATGCTCCTCCCAGTCGCCCTGTGCGAGCTTGTCGCGCACGAGGGCCTCGCGCGTTTCGGGGTCGGGCACGCGCAGGAACGCTTCGGCGAGGCGCATCAGCGCGACGCCCTCGTCGGTCGACAGGCGAAACTCGTGCAGGAAGGGCTGGATCAGCCGGCTCGACCCCGCGGCCTCGCGGCAGCGGGCGACGAGATCCTCCGCCCGGGCGCGCACGGGCCCGTGAGGGGGTGCCATCGCGCGGGCCGCCGCCAGCATGTCGGCGACGACCGCCGCCTCGTCCGCCCGGTACAGCGCCCGCACACGCGCCAGCGCGCCGCCCAGGCCTGCGCCGAAACCGCCGTCCGCCATCACGCCCTCCCGTATCCGAAGCGATCTTCAGAATATCGGCAGGATCGCAAGATTGGCTCCGTTCCTTCGGTATGATTTCCGACGTATCTTCGCCGTGGCGGCGCCTGTGGAAAGGATCTTCGGATGGACGACGCGGACCTCCGCATCCTGCGGGTGCTGCAGACGGACGGGCGGATCACCAACGCCGACCTCGCCCAGCGGGTCGGCCTGTCGGCCGCGGCCTGTCACGAGCGGGTGCGCCGGCTGAAGGATCGGGGCGTGATCCGGGGCTATGCGGCACTGCTCGACCCGGTCCAGCTCGACCGGCCGCTGCTGATCTTCGTGGAGGTCTATCTCGACCGCTCCACGCCGGACGTCTTCGACGCCTTCGCACGCGCCGTGCGCCGGACGCCGGAGGTGCTGGAGTGCCACATGGTGGCGGGCGGGTTCGACTATCTCATCAAGGCGCGGGTGCGTGACATGGACGCCTATCGGGCGTTCCTGGGCGACGTGCTCACCCGCATGCCCGGCATCCGCCAGACCCACACCTATGCGGTGATGGAGGAGATCAAGGCGACGGTGGCGCTGCCGATCTGATCGCGCCGCCGCCCGCGCCCGCCGCCGCCCGGGACCACGGGTCGACCCTTGGCGTCCTCAGGGACCGGCGAAGCGGTCGATCGTGGCGCGCAGGCGGGGGATGTCGATTGGCTTGGTGATGTAGTCGTCCATCCCGGCCCGGATGAAGGCGTCGCCGTCGCCCTCCATGGCGTTGGCGGACAGACCGACGATCGGGGTCCGGGCCACGGCCCCATCCATGGCGCGGATCGCGCGCGTGGCCTCGATGCCGCTCATCCCCGGCATCTGGATGTCCATCAAGATCATGTCGAACCGGTCGCGGACGACGGCCTCGATCGCCGCCTCCCCGTCGCCCGCCACCTCGAACCGGCAGCCGAACCGCGACAGGAGGTGACCGATCACGGTCTGGTTCACCGGGTTGTCCTCGACGACGAGGATGTGCGGTTCCCGCCCCTCCGGCCGGCGCAGGTCCGCGATCGGCACCGCGGCGGCCGGGCCGTCGTCCATCGTCGTCTCGTCCGGCGCCGTGGCGCCGGGCGGGGCGCGCTCCGCGACGATGCGGCAGACGAAGGTGCTCCCGGTGCCCGGCCGGGTTTCCACCGTCACGTCGCCGTTCATCAGGCGCGCCAGCGCCCGGGAGATCGAGAGGCCGAGGCCGGTGCCGCCGAAGCGCCGGGCGAGGCCGGCGTCGGCCTGGGTGAAACGGTCGAAGAGGGTCGGCAGCGCCTCGGGCGCGATGCCGATCCCGGTGTCGACCACGCGGATCACCACCGTATCGTGCGCGCCCGAGCCGGGGACGACGGCGAGATCGACCAGCACCTCGCCCTCCTCGGTGAACTTGATGGCGTTGCCGACGAGGTTGGCGACGATCTGGCGCAGCCGCAGCGGGTCGAGCATCAGCCGGTCCCGCCGGGTGGCGGGCGGCTCCCACCGGAGCTCGATCCCCTTCTCCCAGGCCGACGCCTCGAACAGGCGGACCACCTGGCTGATCACCGCCGCGGGATCGGTGGCGACGGCCTCGATCGGAAGCTGCCCCGCCTCGACGCGGGAGTAGTCGAGGATGTCGTTGAGGATGTCGAGGAGGATGCTCCCCGACTGGAGCGTCAGGTCCACGAACTCCCGCTGCTCGCGGTCGAGGTCGGTGGAGGCGAGGAGCTTCAGCGCCGTCAGCACGCCGTTCATGGGCGTGCGGACCTCGTGGCTCATGGCGGCGAGGAAGCCGCTCTTGGCGCTGGAGGCCGCCTCCGCCGCCTCCTTCGCGCGCGCCAGCTCCTCCATCGCGCGCTTGAGCACCGTGATGTCGGTGCGGATGCCCACCGTTCCGCCGTCCGGCGTGCGCCGTTCGGAGATCAGGACCCAGCGGCCGTCGGACAGCAGCCGCTCGATCTGGCCGGCCGTCCGGCGGTGCCACGCCGTCACCTCGGCCACGAAGGCCTCGATGTCGTCGCCCGCCTGCGGATACTCGCCGTTGCGGGCCCCCTCGCGGATGATGTCCTCGAACAACGTGCCGGGCACCAGCGCGCGGGCGCTGCGGGCGTAGAACTCGCGGAAGCGGGCGTTGGTCACCACCAGCCGGTCGTCGGCGTCGAACATGACGAACCCGTCCGACAGGCTCTCGATCGCGTTGACGAACCGCTCCTTCTCGACCGTGAGCGACTGCGAGGCCCGTGCGTAGCGCCAGATGAGGAACAGGGCCAGCCCGGCGAAGGCGACGATCAGCAGGCCGACCGTGAGGATGCCGACGATCGCGCGGGAATAGAAGGACCGGATGTCGTCGCGGTCCCCGTCGAGGATGAACTGGCCGATCTCGGAGAGCTCCAGCGAAAGGCCCTGAACGGCGCTGCGCAACGCGACCGCGTCCCTCAGCATGGCTTCGGCGGTCGCGCCGTCGGGCTCGCCCGCGTCCACCACGGGG